>Ga0102589_1002423_pt1 | contig 21664 bp, 23 predicted proteins | sample AraplaMF_Col_mLB_FD_76858 | JGI IMG/M metagenome (GOLD analysis project Ga0102589, IMG submission 76858) | Arabidopsis root microbial communities from the University of North Carolina, USA - plate scrape MF_Col_mLB | ecosystem: Host-associated > Plants > Roots > Endosphere | place: USA... | reverse complement strand
TAACGATACTGAATTAGATTATTGGATAGACGTAAGTAATACATCAAAATATACAAGTATGAAGCCAAAGAAAATAGCTGTAGCAGTTACTAAATACGGAAATAATGATGCGATGGAAGTCGCGTTTATTGAAGATGTTAAGTTTTACAAGATTAATCATTTCGATAAAGATGCAACACCTTATATTTTTGATATAGGGGATAAAATTCAAATAGACACAGAAAGATCATTAGTAACAATCAATGGAACAAATGCGATTGCACTAAAAGATATATTCAGTTCATTCCCTGTTATAAAGCGGGGGAAAAATGAAGTTATAATACGTCCAGCAAATGTAGGGATAGCAAAATTAACGTATAGGGAGCGATATAGATGAGTACACCTAGTGGAGACTTACATGTTATTGATTTTAAAACAAATCAAATCGTTTCGGCTGTACAACCAAAAGATTATTGGGATGATAAGCGTCATTGGGAAATTAAGAATAATATCGATACGTTAGAATTTAGGGTATTCGAAAATACAGATCATGCAGCAACACTTGTACAACAAAATATAGTACTAAAGGAAGTACGTGGTGGTAGAATCGTTCCTTATGTCATTACAGAAACGGAAAAAGATTCTAAAGATAGATCATTAATGGTTTATGCATCTGGTGAATGGATTCAGCTTGCTAAAGCAGGAATTATTGAGCCACAAAAAATAGAAAGTAAAACATTAAAACAATGTATGGAAATAGCTCTCAAGGGGACGAAGTGGAAAATAGGTAAAACCGAACATGATGGAGCGCATTCAATGGAAGTCGAAGAATTTACAAATCCATTGGATTTACTTAAACAAATTGCCGCTTCATTTGAAATAGAAATTCAATATCGAGCTGAAGTTGTTGGGTCTAAAATTGTTGGTCGTTATGTGGATATGGTTAAGAGACGAGGGCGAGATACAAGAAAAGAAGTAACCTTTGGTAAAGATTTAATAGGAATTAAGCGTATTGAGAACTCTCAAAACATTTGTACAGCCTTATTAGGTTTTGTAAAAAAAGAAAATGGAGAATTTATTACAATCTCATCTATAAATAAGGGGGTTCCTTATCTTGTTGATGATGCAGCTTATCAACGTTGGAATGAGAACGGAAAACATAAATTCGCTTTCTACACTCCACAAACAGACGATCAAAATATGTCTCCAGAGAGACTTTTGACTCTGATGAAAACGGAAATGAGTAAGCTTGTGAATGCTTCCGTTTCTTATGGAGTCGATGTACAAAATATAGCTAGAATACCTAATTTATCACATGAAGAGATCAATGAAGGAGATACAATTCGAATTATAGATGAAGGGTTTACACCTAAGTTGTATATTGAAGCGCGAGCTATTGCTGGTGATGAATCTTTTAAAGATCCTACACAAGATAACTATGTATTTGGTGATTATCGTGAAATCGTCGATCAAAATGATGAACTACGTAGATTATACCAAAAGATACTAAGTTCATTATATGACAAGGTTCCGCAAGAGTTATTTGACCAATTAAATAATAAAGTAAAGGAGCAAAACAAAGACATCATTGATGCTAAAGATAAAGCTGATCAGGCACAAAAAGAAAGTCAAACAGCAAAAGATTTGGCAGAAACAACGCAGAAATATATAGAGCAGAACATGGTTGATATTATTGAACAACCAACAGCTCCTACTGAGAATTTACGTGATGGGAAAACTTTGTGGATAGATAGTTCTGACCCTGAAAATAAGGTGCAGAAACTTTGGAAAGGTGGTCAATGGCAAAGGGTTACTCCAGATACAGGACCATTAAAACAAAGCATTAAAGATGTTAAGGAAGATATTGAAACAGCTAAAACAGAATTGAATCAAAAGGTTCAAAGTGTGGAAGGTAAAGCGCAAGAAATAGCTGGACAAATAGTGGATGTTCAAAAGCAGGTTAATGGCAAAGTGGATCAAACCTGGATTGATAATCAACTGAAAGATAAGGCTGATAAATCTGGTGTTTATACAAAAGAAGAAATTAAAGATGGTTTCATAGGTAAACAAATCTATGAAACTGATAAACAAGGGAACGTACAGAAATTCAAAGATATTAATACATCTATTGGTCAAACGAATGAAACTCTTACACAGAAAGCTGAGAAATCAGAGCTAACGAAAACAAACGACGGTTTAACTAAACTGCAAAATAAAACAAATGAAATTGAAACAACAGCAAATGGCACCAAACAAAAGTTAAGCGAACTAGAAACCACTGTTAAGAACACAAATGTCGGTGGAAGAAACTATGTCCTTGATTCTGATAAATTCATATCACCACCTAATACTGTACAAAGTTTTAGATTTGTAAATGATTTAAAAGATTTACAAAGCAAACAGGTTACATTGAGTGTTCATGTTGAAATTAAAAATGCAAAAACTGGTGTTAATCCATCTAATAGAATTGGTTTTGAACCTTCTATACGATATTCCGATAATTCAATTCAACATCTAGGTGCTTGGTTAGGGATAACAGATGGTATGAATTTTAAGGGTGTCATAAGCACAACTGTGTGGATTAAAGATATAGGGATATTAAAAACAGAACAGAATGCAGTGTATATTCAATGTGGCGGAGACTATGTAAAAGTAGGTAGACCGAAAATAGAAATTGGAAACAAAGTGACAGACTGGACACCAGCGCCAGAAGATCAAGTAACAACAACTGATTTTACTAAAAAGACGGTAGAAATTGAGACTACTATTAAAGGAATAAATACTTCTGTATCAAATGTACAAAACGAACAGGGAAAGCTTACAGAACGAGTTACTAAAACAGAACAAACTGCAGATGGGTTTAAACAATCCATTGAATCGTTAACAAAAAAAGATAGTGAAATTAGTAATAAATTAAATACGGTTGAATCAAATGTGGATGGTAATACAAAATTAATTACGTCAGTAGAGAAAAAGGTTGAAGGCATTGATAGCGACGTTACGAACCTCATGGTTGGGACAAAGGAATTGGTGACACCTGTTTACTTTAAAGGCGGAACAGTTAAGTTATCACAAGACAAATTTAACGGGAATGCTGTTGTTGATATCACTGGTGCATGGCATGGGCTTTCATATCACATTGTAAATCTAGTTAAACCGAATAAGATTAAAATTGGGGACAAAGTCACTTATTCTGTTTGGGCAAGGTTGAAAGGCGCACCTGATGGGGTTCAAGCGAAACATAGTATTTATGATGGTTTAGGCTTTGGCCCTGAACTACCTAACGTTGATAATCAATGGAAGCAATTTTCTGGTACGTTCACTGTTGAAAAGAAGCATATGGATGCAACAGATCAATTAATTCGTGTCGAACCGTGGGAATGGTCGGGTGGAGATAGAAAATACATTTACCAACAATCTTCTCCCATGATTTCCGTTACGACTAAGGCGTATCCATGGCGACCAGCCCCTGAGGATATTGGAGACGGTAATATTTTAACTAAAGTGACAACTGAAATTAAAGAGCAAGCAGGGAAAATCAGTGAGAAGCTAACGAGTGTAGAGACAAAGATTGATAATACAAAACTAGATGGACGAAACTCTCTTAAAAACTCTAATTTTTCTAGTTATATTGTTAATGATTCTATAAGTTGGGACAAATCGTTAAACGGGAACCTTCAGGCATCTGGTTGGGGAAGTGGGTATAACGGTGGAGTAGCAGATCCAACAAAAGGTTATCACGCCCACCTAGATATAACTACTTTCGGTTATCCGGTTGTAGCATTTATTAACAAAAACAGTATCATCGATCGGAAAAATAGATGGATGGGTATAGCTGAAGATGTGGTTGCAGAATTTGCGAGAAATAATGTTGCGGGTAAAGAAATTACTATTAGTATGGATATTTGGTCAGATACAAAAGGTTTCCGTATAAACGGTGGGTTACATCATTTCATTGAAGGTAACACAGCACAAAGCTTTCACAGTGGTCAATATGTGTTTAACGTAAGTGAAGTTAATAGATGGGAACGCTATACATTTACTATGAAACTCCACAACAAATATGACGTTACTAAAGTGGCTAGATTTTATATATATGGTGGCGAAGGTATTGAAGGTGTAGCGTATGTGAAAAATGTCAAACTTGAATTAGCCAATGTTGCTACAGCATGGACACCAGCGCCAGAAGACCAAGTAACGACTGATGAGTTCAACAAAAAAACAACAGAGATTGAAAAAAGTGTGGAGGGTGTTACAACTTCTGTATCAACTGTTCAAAAAAATCAAGGTACAATGCAATCAACTCTGAATAAGGTGGAACAGACTACCAATTCTAATTCCCAAAGCATTACATCGTTATCACAAACACAGGGTAAACAAGGAGAAATTATTCAGCAAAATACTAGCGATATCACGCAGTTGAATAATCAAATCAAATTCAAAGTTTCTGATACTCAAATGCAGGATTATGTAGGAGGACTCGGAAGTACAAACCTTCTATTCAACTCTGCTTTTGAGAACAGAGTAATTAATGCCTCTACAGGAGTTATTACTTCTAGAACTCCTAGCCTTTCTAAGTGGAATACGGCAGGAATTGTATCGGGGACAGCGGTTACTCCTACAAGTGTTCGGAATCATGACGGCTATAATTCTGCTCAAATTCAAGCCATGGGGCTAACTACAAATACCTATACAGGAATCAATCAAGCTATTCCGATTACAGCAGGATCTGGTGCTTATGTTTTCTCTGTTTGGGTGTTTACGAACAATAAAGCAGGGTTTGACCAAGGAGCGTGTCTAGAGATTATATTCAAGAATGGAGCTACTACGGTATTGAATAAGATAGTAGACATTTCTCCTCATGTAACTGATGGAGCTTGGTCTCTTGTGTCTGTCACTTTAGATGCACCTGCGAGAGACGTTAACTCAGTTCACGGATATGCATGGCTTCGTAGAAACGGGCTTATGTGGGTATCTCAACCACAATTGCAACAAGGGAAGTCACCTTCAACATTTATGGAGAATCCAAAAGATTATGCTAATTATGACCAACTTGTAGGAGAGATTGCTAAGAAAGTAGCTACCACAGACTTTAACTCTAAGGTATCCACCCTTGAGACAAGCATAAATCAGCAGTCTAAAAGTATTGAGTTAAAGGCAGAAAAAACGGATGTTTACACGAAAAAAGAAGCTAACGGTCAATTTGGAAGTAAGTCTATTGTAGATTCTCACACAAGCTCAATTGCTTTAATGGCAGGAGAGATTACTCAACGAGTTAAAAACAATGAGGTTGCCTCTACAATCAATCAAACAGCTCAATATGTATTGATTCAAGCTCAAAAAATTATGCTTGACGGTTACATTGAAGCGAAGCATTTGAAAGCTCAAGAACTAGTTGGAGTTACTATTAAAACTGCTCCTAACAGTGAACAGCGTTTTGTCCAACTCAATAGACAGTTCTTAGAGCTGTATGATAAAAATATTTCTAGGGTGGAATTAAAATTCTTTAACAGTCAAGATGGAACAGCTATAACGCCTGCTCTTGTGATGGGACGTTCTAAATCAGGGGGTATTGAGGGGGCAACAGCTCTCTACCATAGAACGCCTATTGATGGAAATGGAAATGATAACTTTCGAGAATCTTATTCAACTCTAGGGGTAGTAGAATCCTATAATAGTAATTCTAATTTGTTCCTATATGGTTCAGGGTTAGAACAGAATTGGGGAGGGAAAGTCCATTTATATGGTAAAGACACTGTAACTATTTCAGCTTCTCGTCAAGGTGAGATAGTACTCAAGACTGATACTGTAGCTCGAAATACTTCTATTAAAGTTCAGCCGTCGTTAGATTTTGAAGTTATAGCAGGTAATAACGTTTACCTGCAAGGTGACGGATACCATCTATCAACTGTAAGGACAAACCATACTTTTAGAAATGGAAATGGTAACTTCTACTTTGAAAATAAGAACAAATCCTCAGGTAACAATATGCTTTTACAAGATGATAACAACAACGCTGACTTACGCCTAGCATATATCCGTATTAGGGGCTCACACGTTTCAGGATACCAAAGCGCATTACAGCTTATCCCAGTAGGTGAAAACACACCAACAGCAGGATTACAAGCAGGGAATATAAGTTACACAAGTCTTACAAACCGTTCATCTCGCAAGATTAAGTCCAATATTCGTGATTTAGAGATTAATGCCTTAGAAAAAATTATGAGCTTGAAAGTAAAACAATATAACTTCAAGAGTGATGTAGAGAAACTCTACAAAATGAGAAAGGAAGCTGAGGGAACAGGAAAGCTACTTACTACAAGAGATATTCCTCTACAGTATGGTCTTATCCTGGAGGATACAGACGAAACTTTTCATGCTGACTTGGGGGATGGAATCAACCTATATACTCTTGTCACTCTCCATTTAGATGCTACTCAAAAGATTAAGTTTGTACAAGATGTTCATGAGAAAGAACTAAGTAATCTTAAATCAAAAGTTGTTAGTCAAGATGATGAAATTGCATATCTCAAATCACAAGTAGCCAATCAAGAAGCTAGAATCACAAGACTAGAAGAATTGTTACTACAACAACTAATAAATAGGAAACCAGAGCAGCCATAAGCTGGTCTTTTTTTATTATCTAAAAAAGGAGAGGAAAAGATGGATCGTATTGATGTGTTATTAAAAACCTTTATTGCCACTTTCGGTGGCTTCTGTGGGTATTTCTTGGGAGGATGGGATGCAACATTGAAAATCTTAGTGACGATGGCAGTTATTGATTATTTAACTGGCATAATTGCAGCAGGGTATAACGGAGAATTAAAAAGTAAAGTTGGTTTCAAAGGCATCGCCAAAAAGGTGGTGCTTTTTCTTTTGGTCGGAGCGGCTGCACAACTAGATTCAGCACTTGGAAGTAACAGTGCAATTCGTGAAGCGACTATTTTCTTCTTCATGGGTAATGAATTACTTTCACTTTTAGAAAATGCTGGTCGAATGGGCATTCCGTTGCCACAAGCTTTAACAAATGCAGTTGAAATTTTAGGTGGTAAACAAAAACAAGAAGAGAAAAAGGGAGATGTTCTATAATGGAAATTAGAAAAAAATTAGTTGACCCAAGTAAATATTGTATAAAGTGTCCTTATACAATGAATCCGGAATTCATTACAGTCCACAATACTTACAACGATGCTACAGCAGAAAACGAAGTAGCTTATATGATTCGTAATAATAATCAGGTTTCATTTCATATTGCAGTAGATGATAAAGAAGCAGTACAGGGAATCCCTTTAGAGCGTAACGCCTGGCATACTGGCGACGGTAACGGGAATGGTAATCGTAAATCTATCGGAGTTGAAATTTGCTACTCTTTAAGCGGTGGAGATAGATACTATAAAGCGGAAGACAATGCAGCTATCGTTGTAGCTCAACTAATGAAACAGTATAATATTCCAATTAATAAAGTCCGTACACATCAATCATGGAGTGGGAAGTACTGTCCTCATCGCATGTTGGCAGAAGGACGTTGGAATAATTTTATTGAAAGAGTTCAAAATGCATACAATGGAGATGGTAAAGTAACTCCTACACTTATTCCACCGTCAACTAACGGGACAGGTATTGCGTATATTGAGGGGAATGGCATCAACCTTCGTAAAGGTCCAGGTACTGGATACGGGGTTATTCGTCAATTAGGTAAAGGTGAGTCCTACGAAGTATGGGGACAATCAAATGGATGGTTAAACCTTGGTGGCAATCAGTGGATTTATAATGATTCATCATACATTCGTTATACAGGAGAAAGCACACCGACAAGTTCGCAATCAGTCAATAATGGTGTAGGAATAGTTACTATTACAGCAGATGTATTGCGCGTTCGTAAAGGTCCAGGAACTAATTATGACATTGTAAAAAATGTGTACCAAGGAGAACAGTATCAGTCGTGGGGATATAGAGATGGTTGGTATAATGTGGGTGGAGACCAATGGGTTTCAGGTGAATATGTGAATTTTGAAGAGTAAAGTAAGAGCCGTCATAATGACGGCTTTTTTTATTTTATAGTAATTATTTAACTATTACCTGTTGATTAGAATAAACAGTTATGGTATAATTATATATGTAAGGGAGGTGAGAAACATGGATTGGGACTTAACAGAAAAGGTTCTTAAAAATCTAGCTTACATAGTAGGCATGGGGGTAGGAATCATAACAGCAAAGAAAAACATAAACGATATGAAAGATAGAAAGGAGAAGAAAAAGGAAGAAGAAATAGAAAAACGCCTAGCCCGCAAGACTAGACGCAAGTAATACACCGGGGGAAGAAATTCCCCCAACCTCAAAAATATTATAACATAATTACAAAATTACACAAAATCCAATCCATGTAAAAATGAAGTTAGATCGAAACACTTTGGTATTAGTATTATTTTTAATATTAGTGGTTACAGTAACAAACTATAAGAATCCTGAAGTAAGTGACTACCTAGGAATTGCGTCCACAATAATTTTAGCTATAGCGCTTGTTATTAATTTAATTTCTTTATGGAAAAAAGGCAGGGACGAAAAATGAGTATGGACTATAAAATAAGTCGTGAAGAAATAGAAAAGTTAGTTAACCAAGTAGTTTTAACAGCAAATGAAACTGTAAATTTATTAGGTGTCACAACCCAAAGATTACATGTACTTGTAAAACAAGGACGAATTGTTCCTATTAAAGTAGTTGATAGGGTTTCGTTGTATTTTCGTGAAGATGTAGAAAAACTGGCTGAAGAATTAGGGCAATTAAGAGAAAAATATCGACCATATGAATAATTTGAAAGCCAACTCTTTTATGAGTCGGCTTTTTTGTTGTTATGTAGCTAAAATTTACTTTTAGATAATGCCTTTAATATAGGATTTATGATTTTACTTAATAAACGAAACCCTCTAAATATAGATTGAACAACCTTCAAACTATCTCCCTCCCTTAAATTAAGCTAATTATACCAAATTCTATTAATGCAAATTGAAATAATGTAAACGTATTAAAAAATAAGTAATAAAAAAGCCCTTCTTAAATGAGAGGGATGTGCTATTTTGGGTTCTGGTGCAAAAACTCTAAAGTTCTTGCAAGTAATCTCCTAAACTTGGACATACTGATCACACACCTTTTCTAGAGTAGTAATATCAGTATGTCCAAGTTTTATAGATTTTTTGCACCAGAACCGACAGATTTGCTAGAAGTACAAAGGATGCTTTAAATACTATTGAATACTTAAACAGCAAAGAAGTTGCCCTTATTGTCTTGAACATGGGTGGAGATAAGATTGATACAAGTACGGCAATTGGTAAGTTAATGATTACTATTTTATCTGGAATAGCTGAGTTTGAAGCTGATATAATTAAGGAAAGATAACTAGAGGGCATTGAGGAAGCAAAACAAAGGGGTGTTTATAAAGGAAGACCTAAGAAGTATACAGAGAATAACAGGGGTTTACAGTATGCCCTTGAGTTATTTCACAACAGAACAACCAATAAAATGACTGTCAAAGAAATTGAAGAGATAACTAAGATAAGCAGGGCAACCCTTTACAGGGCAGTGAGAGAACAGGAATGTGATGTGTAATAATGAGATAAGATGAATTATCATATGGAGTATGAGAGGTATAGGGGGGTGCTTATCACCTTGTTGAGTGATTTGTATAGTAAATAATGTATAAGCACACCTGCTCCCACAATCTCAGAAAAAAATTTATAATAAAAACCTAAAATGTTAAGCTGGTACATAGTTTCCTAATTTCATGCCTTATTTATCAATATATATATCTTATTAAAAATATATCGCGTTATATTTTAATATGGAGGTTAAAAAGTGACTATTGAAGATACAATATTAATTAAAATCAATAACTCATATGTTGAAGGAATGTCAGCAGATGAACTATATAATGCAACAAGCATAAGTTGGGTAATAGCCCAAAAGAAATTAGAAGAGGGAAATATAAAGTATTTTTGTGCAGTTTATAATAATGTTATACAAGAAGTCTATGAATTAGAGAATTTTGAACGTGATACGAACGAAGGAAAAGAGGCGAGATTCATTCTTCATGGAAAGGTTGCATCAGATAGATTACGGAATAGACTAAATAACCTTGGAGTTCACAATATTCATAAAGGTAAAGGAAATCCAATAAAATATATTAGCATGGATACTTTGCTAAACTTACAACATGAAGAAGAAAGTTCAATAGAAAATGGAGTAGAGACAAAGCAAGAAGTAAATGATATTTTCATTAGCGATGAAATGCAATTAAAAATCGTAAATTTACTAAAATATAAAAAAAACATTATTCTTCAAGGATCTCCGGGGGTAGGAAAAACATATATAGCAGAAAAATTAATAAAAAATGCATTTAATGTATCAGATGAACAACTGTTACAAGTGCAATTTCATCAATCTTTTTCATATGAGGATTTTGTTGAAGGTTATCGTCCTAATGAAGAAGGTAAATTTAAATTGCAAAATGGTTTATTTAAGCAATTTGTAAAAGATTCCTTACAAAATGATAAAAAAGATTACTTTGTGATTATCGATGAAATTAATCGTGGAAACTTATCTAAAATTTTTGGTGAACTTTTTATGCTTATTGAAAATGATAAACGAGGAAAGAATATTAAACTTGCTTATTCACAAGAAGATTTTACTGTTCCTACAAATATATATTTTGTTGGTACGATGAATACTGCAGATAGATCATTGGCAAATCTAGATTTTGCCCTGAGAAGAAGATTTTCTTTTGTCCACATTGAACCAGCTTTTACTGGGGAATCATTAAATAAATTTGTAACTTTTTTATCTAATGAGGGAATTAGCGAGCGAAATATGAATAGGATTGTAAAAAATATTAATATAATTAATCAAGAAATTAGAAGTGACTACCGCTTAGGAAAAGGGTTTGAAATTGGACATGCCTATTTTACAAATGTAAAAGGCGTTCATGATATAAATGAATGGTATAACAATATAGTTGAGTATGAATTAGTTCCTTTAATTGAAGAGTATTATTTCGATGATGAAATAAAATGTAAGGAACTTATCGAGGTGCTAAGAAGTGGATCGTTCGAAATATAAAGTACCAATTCGAAATCTATTTTGCATATTATGTTATGCAAATGAAATGCCAGAGTTGGTACGTTCAATAAATAGTGCTGATAAGGATTTACCAAATTTAATAGTTATTACAAAATTGTTTATTCAGGAAGCCAATCAAATTATTAAAAGAAATTTATATAAGGATTATCGTAGTGTTGAAGGAGATACTAGTCAACTAAAGGGAAAGGTTCTATTTAATCAATCTATGCAACAGATAGCAAACCGTAAGGCTTATTTGAATTGTGAAATGGACGAGTTTGATGAGAATAACTTGCAGAATCAATTATTAAAAACAACGCTTATAAACTTAATGGGAAAAAGTAAATTACCAAAAAGTGATAAAATTAATATTCAATCATTGTTGTATAGATTTTCAAAAGTGAATACTATAAAGATACGACGCAACCATTTTTTTAGTGTTCAGCTAAATAGAAATAATCTTTATTATCGTAAAATTCTACTATTAGCACGTCTTATTTTTGAATTGCAAAACATGGCAGAACAAGATGGAGAAATTAATCTGTTCGAAATATTAAATGATGAAAAGAAAATGCAGAAAATTTTCGAAAAATTCATTTTGAATTTTTATAAGTACGAGCAGAATAAATATCAATCTCGATCTGAAAAGCTTAAGTGGGATCTTGGAGCTGGAAACCCCAAACTAGTTCCAGAGATGAATACAGATATTTCATTATTTAGTAAAGATAAAGAACAGAAAATCATAATCGATGCAAAATATTATTCGAAAACATTAATTGAATACTATGATGTACAGAAAATAAGAAGTGGTCATTTATACCAACTCTATGCGTATTTGAGCCATAGTCATGCTACAATTATTACCCGAGGGATATTGGTATATCCAACTAATGGTAATAATGTAGATGAAACTTATATACTTCCTATTCGTGTAGGTAATCAAGTGAATACTACAACAATCCGAATATTCACAGTTGATTTAAACCAAGAATGGGAAAAAATAGAATGGCAAATGTTCGATCTATTAAGAGATAGTTAAAAGCAGTAATAGAACATAGTAATTAAGTTTTGACATTTTGATATAAAATTAACTTTATACTTGGAGGAATTTAATATATGGGTGCTCAAGATCCTGCTTTACTTTTAACGCCGAATCAAAAGGAAATTTTGAATTTAGAAAGAAAATATTTTTATATTTTGCACAATACTTTTACTTCGCCTGAGTTTATTAATGATTTAAAAGCAATTGAGAGTAGTATAAAAGCAAACTATTCATCTATAAGTTTATTATCACAAAAGAAAAATAAGATAGATACTGCATTAGAGGGACTAATGAGATTTTATATGTATAAAACAATAAAATCTGAAAGTGTTTATCACTCTTCATTTAGTTCGGATTTAGCATTTTTTACTAACGATGCTCTTATAAATATTGATGCAAAAACTATTGATAAAGAATCGAACAAACAAGATGAGGATAAGGTGATTGTTGAAAAGAATCAAATCAGTTTTATGAATGATCCAATGTATGAAGTTTCGCCTTTCTATCTTGGGTTAAGATATAAACCAAGACTCCCAACAAGAGAAAGAAATTTACCAACTCTAACTTATTTCATAAAATGCATTTATCAGGACGATTTTACAAATTTTGATCTTATTGGAATAAGCCTTGCGTGTGTACCGAATGGTGAACTGAGAAATTTATTTGATAACAAAATAATTTCAGGATTTAAAGATTATGAATATGTTACCAGCTCAATGGCAAGTAATCCAAGATATACCGCCTATACTCCTGTAAACGCAATAAGTCCTAGTTGGAGGAGATTTAAGTTGTATTCAAGAAGCAGGGGAGATTGTTATTATGATAGTACTTTGACTAACCCACTTTATCCAACCGATAATGTTTTCTGGAAAAAAATAAAAGGTGAATATCAAGTTTGTATTGATGGAAGTACAGCACGGATTGATGCTGAGACACTTAAATTTAGGTATGATGCATATAAAAACCCATGGACAGGTAATATTTATATTGATTTATAAGATTTTAAGAATTACTATTTAGTTCGATGTTGGAAATTTTTAAAAACCCGTCTTGAAGATGAAAAGCTTAACGACTGGTACAAAGAGGAGTTTGCCAAGGAAATGGGTTGCTGTTACATCGTGGTTGATTATCGTGAACACAATCCAGAATTAGCTTTGCAAAGGTTTATCGTTGCATACAAATAATTAAAAGAATCAAAATCTTAATGCATAACGTGTCACTTTTGGAGTTATTTTGCGCTTGTTTTAAGTAATATTTTGCATTATAAATAAATATTAAAACGCTATCATCATAAAAAACGATAGCGTTTTTTATTTACTTGATTCCGATTACTAAACTATCTCGTGCGGCTTCAACAACTTCTGTTGTTATTGTTTCAAGCTTATTAATTTCGAGTATTCTTTCAATTTGAGTGAACAATCTCTGTATGAGCCTAAAGTGGTTCTGGTGCAAAGATTGTATTTATTTGAAAGAGGTATATAGATTCCTAATGGAATCTATTCTTATGCAGCCATTCCGAATAGTTGATGAATAAACTTCACTTCATTTTGGACAGACTTGTCCCGTAAAATAAGTTGGCCTTTTTTAATGATATGCATCGCTTCTACTCCTGAAAGAATAGATTTAGCTGTACGAAAAGATTTCAATCCTAGCATTGAACGAACTCTCTTTTTAATAAAACGATGATCTTGCTCTACAATGTTATTAAGGTATTTTACCTACCTTATTTGGATGCCCACAGGCATCTTTTTCTCTGTCTTCAACTCTTCAATCGCTATAGGATAGGCCGGGTTTTTGTCCACTGTAATCACACGGGGCTTTGAAACATGAAAAGACTGCAAAGCTTTCTTGAAAAAACGCTTTGCAGCCCTATGATCTCTTGTTTTGCTTAAATGAAAATCAATTGTATTTCCTTTTGAATCAACAGCACGATATAGGTACATCCATTGACCTTTGACTTTCACATACGTCTCATCGACTCGCCAAGAATCATTGGTTGACTTAAGATGCGTCGTACTCGCTTATCTAATTCGGGACCATATTGATGAACCCATCGCATGATAGTTGTATGAGCAAGGGATAGCCCGCGTTCTTCCATCATTTCGACTAAATCACGAAAACTGAGGTTATACCGTAGGTACCATCTCACGGTTAATAAAATAATATCCGGTTGATAATGTTTCCACTTGAATAGATTTTGCTTTTCCATACCAATCACATCCTTTTTTAGAGTACTAGTATCAGTATGTCCAAGTTTAGGAGGTTACTTACAAGCGTTTTGGAGGGTTTGCACCAGAACCCTATTTTGTAGGATAAAATTAGATTTATAGGAAAAATATCCTTAAATGCAGTTGACTTAAGTCAACTTTAGGTGTATAATAAGAGTATAAAGAACAGGAGGTGAACAAAGTGGATTGGATAATAATCTTAGGTGCTATAGCTACAACAGCGACGGTTTTCTCTCAAGTAACCGCAGGTGTTAAAAACATCGTAGATACATACTACAAGGTGAAAGAGGAAAAACAAAAGAGTCGCCCCGACCAAGGAAACGACTCAGAATAAGCACACAGGGGAGGGAAACCTCTCCTGCATTTAAGATTATATCACATTCCATATTATTATGAAAAAATTTATCTGGACGAATTTACCTGTAGTCATTGTTTTAGTGTTTATTGTATCAATTCTTGATTATGATAATTTAAACACTTGGGGTTATATCTGTATCGTTGGTACCATACTAGCGATAATTCTAATGGTAATCAACATGGTTATTTTGTATATAAAGGAGAAGAAAAATGTATAACTTTGAAACTAAGGAAGAACTAATAAAATTCGTAAATGACGAAATAGTGAATACTTCAGAGGCATTGGAGATTTTGGAATGCTCGAGGCAGAATTTAAATAAGTTGGTGAAGTCTGGGACGTTAGTCCCGATTAAAGAGATGGTTCGAGATAGGCTGTTTTTTAAAAAGGATATTTTAAATAGGAAAGAACAGATGAAAAAATAAAACAGGCCTAAGTTATTTAGGTTTGTTTTATTTTGTGGGGCACCCACAAACCCACCCACAATTCCCCCACAAAAATAAAAAAAGTGATGAATCGCTATGAAACATCACTTTTATAAAACCTTGATAAACCAGCGTTTTTGGCGCAATTTAAAACTTGATGAATCCAGAGGATATATTTAGAACACAAGTTCACCAATGGGAACGCGATCAATATATGTCTCTTTACTAAGAGGCTTGAACCCTTGATACAACTCGTATCAAGGGTTTTTTAATTCCCTATTATTACAATTTTATGTGGTTGCAAAATGAAAAACAGCCACATAAAAGCCAATAATTAATAACAAGTAGTGATATCATAGAAAAACATTATCAGATAAATGTAAGTTTTATATAATTTGTGAAATGAAAAAGCCTTGATACTACGGTATCAGGGCTTTTTTAGTGAAGTTATTGGATATGTTAACTACTAGATAATGGATTGTTTTTGGTTATTTTGAATCATGTTACTAAGAAAATCTTTTCAAAAGAATTGATCTTATCTTTTTTAATCACTTGTGCTAAAACTTAATAATTCTTTACTGCCTGTACAACGCGACCAATTATTTTTACATCTTCAGCTGAAAGGTCGTAAGTTTTTGGTTCGTGGATAGGGTCATTACTCAATGGTATTAAAGTAATGATGCTTCCGGATTTTGAAATCTTTTTCACGGTAGCATCATAACCATTGACTTTTACAACAGCAATTTGTCCGTTTTCAACATAAGGAGTTTCCTCTACTAAAACATAAGAACCATCAGGGAATTCGAGATTCATGCTAGTGCCTTTTACAGTAAGATAAAAATACTTTTTACGCTTGTTTAAAAATGTACTTAGCATGGGTAAATAGCCTTCGATATTTTCTTCAGCGAGTATTGGTGTACCGGCTGCTACAGAACCAATGATAGGAATGTAAATAATGTTTGATTGATCGTTTTGGATGGTTTCATAAATAGAAACTTCTTCTTTAACAGTATTGTCCTCTTGAGTTGCGAGTCTTTCTAAATCATCAGTAGTGATTCCTAATCCCTTACAAACTTTTATGACATTATCAACAGATGCTTTACCAATCCCTCTTGATAACATGGATTGCAGTGTTGTGGGGGGGAGACCTATTTTTTCGGCGAAGGCTCTTTTACTATAGCCAGCTTCTTTTATTAAGCGTGTTACAACCTCTGCTTTTTTCATTACTTTCACCATCTTTCTTATTAAAATGTATACGATATTGCGTATTTCTGTATATATCATAACCTAACTAAAATTGTTAGTAAATAGAAAAACATACGAAATTGAGTATTTAAATACGTTTTTTTGTTGACTAAATACGAAATTGAGTTTATATTTAAATGGAAATGAACGCAATATCGTACAAAAAACAGGTGGTGAGTAAATGTATCCGAATTTGCGTGCAGAGATGGCGAGAAAAAGAATTATGATTACACAAATTTCTTCGCATCTGAAACTTCGCCACGCAACAGTGAGCGACAAAATAAATGGTAAATTTCGTTTTTATTATGATGAAGCTTTTGAAATTAAGAAAACTTTTTTTCCAGAACATAGTTTGGAATATCTTTTTGAATTTGAAGAAAATGAAGCGAATTGAAATCGAAGGAAATTTACTTAAAATGTAACCCTATAATCGAATTATTGAATGATGATTTAATAAGAGGGTTCATATCAAAGTATTTAATTTAAATTCTGATAACTAGTTAATTTGTAAAAAGAAAGTAAAGAATTATGCGTAGTGCGAAATTATCTCAATGCAATAAAGATAGCCCAAAATTAGTAGTGAGGAGGAGATGAGGATGAGGCAATTAACTGACTCATCAGTACATAGTTCATTAGTATTTGAAGTTAATGGCAAAGTAGTAACGGATAGTTTAGTAATTGCGAAGATATTCAAAAAAAATCACTTGGACGTTTTGAAGGAAGTTCGAAAACAAATTGTATATGTAGGTGAAGAGTTTGGAGGAGAAAATTTTCACGAGTCCACTTATGTTAATTCAAAGAACAGGCGAATCTCTAAATATGATTTAACAGAAGAAGCATTCACGTTACTTGTTATGGGATATACCAGTAGAGAAGCGGTTGGAATGAAAATTAAATTTATGAAAGAGTTCAAACGAATGAAGCAGTATATACAAAATCAACAAAATGTGCCAAAGGATCCAATGGGGGTTTTAAAGTTAACATTTGCTGCGTTAGAAGGACATACTCAGGAGATACAAGAGATTAAGTCTGAGGTGAAGGGATTGCGAGAAAATATGCCGCTTTATGCTATCGAGTGTGAAGAAATAACAAGGGCTGTAAAAAGGTTAGGCGTTATATTATTGGGAGGTAAAAATTCAAATTCTTATCAGGATATCGGCCTTAGAAGGAAGCTATATAGAGACATTTACAGTCAGTTACATCGGGAATTTGGTGTGAATAGTTATAAAGCTATTAAGCGTCATCATTTGGATAGAGCAATACAAATTATTAATGAAGAATATTCAATTCCAACTGTTTTAAATGAAGAAATTACAGTTAAAAACTCACAAATAAATATGGCAGACATTCAGTAGGAGGAAAGAACATGCAAAGAAAGATTTTAGTGATTACTAGCAGTTTAGCAGGACTACCAACTGTCAGTGAATTTAAAACAAAAGAAGATGCAAAAGAGCAGGTTAGAAAGCTTATTCAAAAAGGAATGAGTCAAAATGTGATTCGTATAACACAAGAAATTCCAATGAATATCGAAATTCAAGTGGATGTTGAATTTGAGGAATAAGAGAGGTTTAGAAGAAAATAGATATGGATAGCATGATTGTTTTGAATGAATGCATAAGAAAAGAATCCGTTGCAGCGGATTCTATAAGAAAAAATATCTCTAGATAAGTATAACATTGAATACCGTTTTTGAGAATTTATGAGGTGGCTAGTATGGGGATTATTCGAGTAAAAAAAGATAGTAATTATTCCGTTATAAATAATACTGGTTTAAAAGATGAAAGGTTGTCATGGAAAGCGAAAGGAATCTTAGCCTATGCGCTTACATTACCAGACGATTGGACTTTTCATATTAGCGAATTAGCTCGACATGCTAAGGATGGAGAAGATTCGCTCCGTACAGGTTTTAAGGAATTAAAAGAATTAGGTTATGTAAAACGTTATCCTGTTCGTGATGGGAATACGAAAAAAATTACAAGGTGGGATACGGAAATTTACGAAACGCCACAAAGGAACATGCCACAAGTGGAAAACCAAGATGTGGTAAAGCCATATGAGGAAAATCAGAAACTACTAAATACTAATAGACTAAATACTAATAAACGAAATACTAATCATTATGATGATATGGATAAATTAGACTCTCGTGTATTCATCAATGAGAGGGTTAAAGTAAGTTGTAACTTTATTAAGGGGATGGGCATTCCGTTAAGTGAAATTGCAATTGCAGAGTTGGGGGATTTTTGTAATTTGTTTAGTGATGAGTTAATTCAGCATGCAATTAATAAAGCCGTTGATGAGAATGCACCAAGATGGAACTACATTAAGGCTATATTGAGGAATTGGAAGGAGCAAGAAGTTAAAACATTAGTTGATGTGGCTACACTAGATAGACGTTTCGAAATGAGCAAGAAAAAGAAATATAACGGGACAGGTAGGAAGTATTCAAATAGAAAAGAGATTGTACCCGATTGGTTATATAAAGATGATGAATCAACAAATACAGAAGGGGAAAGAAAAACTGTGCAGTCTACTGATGAAGAGCGTGAGAGATTACAAGAAGTGTTAAATAAATATAAGTCATAAGAAAAAATGTTAGGTGATTTTGTTATTTTAAAACATATTATATTAATAAAATAATAATGCGATTATATTCTTTAAAGATTCCCAATGCATAGTGAACAGTATTATAAAGATAGTAGTGAATGTTTGGATCAAGTATGAACCATTTGTAATTTCAGTTTCTTTCTTAAGGTTCTATGGGGACTGTTAGAAGTTTTTTCAAAAGGATTCAGGAATTAATTACGATATCGGAATTCTAAAGATGTAATGAACTTATCAATAGAAGGTAAAAAATGTTAGGAAAGGGTTGTGTTTATAAAATGAAAGATAATTTACAAGTAATAAAGATTGAAAAAGCTAATAAGCATATTCATTCTATTAAATTAGTATTAAGAGACTTTGTAAAAAGAACGGAAGTGGGTGAATCAGTAAGTGTTCGAATGGCTCAAAGATTATAAGAAGTTAGAAGAAGAAATTGCTTATTTAGAATACAACTTAGATAAATCAAAAGCCGAATTGAAGCGTTGGATTAGCGGTGATTTGCAAAATGTAAGATTAACCGCTGAATCGGAAGGGGCTAAGGTAGAAGGGCGTATTGAAGCAATTGAATATGAATTAGCTCATAAAATGAATGAAGAGTGTGATTTAAAGCTTTTGATTAATAAGTTTACAGGACTGGATCATCAAATACTTAAAATGAAATATGTTGATGGAATGACTTTAGAGCAAATTGCGTTTGAATTACATTATAGTACAGGCTATATACGCCGAAAACACGCTGAAATAAGGAAGATTGTCAAGTTTTTAGATGGATTTTAGTGTTACCTTTTTGTAGGATACATGCAGTGTACAGAAAGTATTGAAAAAGTGATTTATAGTAGTAATATAAGATTTCGACGAAAGGGCAACTATTTTTATGGTTGCTCTTTTTGTTGTGAAAGAAGGTGAGCAACATGAAGTGATTTGATGGATTAATGGTTTTTTAGCTTCTAGTTATATTTAGTAAAGTAGTAGTTTTACAGGCGAAAATAATAGAAAAATAAGGAGATGTTTAATGATGAGTTTATTAGCTGCTTCAGTCAAAACAAAGAATTTGCCACAACAAGTGTTACGTTGGCAATCAATGGTAGAAAGTGAATGTTCCGCACAAGGAGTACCTGAGTTAGTTCCTTACGTACTTGGAATTATTATGGTGGAAAGTGGAGGGAACTCTGAAACAACCCCCGATATTATGCAGTCCAGTGAATCACAAGGTTGGCCAATGAATACAATTAAAAATCCTAAGGATTCAATTTATTACGGAGTAAAGCATTTAAAGGGAGCTTTTGATGATGCAAAGAAAAATGGTATTACAGATTTAAGTGCCATTGTTCAATCGTATAATTTTGGACGAGCTTACCTTCGCTGGTTAGCTTCTAACAATAAACAGCATTCATTACCGGTAGCAGATTTGTATTCTAAAACGGTTGTTGCTCCATCACTCGGAAATACAACTGGTGCTATGGTGAAATATAGTAACCCTATCGCTGTTGCCTACAATGGTGGTTATCGATATAAAAACGGGGGGAATTTCTTCTACTCTGAAATTGTTAAACAATATGTAGATTTTGATGGAGGAACTGGTGGCGGTGACAATAAGCCGTTACAACCAAAAGGACTGGGAATTGCAACGTCTAAATACCCAGAAGGATGGGGCATCAATTTATATAGTGGTCCTGGAAAAGATGCTTGGTTTACAGGTCATGTCATTAATACAAAAATGCCATATTTAATTATAGATGCTGCTTGGTATGGCGGGAATGAAAATATGCTTTGCTTAGGTTGGGAAGCGTGGGCAAAAGAAGAACACTTTGAAGTGCAGTGGTTCCACGCTTACTCAAAATATCCAGCAGGTTATGGTATTAACACATATGATGGTCCAAATGGAAATTATAAAGGAAATGTGGATGGATCTTATCCATATGGTGTTTTTGCGAGAAAAGATGGTTACATTGATATTGGACAAAACACATGGGTAAAAGAAGAACATTTTAATGTAAGGTAATAACAAAGTTTTTTATTATTTGATTTTAAATTATAAATTTTAATATATAGAAAAAATATAAAAGGGTGCCTTTTATATTACGTATGAATAGAAAGGGAGATTATTATGGCAAAATTTATTTATCCAACAGATACAACGAGAGTAACAAGTGGATTTCGGGGGAGCAGACCAGATCATCATGGGATAGATCTTGCTGAATCGGGCTATCATCCAATTTATGCAGCAGCTAGCGGACGAGTTAGTCGTTCTTATATTTCATCCAGTTATGGTGAATGTATGATGATTGTGCACACTATTGATGGGGTTACATGGGAAACAGTATATGCCCATATGCGTAGCGGTTCTCGAACAGTAAAAGAAGGTGATTATGTTACACAAGGACAAACTATTGGGGTTATGGGGAACACAGGGGATTCTAGTGGTCAACACTTGCATTTTGAATTGCATAAAGGGTCTTGGAACATCAATAAGAGTAATGCTGTGAATCCATTAGACTACTTAGGAAAAGGAGACGGTGGTGGTACAACTGAACCTTCTGATAAACCGCTACAACCAAAAGGACTGGGAATTGCAACGTCTAAATACCCAGAAGGATGGGGCATCAATTTATATAGTGGTCCTGGAAAAGATGCTTGGTTTACAGGTCATGTCATTAATACAAAAATGCCATATTT
>Ga0102589_1002421_pt1 | contig 21694 bp, 1 predicted proteins | sample AraplaMF_Col_mLB_FD_76858 | JGI IMG/M metagenome (GOLD analysis project Ga0102589, IMG submission 76858) | Arabidopsis root microbial communities from the University of North Carolina, USA - plate scrape MF_Col_mLB | ecosystem: Host-associated > Plants > Roots > Endosphere | place: USA... | reverse complement strand
CCGGCATCGCTGTACGAGCGGATCCGCGAGTACGGCATCAATATCTTGGAGTCGACGCCGGCGCTGGTATTGCCGTTAATGCAGTATATCGAGGAGAACGATCTCGACATAAGCGAGATGAAATTGCTCATTCTCGGCTCGGACGTCTGCCCAGCTGGGGAATTCCGGAAGCTGATCCGCCGCTTTGGATCGTCGATGCGCATTCTGAACAGCTACGGGGTTACCGAAGCGTGTATCGATTCCAGCTTCTATGAAGAAGGAGCGGAAGTGGAAACAGCGGAGAGAAGCCGCGGGAATGTTCCGATAGGCCGTCCACTACCGCATGTCCGCATGTACGTGGTCAATGAACGGATGCAGCTGCAGCCGATCGGAGTTCCGGGGGAATTATGTATTGGCGGTATCGGGGTCGCCCGCGGGTATTTGGGTCGTCCGGATCTGAGCGCGGAGAAGTTCGTGGCGGATCCGTTCCAACCGGGCCAAATGATGTACCGGACAGGGGATACGTGCCGCTGGCTGCCGGATGGAAACCTTGAGTATGGAGGGCGTCGCGATCAGCAGGTGAAAATCCGCGGCTACCGGATGGAGCTGGGCGAGATCGAAGCCTGCTTGCAGCAGCAGTCGTCGGTGAAGGAAGGAGTCGTCGTTGCGCGGGAGGATGGACAGGGGGACGCATACTTATGCGCCTACGTAGTAGCGGAAGGCGAACTGGACGCGGCGGAGCTGCGCCGCTGTATGGGGCAGCACCTGCCGGGCTACATGATTCCATCGTTCTTCGTGCCGCTGGATGAGCTGCCGCTGACGCCGAACGGAAAGCTGGATCGGCGCGGACTGCCGTCGCCAGAAGGACAAGCGGTCAGCGGTGTGGAGTATGTGGCGCCGCGGACGGAGCTGGAAGCGAGACTGTGCGAACTGTGGCAGCGTGTGCTTGGCGTAGAACGGGTCGGGGTGAAGGACAATTTCTTCGACCGGGGAGGCCATTCCTTGAAAGCGACGACGCTAGTGGCGCAGATGCACAAGGAACTGAACGTGAATGTGCCGCTGCGAACGATCTTCCAAACCTCGACGCTGGAGGAATTGGCGCAGGCGGTTGCCGGGATGGAGCAGCAGCTGTACGCTGCGATCGAGCCGGTGGAGACGCGGGACTATTACCCGCTGTCCTCAGCACAGAAACGGATGTATGTCCTGAATCAATTGGAAGGAGCTGCGCTCAGCTACAATATGCCGGAAATATATACGGTGGAAGGGCCGCTCGATACGAAACGTCTGGAGCGAGCGTTCCGTCAATTAATCGCACGGCATGAATCGCTGCGGACTTCATTTGAGATAGCCGCCGGAGAACCGGTACAGCGAGTGCATGAACGAATTCCGTTTACAGTGGAAATGGAACGTCTGCCGGAGGTGGACAGCTTATCGGAAGCGATGGCAGAGGAACAGATCGCCTGCCGGGTGGAAGCATTCGTGCGTCCGTTTGACCTCGGACAAGCACCGCTGCTGCGCGTAGGGCTTATTGAAGCGGCAGAGGAACGTTATGTACTCTTGTTCGACATGCATCATATTATTTCCGACGGTGTATCCTCCAATTTGCTGGTTCAGGAATTTACCCGTCTATACGATGGGGAGAGCTTGCCGGAACTGCGGATTCAGTACAAGGATTATGCCGTTTGGCAGCAGAATTTAGCCCAAAGCGAAGCAATGAACGAACAGAAAGCATTTTGGCTGGAGACGTTTGCGGGCGAGATTCCGGTGCTGGATTTGCCGGCAGACTATGAGCGTCCGGAGGTGCAAAGTTTTGAGGGAGACGCTTTGTATTTTGAAATCGACCGCTTGGTAGCCGACGGTCTGCAGAGAATTGCGGCAGAAACCGGGGCAACGATGTATATGGTGCTGCTGGCGGCCTATACGATACTGCTATCCAAGTATACGGGACAAGAAGATATTGTCGTGGGCACGCCAATTGCAGGCCGACCGCATGCAGATTTAGAGCCGCTTATCGGAATGTTTGTCGGGACGTTGGCGATGCGAAATTATCCGGAACAAGACAAACCGTTTACGGATTTTGTGAGGGAAGTAAAAGAGCGGACGTTAAAGGCGTTTGAAAACCAGCATTATCCGATCGAGGAACTGGTGGAAAAACTGGATATTCCAAGGGATCCTGGCCGCAACCCGCTTTTCAGCACGATGTTTGTCTTGCAAAACTTGACTCGTCAACATGTAGAAATGAAGGAATTATCTTTTGTTCCTTATGGCACAAGCCACAATATTTCAAAAGTAGATCTGACGCTTTACGCAATGGATAATGATGGCGAGTACGGATTTTCAATCGAATATTGCACGAAGCTGTTTAAGAAAGAAACCGTGGAAGAAATGAGCCGCCATTTTAAAATACTATTGTCCCAGATCGTGCAACAATCAGACTCGAAAATTATTGAACTCCGTGTGAGTGAGACTGGTGAAGAGCATAAGCGCAAGGCAACGTTGGAACTGGCGGAAATTGATTTTTAATAATTCTTCGAAATGTTGATGAAGCGATAATAGGAGGGCATGGCTGTTATCAAAACGGTAACGGTCATGTCCCATCCTTAGTCGACAGCGGACATAAGCCGGAATTCGGCAGTAGCAACGATAATAGACAAAAATCTAATTTCGGGGAGAGAATGATAGATGGTTTTTGTATATGATAAAGAGTCTCTCGAAGAACGGGAATATTGGAAAAAAAAGCTACCTAAAAACTTCGATGAAACTTGCATTCCGACAGACTTTGCAAGAACGAAAACCAATGAGAATATAAAACGTTCGGTTCGGTATGAGTTGCGTGCGCCGTTATCCGAGAAAATACTCGACATATGCAAAAACTCCGATTATTTGATGCACGCCTTTTATATCGCCATCGTGAAAATATGTATATATAAATATACAGGCCAGCACGCCCTTATTGTAGGCACCCCGAGTTATCGCACGGACAAAGAAGCAGGCGGGCACCGATTATTGGCCATATACGATGAATTAGATGCGGCTTCAACATGTATGGATCTGATGCGTAAAGTCAGAACATCATTGATCGAGGCATATGAACATGGCAATTATCCGTTGTCTAAAATAATTAAAGATATGAATATTGATGAAAGAGAAGACAGATCCGCTTTATTCGATGTCGTAGTAATGATGAATGCCCTGCACGATCGGGAAGCGGCAACCAATCATAATCACGATTTGACCTTTTATTTGAATAGAGACGGGCATCGTCTATGGATGGAGCTGGAGTACAACACTTCGCTTTATCACCAAGATACAGCTGACAGACTTATTCGGCATTGCAGCCAAATTATGGAGATGGTTGCTGAGCACAAGCTGGAAGTTACCGTATCGCAACTATCATTTTTAACTGCTAACGATAAACAAACGGTGTTACTAGATTTTAATGATACCGGGGCGCCGTATTCCAAAGATACGACCATTTATCGCATGTTCGAACGGAAGGCAGAGGAAATCCCGAATCGCCCTGCCATATTGTGCGGTGATGACCGTTTGACCTACAAGGAACTGAATGAAAGAGCAAATCATGTTGCCAAAGCCTTGCTGGAGAGAGGAGTAACGAAGGACTCCATTGTCGGCATTGCAGCTCGGCGATCATTTGAAATGGTAATTGGCATTTTAGGAATTTTGAAGGCTGGGGGGGCCTACTTGCCGATTGATCCCGGTCTACCGAGAGAGCGGATTCGCTATATGCTGGAGGACAGCAGTTCTACCATTTTATTGGCAGAAAATGATGGCATTACGAAAGAGTTGGACTTTACAGGTATCACGTTATCTTTAAAGGACGAATCTGTATATCAGGGAGTTGCGGAGAATATCCAGACGGCAGGAACTCCGGACGATATGGCTTATGTCATTTATACGTCAGGATCGACGGGCAAACCGAAAGGAGTCATGATCGATCATTACTCGCTGGTCAACCGTTTGGAATGGATGCAAAATCAATACGGTCTCGGTGAAGATGACGTTATTTTACAAAAAACACCATTCACCTTTGATGTGTCCGTTTGGGAACTGTTTTTATGGATTCTTGGCGGATCATCTGTGGTTATGCTTGAACCGGAAGGTGAAAAAAATCCGGAAACGATTGTGCAAGCAGTCGAAAAATATAAAATCACGACTCTTCATTTTGTACCTTCCATGTTTCAAGCTTTTCTTGAATACGTCGAAAGCAGGAACATCTTGCGACCGTTGTCCTCACTAACATTGATTTTTACGAGTGGTGAAGCATTAAGCCCCCATCATGTAGAACGATATCATTCATTGCTGCACCGCCATCATCATACACGCTTAATCAATTTATACGGACCGACAGAAGCTACAATCGATGTTTCTTATTTTGAGTGTACGAACATTTTTCATCTAGATACTGTACCGATAGGAAAACCTATACAAAATATTCAGTTATACATAGTAGACAGAGACGGTAATTGCCAGCCTATAGGAGTTCCGGGAGAATTGTGCATTGCGGGAGACGGGTTGGCCCGCGGGTATTTGCATCGGCCGGATTTAACCGCAGAGAAGTTTGTGGCCAATCCGTTCCCCAACGTACCTCGGATGTATAAGACCGGCGATTTGGCTAGATGGATGCCGGATGGAAACATTGAATATATGGGACGAATGGACGATCAGGTCAAAATTCGCGGATACCGGATTGAATTAGGGGAAATCGAGTCTCTGCTCTATAAGCATGAAGATATAAAAGAAGTGGCTGTCGTTACGAAACCGCATGCTGACGGCCAACATTATATATGCGCGTATTATACTTCCGGCACCTCCATTGACGAGGCGAAATTGCGTAGTATGCTTACCGAGAAATTACCCGAATATATGATTCCGTCCTATTTTGTTCCGTTATCGACTCTGCCTCATACATCAAGTGGGAAGATTGACAAAAAGGCACTGCCTGAACCGGATCACAATACTGCGGGTGTGGAATATGTGGCGCCGGCAAATGAATTAGAAAGCATACTCGCTTCGGTATGGGGTTCTGTCTTGGGAACAAAGCGGATTGGAACGAAAGATAATTTCTTTAAATTGGGTGGCGACTCGATCAAAGGGATACAGGTATCCGCCAGATTGCATCAATACGGATACAAGCTGGAAATGAAAGATCTGTTTAAGCATGCGACCATCTCGGAAGTCGTTCCGTTTATCCAAAAGGTAGAAAAGGTAATCGATCAAGGAAGCGTGACTGGGGAAGTCGAATTGACCCCTATCCAAACATGGTTTTTTGAACAGCAATTTCACGACATGAATCATTGGAACCAGGCTATTATGCTGTACAGCCGGAAAGGATTCCAAGAGAGCGAAATCCGGGAGATCTTCCATGCCGTGCTGCGGCATCATGATGCATTAAGAACGGTCTTTACTTATGAAGCCGACCGCTATAAAGCGTATAATCGCGGACTTGACGAACCACTGTTTACACTGGAGGTCACGGATCTGCGTGGAATCGAAGGTGCGGATGCGGAACGAATCATCGCAGACGAGGCGGATCGAATTCAGTCGGCAATGGATTTGGAAAAAGGGCCGCTGGTCAAGCTTGGTCTATTCCACACTGGCGAAGGCGATCATCTGTTAATCGCCATCCATCACTTGGTCATCGACGGCGTCTCTTGGAGAATCTTATTTGAAGACATCGCGATCGGGTACGAGCAATTGCAACAGAGAGAAGCGGTGACTCTTCCGCAAAAGACGAATTCGTTTCAGGACTGGGCGCAGCAGTTGGTCGAATATGCACAAAGCCAGCAGCTGCTCAGGCAACTGCCGTATTGGGCGGAAATGGAGCATACGGATGTCGCGTTACTGCCCAAAGATGCGGAAGTGAAGGAATCTTATGTACGGGACTCTGAACTCGTACTCGTCGAATTGGAAGAAGCGGAGACGGAACGGCTGCTGAAGCAAGCGAACGCTGTCTTCCATACGGAAATCGGCGATTTATTGCTTACCGCGCTTGGCTTAACGATATCCGAATGGACAGGGAACAGCCAAGTGGCTATCAGCTTGGAAGGCCACGGCAGGGAAGCGATTGTGCCAGATATTGATATTAATAGGACAATAGGCTGGTTCACGTCTCAATATCCGGTTGTGCTGAACCTGTCTCCTGACGAGGATCTATCCTACCAAATTAAACGAGTTAAAGAGAGTGTAAGAGGCGTTCCTCAGAAAGGAATCGGCTACGGAATTTTACGATATGTGACGAATGCCGAACATAAAGCAGGCATTTCATTTGCGTTGGAGCCTGAAATCAGCTTTAACTATTTGGGGCAATTTGACGAAGCAGGGTTCGGGGAAAGCGAGATTACGTTTTCGCCTATTTCCTCTGGATCCTCTATCAGCGGCGGCAGCCAGCGAACCTGGACGCTGGATATTAACGGAATGATCTCAGGGGGAAAACTGACGCTCTCGTTCAGTTATAACAAACATGAATATAAACCGGACACGATACGCGGTCTGGCGCAGTCCTACAAAGCGAACTTGCAAATGATTATTGACCATTGCGTCCGACAAGAGAATGCCGAGCTGACCCCAAGTGATCTAATGCTGAGAGGCATGGAGCTGGATACCTTTATCGCCATGCAGCAGAAATGGAGCGATGAGGGCTCCATCCAAGATATCTACCCGTTGACGCCGTTACAGCATGGTATGATATTCCATTATTTATACAATCAACAATCAGATGCCTATTTTGAGCAAACAGGTTTTTACATGGATGGGCAGTTTGATGTTGCGTTATTTGAACAGAGCGTGAACAAGCTGGCAAGCCGGCACGAAGTGTTCCGGATGCAGTTTGATCTTGACTCGTTAGAGCAGCCGGTTCAAATCGTGCTGAATGAACGAAAATACGATATCGATAGCGAAGATATTTCGTCGCTGTCCGCGGAAGAGCAAGCTGCTTACATTGAAGCTTACCAACGAACAGACAGGAAACGGGGCTTTGATTTAGCCAAGGGTTCGTTGATGCGGCTATCCGTTTTGAAAACTGGGGACTTGTCTCATTATATTGTATGGAGTTTCCACCACATCCTTATGGATGGCTGGTGCTTGCCCCTCGTATTCCGAGAGCTGTTTGGCAACTATGACAATTTGAAGATGGGAAGCCCACTGGAGCTGCCTGAAGCCCGCTCTTACCGCACGTTTATGGAATGGATGGAACAACAGGATCAGGAGAAGGCCGCCGGCTATTGGGAGGAATATATTAAGGGGTATGAGCAGCGGACCCAGCTACCTTATAAGAGGACGATTCAGGAGGGGGACGAAGGGTACGATCCTGCCGAAACCCCTGTTATACTCAGCCGCGATGTGACAGATAAGCTGGCCAAGATAGCCCGCGAGCAGCAGGTAACGATGAATACGCTGCTGCAAACGGTATGGGGGATCCTGCTACAGAAATATAACCAAGCCTCCGACGTGGTGTTCGGCTCCGTCGTGTCCGGCAGACCATCTGAAATCGTGGGCATCGAAGAGATGATCGGCCTGTTTATCAATACGATTCCGGTTCGTTCGGGCTATTCCGGTCAAGATACGTTTGCTGATTGTCTCAAACGGAACCAGGAAGCTGCGCTTTCGTCTGCACGTTATGATTTTTATCCGTTGTACGAGATTCAAGCGCGGTCGCTGCTGAAACAGCAGTTATTCGATCACATCCTCGTGTTTGAAAATTATCCAATCGAACAGGAGCTGGAACAATCGGCCGCAGGGACGGAAGGGGAGCAGACGGATTTTGCTATTCATAGTTTCGATAGCTTTGAACAAACGAACTATGATTTGAATGTGATCATCATGCCAGGGGCTGAAATGATGATCAATCTGAAATATAACCGGCATGTGTATGCGGATCATGGCATCGAGCAAGTCAAAGCGCACCTGCTTCGTATCATCGAGCAGGTTTGTGACAATCCGCTGACGGCTGTGAACGATATCGAAATAGTGGCAGCACAAGAAAAACAGACCCTTCTGGCGTACAATGACACGGCATCTGTGTACCCGAAAGAAACGGCGGTGCACATCTTCGTGGAAAAGCAAGCGGAAGAAACGCCGGATCGGGTCGCCGTGGAATGCGGAGAGCAGAAGATGACGTACCGGCAGCTGAACGAGAAGGCGAATCAGCTTGCCAGACAGCTCAGTCAACGGGGGATCAGAGAGAATCGATTTGTGGCGGTTATTGCCAAGCATTCGATCGAGTTGCTCGTTGGCATTATCGGCACGCTCAAGGCAGGCGGAGCGTATGTGCCTGTCGATCCCGATTACCCGCGCGAGCGAATCGCCGCGATATTGGAGGATAGTGGCGCAAAGATCGTGCTGACACAAACGTCATTGGCCGAGCAGCTTCCGGCTGCGCTGAGTCCGGAGGAAATTCTGTTGCTGGATGATGCTGCTCTGTATCAAGGAGATACCCGCAATTTGAATAGGACGCAGGATCCGCTGTCGCTAGCGTATGTTATCTTCACTTCAGGCACGACGGGGCGACCGAAGGGAACGATGATTACGCATCAAGGCCTGATGAACTATATTTGGTGGGCCAAGGATACGTATGCGGAGCAAGGGCTCGACTTTCCGCTCTACTCTTCGATTTCGTTCGACCTGACGGTAACGTCGATATTTATTCCGCTGCTGACTGGGAACAAGATCGTCATATATGACGGTGAGGACAAAGTTTCGTTGCTTCGGCAAATCGTCGAGGACAATCGGGTGCCAATTATCAAGCTGACGCCGACCCACCTCAAATTATTGTTGGAACTGGAGATTGAGGGAAGTGCAATTCATACCTTAATCGTAGGCGGGGAAAATTTAAGCGCGGCCCTGGCACAGCGAATTTACGATAAATTCAATGGGAATGTGCATCTGTACAATGAATACGGTCCGACCGAAACGGTGGTAGGATGCATGGTGTATCGTTATGATCCCGAAGTGCCTATTCCGGCTTCCGTGCCGATCGGCGTACCGGCAGCCAATGTGGGGATATACGTGCTGGATGCCCATTTGCATCCCGTGCCCCATGGTGTGCAAGGAGAAATCTATATCGGAGGCGACGGAGTCGCACAGGGATACCTCCACTTACCGGAGCTTACGGCCGAACGTTTTGTGGACAATCCGTTTGTTCCGGGTGGCCGCATGTACCGAACGGGCGATATTGGCTGCTGGCTTTGGGACGGAAATGTCGAATATTTGGGGCGGATCGACCATCAGGTGAAGATCCGCGGGTATCGGATCGAGTTGGGAGAAATCGAAGCGTGCTTGCAACAACGGGTGAAGGAAGCAGCTGTCATCGTGCGCGAGCATACGGATGGAGATCCGTACCTGTGCGCTTACGTGACGGCGGAAGAAACGCTGGATGTGACGGAACTGCGTAAATGGCTAGGACAGCAGCTGCCGCACTACATGATCCCGTCATTCTTCGTGGAGTTGGAGCAAATGCCGTTGACGCCGAACGGGAAAATTGACCGCCGCTCGCTGTCGGAGGTGGAAGGGGACGTGTTAAGCGCCACCGCTTACGCTGCGCCACGGACGGTGCTGGAGTCCCGTCTGGCAGACATCTGGCGGAGCGTGCTCGGCGTGGAGCGGGTCGGGATAAAGGACAACTTCTTCGACCTTGGGGGTCATTCGCTGAAAGCGACGACGCTGGTAGCGCGGATGTACAAGGAACTGAACGTGAACGTGCCGCTGCGAACCGTCTTCCAGGCGCCGACACTGGAACAACTGGCGCAGGCAGTTGCAGGGATGGAGCAGCAATTGTACGCCGCGATCGAGCCGGTGGAAGCAAAAGCGTATTATCCGGTCTCCTCCGCGCAAAAGCGGCTGTACATCCTGAACCAATTGGAAGGTGCCGAGCTTAGTTACAACATGCCGGGAATTTATGCGGTGGAAGGGCCGCTTGATGCGGCACGGTTAGAGCGAGCATTCTGCGAACTGGTTGCGCGCCATGAATCGCTGCGAACCTCGTTTGAAATGGTAGATGGAGAACCGGTTCAGCGTGTGTACGAACAGGTGCCGTTCGTGGTGGAGAGGAAGGATCTGCCACAGGCGGAAAGTCTGTTAGAGGCAGAAATCCCGCAAGGAACCGGGCGCTCATCAGTAACGGAGCGTATCGCGGAAACGATGGAAGCAATCATAGCCGAGCAGGTGGAGGCGTTCGTGCGCCCATTTGACTTGGCGCAAGCGCCGCTATTGCGGGTAGGACTGATCGAAGTGGAAGCGAACCGTCATCTCCTTCTGTTCGATATGCATCATATTGTTTCTGACGGGGTTTCAATGGGCGTGTTGGTACAGGAATTTACGCGTTTATATGAAGGGGAACGCTTGCCGGAGCTGCGGATTCAGTACAAAGATTATGCGGCGTGGCAGCAGTCGCTGGCCCAAAGCGAGACGATGCGGAAGCAGGAAGCGTTCTGGCTGGAGACGTTTGCTGGCGACATCCCGGTGCTGGAGCTGCCGACGGATTATGCGCGCCCGGCGCTGCAAAGCTTTGCTGGGAATGTGGTGTATGCCGAACTCGATTCGGACGTGACTGCAGGCTTGCGCCGGATCACCTCCGACACGGGAGCGACGATGTACATGGTGCTGCTAGCGGCATATACGGCGCTGCTGTCCAAGTATACGGGCCAAGAGGATATCGTCGTCGGCACGCCGATTGCCGGTCGTCCGCATGCGGATTTGGAGCCGCTCATTGGAATGTTTGTCGGCACGTTGGCGATGCGGAACTATCCGGCGGGAGAGCGGACGTTTGCGGAGTTCGTGTGCGACGTGAAGGAACGGGCGCTGCGAGCGTTCGAGAACCAAGACTATCCGTTCGAGGAACTGGTGGAGAAGCTGGATGTGCGCAAGGATTTGAGCCGCAATCCGCTGTTTGACACGATGTTTGCGATGCAGGGCGAAGACGGCCCCGACATTGGGATGTCCGAGCTTCGGTTTACACCGTACGGGACGCCGCATACCGTGGCCAAGTTCGACTTGACGCTCAATGCTCATGAAGCTGAGCATGGCATTCTGCTAAGTTTGGAGTATGCGACGGCCTTGTACGGACAAGCGACAATGACGCGCATGTCCGAGCATTTGGTGCATCTGCTGCGGGAAGTGGCGGCGAATGCCAGCATCCGATTGGACGAGATTCGCTTAATAAGCGAGGCGGAGCGGGAGCAGTTGCTGACCAAGTTCCAGCCGGAAGCCGCAGCCGAGGAGAGCCGAATACCGGAGAATGCCGTCTTCTATCGATTGTTCGAAGAGCAGGCGAAGCGGACGCCGGAGCAGGTGGCGGCCGTGTATGAAGAGCAGCGGATAAGCTACGGGGAATTGAACGAGCGGGCCAATCAATTGGCGCGCGTGCTGCGCCGAGATGGCGTGCAAGCGGACGATATCGTCGGCCTGATGATCGACCGCTCGCTGGATATGCTGATCGGGGTACTGGCGGTCATGAAAGCAGGCGGAGCGTACTTGCCGATAGACCCGGACTATCCGGAAGAGCGCATCCGGTATATGCTGCAGAATTCGGGGGCGAAGCTGCTGGTGCTGCCAGGGCGTTTGTGTGACCGCGTGCCGAGCCATGTACCAAGTGATGTACTATCAGGCGATATGCCGAATTATACACGGGGCTATGTGTCAGACCTGGTATCAAGCGATGCACCGATTGCCGAGCCAGGATCATGTGCTGAGCTACTGTCAAGCGGAGCGCCAAGCGAGGAAGAGGCAGAGCATCCGGCTGCAATGCAGCAAGAAGGAGCGGCCTATCGCATCCTGCTGATGGAAGACGAGGTGATTGCCCGGGAAGATACGGCCAACTTGCCGCCATTTGCGGGGCCTCAACATTTGGCTTATGTCATCTACACGTCGGGTTCGACCGGCAATCCGAAAGGAGTTATGGTCGAGCACCGCAGCTACGCAGGCTTGGCGCATGCGTGGAAGCAGGCATACCGGTTGGATGCGTTCCGGGTGAGCTTGCTGCAGTTGGCGAGCTTCTCGTTTGACGTATTTGCAGGAGATATGGCGCGGGCGCTGTTGTGGGGAGGACAGATGGTCATCTGTCCAAGTGATGTCAGAATGGATCCAGCGTCGCTGTACGAGCGGATTTGCGAGTACGGCATCAATATCTTGGAGTCGACGCCAGCGCTGGTATTGCCGTTAATGCAGTATATCGAGGAGAACAATCTCGACATGAGCGAGATGAAGCTGCTCATTCTCGGCTCGGACGTTTGCCCAGCCGGGGAATTCCAGAAGCTGATTCGCCGCTTCGGATCGTCGATGCGCATTCTGAACAGCTATGGGGTTACCGAAGCGTGCATCGATTCCAGCTTCTATGAAGAAGGGGCAGATGCAGAAACAGCGGAGGGAAGCCGCATGAATGTTCCGATAGGCCGTCCACTGCCGCATGTCCGCATGTACGTGGTCAATGAACGGATGCAGCTGCAGCCGATCGGAGTGCCGGGGGAATTATGCATTGGAGGCATCGGGGTCGCCCGCGGATATTTGGGTCGTCCGGAACTGAGCGCCGAGAAGTTCGTGGCGGATCCGTTCCAACCTGGCCAAATAATGTACCGGACAGGGGATACGTGCCGCTGGCTGCCGGACGGCAACCTCGAGTACGGAGGTCGTCGAGATCAGCAGGTGAAAATCCGCGGCTACCGGATGGAGCTGGGCGAGATCGAAGCCTGCTTGCAGCAGCAGTCGTCGGTGAAGGAGGGAGTCGTCGTTGCGCGGGAGGATGGACAGGGGGACGCATACTTATGCGCCTACGTTGTAGCAGAAGGCGAACTGGACGCGGCGGAACTGCGCCGCTGTATGGGGCAGCACCTGCCGGGCTACATGATTCCGTCGTTCTTCGTGCAGTTGGAAGAGCTGCCGCTGACGCCGAATGGAAAGCTGGATCGGCGCGGACTGCCGTCGCCGGAAGGACAAGAGGCCAGCGGTGTAGAGTATGTAGCACCGCGGACAGAGCTGGAAGCGAGACTGTGCGAGCTGTGGCAGCGCGTGCTTGGCGTAGAACGGGTCGGGGTGAAGGACAATTTCTTCGACCGGGGAGGCCATTCGCTGAAAGCGACGACGTTGGTGGCGCAGATGCACAAGGAACTGAACGTGAATGTGCCGTTGAGGACGATTTTCCAAACCTCGACACTGGAGGAATTGGCGCAGGCGGTTGACGGAATGGATCGGCAGCTGTACGCCGCGATCGAGCCGGTGGAGACGCGGGACTATTACCCGCTGTCCTCGGCGCAGAAGCGGATGTACATTCTGAATCAATTGGGCGGTGCGGAGCTTAGCTACAACATGCCGGGAGTGTATACGGTAGAAGGGCCGCTCAATGCGGAACGTCTGGAGAAAGCGTTCCACAAATTGATTACGCGTCACGAATCGCTGCGTACTTCGTTTGCGATAGACGGAGGAGAACCGGTGCAGCGCGTGCATCAGCAGATCACATTCCGCGTGGAGACAGAGCGATTGACAGAACGGGAACGCCAGGAGGATATAGTAGAGGAACAATTGGAACAACGGGTAAATAGCTTCGTGCGTCCGTTTGCTATGGATCAAGCGCCGCTACTGCGTGTAGGGCTTATCGAAGTGGAAAATGAGCGTCATCTCCTATTGGTAGACATGCATCATATTATTTCCGATGGCGTGTCGATGGATATATTGGTACAAGAGTTTACTCGTTTATATGACGGGGAGAGCTTGCCGGAACTGCGGATTCAATATAAGGATTATGCGGTGTGGCAGCAGAAGTTGGCCCAAAGCGAAGCGATGCGTCAGCAGGAAGCATTTTGGGTGAAGACGTTTTCAGGCGACATTCCGGTACTGGAGCTGTCAACGGATTATGCACGTCCGGCGGTAAAAAGCTTTGAAGGGGATGCCGTATATTTTGATATTGATCAAGCGGTAACCAGCGGTTTGCAGCAGATTGTCGCAAAGACGGGCGCTACGATGTACATGGTGTTGTTAGCTGCGTATACGGCGCTGCTGGCCAAGTATACGGGTCAAGAGGATATCGTCGTTGGCACGCCAATCGCCGGCCGTCCGCATGCGGACCTGGAGCCGCTTATCGGGATATTTATCGGCACGTTGGCACTGCGCAACAATCCGGCTGGATCACAATCGTTTACAGCATTCGTGCACGACGTGAAAGAACGCACGTTACAAGCGTTTGAGAATCAGGACTATCCGTTTGAAGAACTGGTGGATAAGCTGAATGTACGCAAGGATCTAAGCCGCAGTCCGCTGTTTGATACGATGTTCGTCATGCAAAGTGCGGAAGAGCCGGATGCCGACATTCGCGAGCTGCAATTTATTCCTCGCGGAACCGGACATACCACCTCTAAATTTGATGTGAGTTTGTATGCCGGCGAAGCGGACGGAGGACTTGCTTGCATGCTGCAGTTCTGCACAGCCTTGTTCCGCAAAGATACGATAGAGCGCATGGCCGGCCATTTCACTCAACTGCTGCGGGAAGTCACTGCGAACCCAGAAGTACAGCTTGATGAAATCGAAATGTTCAGGGATGGAGAGCGCCAGCTTCTGGTTGAATTTAATGACACTCAGCGCGGTTATCCGAAGGAAAAGGCGATTCACGAGCTGATCGAAGAGCAGGCGGGTAAATCACCGGAGCGAACAGCGGTCGTATTCGGAGAGAAGCGGTTGACGTACCGGGAACTGAATGAGCGCGCCAATCGTTTGGCGAGCGTGCTGCGGACGAAGGGGGTAACGGCGAATCCAATAGTCGGACTGCTTGCTGAGCCTTCGTTGGAGATGATTACGGGCATGCTCGGCATTTTGAAGGCGGGCGGCGCATACTTGCCGCTTGATCCGGAGCAGCAGAACGAAAGACGGGAGCATATGCTCGCGGACAGCGGAGTCAAACTGATTGTTACCCACCACAGTTGTGGAAGCTCGATCCAACGTCCGTGCGATGTCGTGTATATCGATGATGAATGGGCAGAGACGGCGAATACGATTAGTGTGGCGGATACTCCGCTGTTCTCCGTCAGCACGTCCGAGGATCTCGTATATGTCATCTATACTTCCGGTACGACAGGAGAACCGAAGGGAGTACCGATTAAGCATCGCAGCCTTGTCAATTACGCAAGCTGGTTTGCGGATCGTATCGAATTGAGTCCCGAAGACAAGACGGTACTCGTTTCCTCGTATACGTTTGATTTGGGATATACGGGCGTGTTTTCTTCCCTGATAAGTGGAGGAGAACTGCATTTGATGAACAAGGAACAATATGTAAATTCAGAGCAATTGTGGTCGTATATCGGGGAACAAGGCATCACGTACCTGAAACTGACCCCATCCTTGTTCCATGTGCTCGTTGGCGGCGACTTTGGTCGGAACGGCGTCGAAGGAGAATCATTGCGTTGGATCGTGCTTGGGGGCGAAGCGATCAAGACCGATGACGTGGGGCTCTATCGCGGGCAAAACGCACATACGAAATTCATGAACCATTACGGTCCGACGGAAGCGACGATCGGCTGTATTGCCCAGCCGATTCATGAGCTTGAATGGGAAGCCTACAAGCATCAACCGGTCATCGGTAGGCCGATAGCCAATACCGAGGTGTATGTCGTCGATAAGCGGATGCATCTGCTGCCGATAGGCATAGCCGGCGAAATCGTAATAGGCGGGGACGGTCTGGCGGAAGGCTATTTACACCGACCGGAATTAACCGAGCAGAAGTTTGTCAGGACAAAGTGGTCAGAGAGCGTATTGTACCGAACCGGAGATATCGGACGCTATTTGTCCGATGGGACGATCCAACTGTTCGGGCGAAGCGATGAACAAATAAAAATGAGAGGCTTCCGGATTGAACCTGGCGAAATCGAAGGCCGTTTGCGTCAGCTTCAGGGGGTCACAGAAGCGGTGGTCATTGCGTGGAACGAAGCTGCCGAGCCGTTGTTATGCGCATATTACGTATCAGATATCCGCTATACCGCTGGTGAGATCCGGACCTATCTGGCATCGAGCCTGCCAAGCTATATGATCCCGTCGTTCTTTGTATCGTTGGATGAGCTGCCGCTTACCCCGAACGGGAAACTGGATCGCCGCGCGCTGCCATCGCCGGAAGGCGCAGTGGATACGGGCGTGGAGTATGTGGCGCCGCGGACAGCGTTGGAAGCGAAGTTGGCAGAGTTGTGGCAGCGCGTGCTTGGTACGGATCGGATCGGGGCGAGAGACAACTTCTTCGACTTAGGGGGCCACTCGCTGAAAGCAGTGACGCTCGTGGCGCAGATGCATAAGGAATTGAACGTGAATGTGCCGCTGCGGATCGTCTTCCAAGCGCCGACGCTGGAACAAATGGCGCAGGCGGTTGCAGGGATGGAGCAGCAATTGTACGCGTCGATCGAGCCGGTGGAAGCGCGAGCACATTACCCGGTATCCTCGGCGCAGAAGCGGCTGTATATTCTTCATCAATTGGGGGGAGCGGAACTTAGTTACAACATGCCGGGAGTATATGCGGTAGAAGGCCCGCTGGATGCTAGCCGGATTCAACAAGTGTTTGTTGAATTGATTGCGCGGCATGAATCACTGCGAACGTCGTTTGAAATGGTGGACGGCGAGCCGGTGCAGCGCGTACACGAGCAGGTTCCGTTTGCAGTGGAGATGGAGCATCTACCGGAGAAGGTGCGTCAAACGGACACGATGGAAACATACATTTCGCAGCTAGTAGAGGCATTTGTAAGGCCATTTGATCTGGAACAAGCGCCGCTTTTGCGTGTTGGGCTAATCGAAGTGAATAAGGATCGTCATCTCCTCCTGTTCGATATGCATCATATAATTTCGGACGGAGTCTCAGCTAATATTATGGTGCAGGAATTTGCCCATATATATGAAGGCAAGAACTTGCCAGAACTGCGCATTCAATATAAAGATTATGCGGTATGGCAGCAGGAACTGACTCAAAGCGAAGCGATGCAGAAGCAGGAAGCGTTCTGGCTGGAGACGTTCGCTGGGGACATTCCGGTGCTGAATCTGCCGACGGATTATGCGCGACCAGCGGTGCAAAGCTTTGAGGGTGATGCTATATCATTCGATATCGGGCAAGACATAACCAGCGGCCTGCAGCAAATTGCCGTAGAGACCGGAGCGACGATGTACATGGTGCTGCTGGCAGCGTATACAGCATTGTTGTCCAAGTATACGAGACAGGAAGATATCGTCGTCGGTACGCCGATTGCAGGACGATCGCATGCGGATCTGGAGCCGCTGATCGGGATGTTCGTCGGTACGCTGGCGATGCGGAACTACCCGTCCGGTGACAAGACATTCTCGGCATTTGTACGGGATGTTAAGGAGCGCGCACTGAAAGCATTTGAGAATCAGGACTTTCCGTTTGAGGAACTTGTAGAGAAATTGGATGTACGCAAGGATCTGAGCCGCAACCCGCTGTTTGATGCCATGTTTGTCCTGCAAAATATTGATCGGACGGAAACCGAAGTTCATGGACTGCATTTTATCCCGCAGGGCACTGCCCATGTTACGGCCAAATTTGATCTGACTCTGTATGCCAGTGAGATGAACGGTGAAATGGCGTGTATTTTACAGTTCAGCACGGCGCTCTTCACAAGAGACACGATCGAATGCATGGCAGGTCACTTTACTGAACTGCTGCGCGAAGTAGCCGAAGATCCCACACGACGGCTCGGAGATATCGGAATGTTCAGAAAGGGCGAACGCCAGCGGCTACTGGTGGAGTTTAATGCAACGTGGCGTGAATATCCGCGAGGGAAAATGGTTCATCAATTATTTGAGGAACAGGCGAAGAAGAGGCCGGAGCAGGTAGCGGTCGTATCGGGAGAGCAGCGGCTGACGTATCGTGAACTGAATGAGCGCGCAGATGGTTGGGCAAGAATATTGCGGGCAAGAGGAGTAATAGCCAATCAAGTAGTAGGTTTGCTGACGGAACCTTCTCTGGAAATGGTAATTGGTTTGTTGGGGATTCTCAAAGCGGGAGGAGCCTACTTGCCTTTGGATCCAGAGCATCAGAATGAAAGAATGGGCTACATGATTGCTGAGAGCGGAATGAAACTGATTCTTGCCCATCGCGCATGCCAAGTTCATATCGATCATTCCTGCGACCTTATTTATTTGGATGATGACTTCATGGCCGAAGGTAGCGATGGTGCCTTGTTGAACGCTGTTTACTCGCCGGATGATTCCGTATATGTCATTTATACATCTGGCACTACCGGAACTCCGAAGGGAGTTACAATTAAGCATAGCAGTCTCGTAAACTACGGATGTTGGTTTACAGAGCAGGCCGGGTTAACTTCGGCAGACAAAACAGCGCTCGTTTCGTCTTATGCATTTGATTTGGGATATACAAGTTTAGTTTCCTCTCTTATCAGCGGAGGAGAACTGCATCTTTTGAAAAAGGAACAGTATGTAAATCCGGATGAGATGTGGCCGTATATTGCAAAACACGGTATTACGTATCTCAAACTGACGCCTTCCTTGTTCCACGTGTTGACGAACAGTGAACGCGGCATAGGCGGCCGTGACGGAGCGAGTTTGCGTTGGATTGTGCTAGGGGGCGAACAAATCCGCATCGACGATGTCGAACGATATGCTGAACATAATGCCAATACTCGATTTATGAATCATTACGGCCCGACGGAAGCGACGATCGGCTGTATTGCCCAACCGATTGAGATGAGTCGATGGGAAACCTATAAACATCGCCCGAACATCGGCAAGCCAATCGCCAATACGAAAGTGTATATCGTCGATAAAGACATGCGTCTACTGCCAATTGGCATTGTCGGGGAGATCTTGATCGGAGGAGATGGACTCGCCAAGGGATATGTACGCCAACCGGAACTGACCGCGCAAAAATTTATTTTGACGGAATATGCGGACATGCCTTTGTATAGAACTGGGGATCTTGGCCGATACTTGCCGGATGGAACGATACAACTAATCGGACGCAGTGATGATCAAATCAAAATTAGGGGTTACCGTATTGAGCTGGGAGAGGTCGAAGCTAAATTGCGCGAGCTATCTGGCGTTCAAGAGACAGCCGTCATTGTTGGGGACGGAAGTGGCGAGCCATCGCTATGTGCGTATTATGTTTCTGAAACGGACTATACCGTTGGAGAAATCCGCTCTCATTTGGCGGCATCTTTGCCTAGTTACATGATTCCATCGTACTGCGTGCAATTGGAGCGAATGCCGTTGACGTCTAATGGCAAGCTGAACCGCCGTGCACTGCCGGCGCCGGAAGGAAGGGCTTTGAGCGATAAGGAGTATGTGGCGCCGCGGACAGCGTTGGAAATGCAGCTTGTCGACATTTGGCAGCGTGTGCTCGGCATCGATCGGATCGGTATCGAAGATAATTTCTTCGATCTCGGAGGCCATTCATTAAAAATATTAGAAGTGATTCATTATATTTATCGCGAATTAGGTATTGAATTGCCTTTCCGTGTCATATACGAACAGCAAACGGTTGAACGGATTTCCGCGACCATAGCCGATCAAAAATACAAGCATGAATTTGGAAATCATTTTACCAAGTATAATGAAGCAGGGACATTAAACGTATTTTGTTTCCCTCCTATTGTTGGATATGGTATCCGTTACAAAGAGCTGGCTGGTTTGTTAAATGACGAAATTGCAGTATATGCGTTGGATTTTATAGAAGAGAATCCGATAAAGTCGTGTGCGGATTTGATTATTGACCAGCAGGCAGATGGGCCATATGTGTTCCTGGGATATTCCGTAGGAGGAAATCTAGCTTTTGAAGTTGCCAAAGAAATGGAAAGAAGGGGACGGGAAGTATCGGATATTATTTTGTTAGATTCGGTAAAATCCATTGAAAAACAGGAAGTCCCCGATGAAATTTTAGAGGCACAAGTTCAATATTTCATTGATGGTGCTGATGAAAATTATGCGGACTATTTAAAGAGCAAAGCTGTTAGACGCCAGGTGGAGCACAAGATGATATCATATATGCGCTATCGAACCGAAATGATCAACAGCGGACATGTAAATGCCAATCTCCATTGTATTTTAGCTGAGAACTCTTCACTCAAATCCGATAATGGTACGGAAACCATGAAAGGTTGGGGGCAGGCAACGACTAAAAATTATATGGAATATGAAGGATCAGGATTACACAGTGATATGTTGCAGTCAAGCAATTTAAATAAGAACGCTAGGGTGATTGGGCAAATAATTCGGAAAAAATAATAGTGTAGAGAATGATAGAGCAATAAAAAAGCGGTAGTTGTGGACATATTTTCGTCCAAGGCTGCCGCTATTTCTTTTTGGGCAGCATGCTATAGTTCAAGCTATGCTTAGCCTCGGCGAAGATAGCTATCCGATTGACTGTAGGCGCTACGATTCTAATGGAGCGAGCAAGATTCAACTTACTTGTGAAAAACGCATGAAACTCAATAGGAGAGTAAATCCCATGAAGGGGGAGTGTTCCTCGTCATATTCAATGACTATTGGGACACTCCCTTTATCCTTTATTCATGGTAACACCTTTAGGTGCGCTGCAGTTTACCGTCTACGAACTGGGGAAGTGCGGCAATGCCTGCCATATTCAAAAAGTTCCAAGGCTTGTTAAAGTGAGGCTGGAAGAAGAAGTCGATGAAGGCCAACTCGTCGATGGTCATCCCATTTTGAATGCATACCGACAAGGTGTTCATCGCTTGGGTCAAGTCAACTTTGGACATGATTTGCGCTCCCAACAGGCGGCGGCTTTCTTTCTCATACACAACCTTCAAGGTTACGCTCTCTGCCGAAGGCATAAATTCCGGCCGGTAGGCGTCGATTACCGTAACTGCTTCGGCATTGATATTCTCATCTGCGCATGCAACCTCGGTAAGACCCGTCGAAGCTAGATTGATATCGTATATTTTGAGACCCGATGTCCCTTGCGTGCCTACATATTTTGTCGTTGGCCCCATCAGATTGCGGGCTACCAGCATCCCCATCCGTACCGCATTGGTAGCCAGCGGAATGTAGGCAGCTCTGCCCGTCGGATTGTAATTCACAGCACAGCTGTCGCCGGCGGCGAACACGTCCTGCTTGCTAGTCTGCATATAGGAATCGACGATGATCGCGCCATTTGGCAGCATATCCACTTGACCCTTAAGCAGTTGGGTATTCGGGCGGAAGCCGATACAAAGAATGACCATATCCGTTTCTACTTCACCCTTGTCAGTGATGACCTTGTTGACGATGCCCTCCTTGCCTTCAAACCCCTTCACAGTTTGCTCAAGCGCAAGCTCGATGCCTTTGCCGCGGAACGCTTCCTCAATTTGACTACTGAAATCAGCATCCAGATAACGATTCAGAATCCGGTCTTCGCTATCAATCAACGTTACCTGCTTGCCGCTCTGCTGGAACGCCTCCACAAGCTCTACACCGATATATCCTGCACCGACCACTGTGATGTGGTTTGCCTGTTTGGCTTTTTCGATGATGTTGTTCGCATGTTCGTAGTTTTTACACAGCAGAATGTTGTCCAGCTCCATGCCTGGAAGCTGAGGAATGACTGGCCATGATCCTGTCGTGACAATCAGCTTATCGAAGCAATCATTGAATTGTTCTCCAGTCAGCAGGTTGCGAACCTGCATCGTTCTCGCATCCGTATCGACGGAGAGAACCTCGTGGCGCATGTGAGTGATGACACCCAAATCCGCCAAGTGCTGCGGCGAGGAGTAGAAGA
>Ga0102589_1002418_pt1 | contig 21728 bp, 22 predicted proteins | sample AraplaMF_Col_mLB_FD_76858 | JGI IMG/M metagenome (GOLD analysis project Ga0102589, IMG submission 76858) | Arabidopsis root microbial communities from the University of North Carolina, USA - plate scrape MF_Col_mLB | ecosystem: Host-associated > Plants > Roots > Endosphere | place: USA... | reverse complement strand
TATGTACATTTATATTTTTCATTTCAATATAAGGTAGTGAGCTTATAATTGTTACGATTAAAATAAAAAAAGTTAATACACCGATACATACTTGAAATGAACCGCTCATTTTTAATCCAAATAAATTAAAGCCGATAGAAATACTTACTATGATTAACCCGATAATATAAGAAAAATACGATGGTAAAGAAAAGACTTTTACTATATACATTCCACCTGTCAGTGATACAATGATTTGCCCAACACTACCTGCGATAAAAAAACACCACCCTATAATCGCACCTACTTTTTTACCAAAAGCCTTCTCAGAAAAAGTTGCAATCCCCCCTGCACTTGGATGCTCAATAGATAAAAAAGCGAATGTTAATGCAAGTGGGATACTAAGTAAAATCATAATAAGCCAAGAAATAATCGCATTCCCTTCCGCTATACTCGCAGTCATACCAGGTAAAATAAGAATTCCTGATCCTAAAACTGCCCCTACGTATAAAGCTGTTCCCTTTTTAATAGAAATTGTTTCGTTGAAATGATTAGACATTACATGCACCTCCATTTATATTTTAATTATAGAAAGTTATCAGTTTATTCAACATTCAATTGTGTATGTAATTTAGCATTAGATTTTATATTATGCATGTATTTCAGAAGTTTACTTTCAACTTTGCAAAGGAGCATGAGTAATGGATGAGATTGATAAGAAAATAATCCCATTATTACAAGAAGATGCCATGATGAAAATTACAGAAATGACTGAGCATCTACACCTCAGCCGCCCTAGTGTTACCGAAAGACTAAAGAGGTTACAAGATACTGGAATAATTGAGAAATATACCGCACTGGTATCATTAGATGCAGTTGGAAAATCAATTCAAGCATTTTTAAGAATTGAAAATCTAAAGATTCCTTGTAAAAAATTCGAGGAGAAAATCTACGAAGAATATAGAATGCTCGAATGTCATCGAGTAACAGGCGAAAGTAGCTATTACTTAAAAGTAGCAGTCCACTCTATGAAAGAATTAGAGGAATTAATTGATATCGTTATACCATTTGGTACAGTAAAAACTTCTATGATTTTATCATCACCGATACCATATCGACCGATAATTATAGAATAGTAATAAAAAGAGGTTATCCAAAAGGTATAAAATACCCTACTCTTTTGGATAACCCTTTACAATTTATTAGAATTTTTGACTAAACTTCTTTATAAGTCCATTTTATTTTCAGCTGATATTTTATAATACTTCGCAGATAATTTATAAGAGCGATTCTCATTATAAAAGTTACCCAACTCATAGGATAATTCAACAACTAAGCGATGTTGTTTTTTTTCTAATCCTACTTCAATTGCTTTTTGCATATTTTTCTCATATTCATAATAATCTCCACGTATTTTGAATACTTTAGCTTTCAACCCATATAGTTGGACAAATGCAATTGGTACATCATAAATCGATAAAAAATGAAATGCTTCATTCATAACCTTATTAACATTTTTCCAATCTTTAAGTTCTATGTAAACCTCCAACATGTTTCGTAACGCATATACTTTTTGATCTTTCTGTGATAAAAATTCACTTAATTCCAAAGTTTTTTCGTAGTATTTAATGGCATTCGTATAGTCTTTCAAACCTTGATAAATTTTACCGTAATCATATGAAATGATAGGTAAATACTTTGAATCACCATTAGTAGTCAAACTATTTTCTACTTGCTGTAAAATTTCAAGTGCCTTTTCATATAACTCATCCATAATATACAATATTGCAAGCATTAAAAGTGTATTTATTACGTTTTTCTGCATACCATTTTTTCTGTATATGTTGTAAGCTTTTAAGGCATACAAACGACTAATACTTTTATCTTTATAAAGCTCCTTATATACATGACATAAATTATAGTATATATGACCATGTTGTTCAGTTTCTTCTGCACCAAGTAAACTCTCAGCCTGTACATAAATATCATGAGCAGCACTGTAGTCTTGTTTATTATAAAAATATAAACCTCGAGCTTTTAAATAATAAATATAATCTTCAGGATCTTGCATTTCGACCTGACTTGGTATCATTTGCGAAGCTTGATCTATAAGCGACTTCACATATAACACGTTTTTTTGTCGGGCATGATAGTATATAAGTACACCATATACCTTTAGTAATACAGGGATTGAATCTACTTCACGAACGTATAATTCTAACAAAGATAAGTCAGCTTCTGTAATACTTTTATCTTTTTTATATTTATTACATATTTTAAAAATAGTAAGCTGTATCTCCTCGTAATTTCCATTTATAAGATAATCGCTCTTAACTTCTAACTTCTTAGAAACCTTTTTTATAAAAGAAGATGACGGTTTTATTTTTCCACTTTCTATTCTACTCAAATATGTTATTGAACATATTCCTGATACGAGCTCCCCCTGTGTTAATCCTTTATGCATTCGAACATGGCGAATACGTTCCCCTATTTCCATCTTTCTACTCTCCCTGCTTAACCATTTCTTTCTTTTTACCAAATCAGCCATTATGTATTGCTTAATCTTTCATATTAAGAAAATGTATAATTTCACAAATGTAAAAAAATGTATCACATATTTTAATTTTACATTCATACTATGATTATTTCTAGATGGCTTGTTAAATTTTATGGTTAAAATTTGGGTTTTCCGTCCATTTTTTTCATACAATTTTACTTCTTGTTATTAACAAAGACGGCGCCATATACTTGAATTACGATAAACTTAATGAAAAGGATTTAACTACATGTAAACTATCATTCTTAAAATAGATCGAATGGTTAATTACATTTACCTAGTACATGGAAGACATCTATTGTAAATGAAAATAAATTAAATGAGCTCAATAGATGAATTATCAATATCACATCCTAGAAATTAGTTTGTTGAATTATTTAGTAAATATGAAAGGATGACAAATATGATTGTAAAAACAAAAAAAGATTCAACACGAAAAATAGCAAGATATGTTGGAGGCGCTGCTACTCTTTTATTGCTAGCATCCTTCCTTTATCAGTGGAACAATGGTTTAGTAATTGATGATACTGAAATATTTGGTTTCATGCTAGCCTTCACTGGTTTCCTATCTACCTTCTTACCTACTAAAAAGAAAGTTACTAACTAATATAAAATTACATATTTTTCATTCGCAAAAAACAATTATAATAGAATAAAAAAAGGATTGATCAAAAGATCAATCCTTTACTCTACTTCATTTAAGAAGAACAATGTTAACGCACCAGGTCCTGTATGCGCTCCGATTGCAGCTCCAATTGTATTTACGATAAATACTTCACAGCCGAATCTTTCAGTAATTAATGCTTTTAATGCTTCGGCAGTTTCTAAATCATCACCGTGAGTCATACCAATTGTTTGACCTTTAAGGTCTTTCCCACGCTCTTCCATAATATCAACAATGCGGCTTAATACTTTCTTTTTCCCTCTTACCTTTTCAAGTGGTACAAGTTTTCCTTCATCCACATTTAAGATCGGCTTAATGTTTAATAAACCACCGATAATACCAGCTACTTTACTTAAACGCCCACCTCTCACTAGGTACTGCAAGTCAGCTACAGTGAAGATATGTTCCATATGGTTCATTAGAAAAGCGACACGGTTTAATATTTCTTCTTTTGATGCGCCGTCTTTCGCCATTTTAGCAGCTTCTAATACGACAATACCTTGACCGAGTGAGGCACATTTTGTATCAATAATTTCTAAATCTAAATCAGTGTATGTTTCTTTCACTTCCTCTTTAATGAGAACTGACGATTGATATGTACCAGACAGTTCAGATGAGAAAGCTAAATATATACAAGGATTACCTTCTTTTGCATAAGAAACAAATTTTTCTTGAAATGTTTCAAGTGAAGGCAATGACGTTTTATAAACTGCACCTTCTCTCATTTTTTGCAATAAAGTAACTGATTTTAATGTAACCCCATCTAAATACTCTGTTTCTGCTTCATCATATACACGGAGTGGAATTAAATCAATATCATATGCTTGCAGCAATTCTACCGGTAAATCCGCCGCACTATCCGTAATGATTTTAACACCCATTTTTAAACCTCTATTCTGTTATAAATATAAAAAATATAAAATAAAAATAGTACTTTTAAATTATATACGTAAAACTTAAATGAAGAAAGGAAAAGACTTTATATTGTATGCTCTATTCTTCAAAACTTGAACTATAAAGTAAAATGATTTCAATTCATCCTCTTTTCACCAGTTATAGAGCTATATATAATTAGAATATTAATACTCTTCCAAAGGAGGTTCTTATGAGTATACAACTAGCTACTCCTAAAGATTTAGAATGGATTAATAAACAATACGAATCAATAGGTTTTTTACCAAGTGATTTAAAGCGGGATAAAGTTGCAATCATTACATATAACGATGAGTATGCAGGTGTAGGTCGTTTAGTCCAAATCGATGGAGAGACTATGGAAATGGGGGGGATTTTCATAGCACCTAAATTTAGAGGGTTACAATTAGCAGGAGAACTCGTTTCATTTTTAGTGCAAACAGCAAAGGAATCATATATGCAACATGTATTCTGTCTCCCTTTCGAAGAATTAAAAAGCTTTTATAAAAAATACGGTTTTACTGAAGTCGATACTACGCAAGAGGTTGTCCATCCAATTATTCTAAAAAAATATAATTGGTGTTTGAAAAATTATGATAAACATGTATTACTATTTAAGTTGTGAGTTTTCTATAATAGGAGTGGATACACTTTGTATTACACCACATGTTTTAATAAAGATTTATGCCTTTCATCAATTTAAGTACCTAGTTTTTTAAATCGATCCATCAGTTGTATTTCACATCTTTCCCAAACGCTTATTAGCTAGCTCGTTTACAAACTTGCTAGCACTATTTTTAAGTTTCCCTATTACATATTCCTGAGGAAATTTTTAACTAGTTAATGGGGATGATCATTTATTTAATCCGCACCAACACTTCCTGTTCTTGTAATAATTGTATAGTTAATTCCAATACAATATTTTGCATTAATTGATAAGTGTTATCATGTGGTGTACTTCGTTCCGATATAAATTCAATACATTGAGAAATATAACCTTCTACAAGTAAGCTCCCTTTTTCAATTATAGATGGATTATTTCCTTTCTTTATTATTTTTGGCACTAAGAATTCTTTTTTTGTTAAAATAATTTCCTGTGACACCTCTTTTATTTCTATAACTTTTTCTTTAAATACCACTTTTTCTCGTAAATTAATTTCACCTTTATACTTCCCTATTTCTATTGGTAATTTCGCAGGTATGTAATTATTTACTCCTCCTTCATCTTCCTTCTCTAAAATTATACCGTGTATAGGGATCCACGAAGATGTTCCTATACAATTCTCTTTAGTATTACCTTTTATTTTTTGATTAGGAAATTCTAAAAGTACTCTCTTTTCATGAAGGTTTGAAGAAACTAAATTACAATTAACTTCTCCATGATAATGTTGCACTGTCGTTAATAACTTAGCATCCAGTTCACGACCCCTAGCATTTTTTTCATTACGAAATACAAATACTTCTTGTTTTTTTACATTAATATTAGGAAATTTTATAAAACTAGTCACATCCGAAATAATAGAAAATGGAGTCTTCACTACTATTGAACTCACTGAAGTCTCTATTTTTGATCCTGAATCTATACTTACTTTCTTTGATTCATTTGCTACTTCTTCTTTTGCTGGTTCAGTCTCTTCACTTTTTTTCTTTGATGCAATTACTATTTCTTCTTTCTCTGACTCGGTTTCTTCATCTTCTTTTGCTGATTTAATTTTCACCTCTTCTTCCTTTAATCCATTCGCTTTATCTTCTTTTGCTGATCTAGTTTTTTCACTTTCTTTCTTTAATTCAATTGCTTTATCTTCTTTTTTTGATTCAGTTTCTTTACTTTCTTTCTCTGATTTAATTACTTTATCTTCTTTTTTTGATTCAGTTTCTTTACTTTCTTTCTCTGATTTAATTACTTTATCTTCTTTTTTTGATTCAGTTTCTTTACTTTCTTTCTCTGATTCAGTTTCTATACTTTCCTTTTTTTCTCTTATTTCGCGCGAATCATCTTGAACATTCAGCATTTTCCACTTGTATACTTTGTTCCATATTTCCTTACCAACCCATGGCTTATTCATCACCATCCCCCCATCTGATGAAATTCAAAAAAATATGTTTTTTGTACGTGACCATTTCATCATTATATATGTTGTATAATAATAAAAAAGACATTGTCTTTTTATCAAAGACAATGCTTTTTTATTTTTATACTTGTACTTGTTATACTTGTACTTGTTGTACTTGTAAAACTTTTAAAGTAAGATCTAGTACAATTTTTTCACGAAGAGTTTCAAATGGCTCATTTAATTCTGTTGGACAAGGGGAAAAGTCTAATTCGAAAAATTGAGCGCTGACTAATTCGCAATACGGTTGTTCATTGTAAAAAACTGTATTTTCGAAGAAGTATTTGTCTAAACGTGGTAGATCACCATTTTTAGGATTAATAAAGTGAGAAGTAGTATCTGAGGAAGCAGCTACTATAGCTTGTGATAGAAAATCACCAGCTGTTAAATCAGCAAAACCAGAAAATGGAACATTAGCAATGCGGTCATATAGCACTCCATTACACTCGTCATTTGCATATTCAATGTTTTTACGAATATATCCTTGTACAAATAATTTTGCTCTTGTAACTCGGCGGTAATTTGTACCTGGTACTGGAGTAAATGCTACAGGAACTAACTTACATTGTGTTAAAAATGCATTTTTTAAGATACGTTTAATTTCAACTGCTGGAGGATCTAATGAAATATCAGATTCTACAACAATTTGAATCGTTCTTTCTGCTAATACAACTGGTATTTTTACAATCGGTGTTCCTGGCGTAGTAATTGGCGTTACAGGTGCATCACTTAATGGTGTTTGAGTTTGTCCTACTACCTGACATGGTACATTAATTGGGCATTGTTCACTCATATTTTATAATCTCCTTTTATACAAGTTTTTAGAGTTTTTTAACTCTCTATACTGTATATGTATCTCTTCTATTAATGCGTGGGTTCCTGTAATAGTTACTTTCATCATTTACAAAAAAATAGCAATTTTTTGCTAGTTAAAACACACAAAACTAAATATATTGAGCCTTTATGATTATCTACCTATACAAAAAGAGAATTTCTGAACCCTCATAGTGGAAGTAGGAACTGATGGGTTAATTATATTCAATAGTAATGGAATAGGATTTTTTTCATTTAATACTATCTATACAACAAAAAATCAATATTGGCGGTACTCTATTAGTAAAAAAATAAAAACCGACTTAAAAAAGTCGGTTTTTATTCCCAAAATTTTGCGAACTCCCTCAATCTTACCATTGATATTGTTTCTTTTTTTCAAATTTATCAATTCTTCTAATAGAACCAATCCGATTGTCATTCTTTCCCTTAACTTCATTAATTAACATCTGTTTCAATGCCTTTAACTTTGGTAAAATCACCTTCGGATAGTTTATATTTGCGATTATAGAAAATAAGTCTAATAAACATTAATTTAATAAGGTTGGCTAGCCTTATTACGTTGTATAATTTGTACACACACCGTTCATTTACCTATTATTCACAAAATAAGTATCATACGCTTTATCAAAAACATATCCTAACTTTTCAGCTAGTTTAGCAGAAGTGCTATTCGCTGCATCCCAATTTGGATATTTCCCCTTTTCTAAACAATCCAATATTAAGGCTGCACTAACTACTGTTCCCAATCCCTTTCTTCTATGATTTGGGTCAGTAGCAACTTCGATTTCAATACCATCATCATAAATACTATATGATGATGCACCACATACGACTTCTCCATTATACAAAATACAATAACCTATACCTCGATTTACATAATCATCTATTGAACGGAATTGGCTTATAAAATCTTCAGAAACCTTGTGTAATGATGGGTTATTCGCGATATGCTCATCTACCTTTCTTAATTCATATCCTTTTGGAAGTGCCGATATAAAAGATTGTAATTTTGTATGATTAAACACTTCTGAATTTCTTTTAAATTTATATCGTAAAAACTTATCTATTTTTCTTTCGTTGAATATTTCTAAACGCTTTTTCCATTGATCACTATTTACGATTACTAAAATTCTTTCAGGGATGTTACGTAATAACTCTTCTGTCTCTTTTGCATTTGGATCTCCAGTATAAAATGTGAAAATCCCTACCGTAACTTGCGCTACTGTCGGATTTTCAAGATTATTTACCCAAGCGGTGCCCATATGTCCTTGTAAATAAGAAAATAACACAACATTATTAAAATCCTCAAACATAGAAACTAATTTTTTTCTAGTATGTATATTTGCTTCATATATCATTTACATTCCCGCTTTCTATAAAATCAATATAACTCTATATCTTTATGAATCAACTTAAATAACTTTTTTACTCATCCGTTTATTCGTCATATAAGCAAACGCCTATTACACTTAAACTTCATATAATTATAAATTATTCACAAATATAAAATTATTATAACATCTATTCAAAATAGAAAAATTTACTTTTTTTTGATTTTAAAACACACATCTTTTCATCTAAATAAAGCATATTTGTTGATAAAATTTTATACGTATACCAAATCTATCTAAATAACTGTAAGATTAATTTATAAATAAGCTTTTTAAGGGGGATAATAAAATGTCTGATTTCTATTCTCGTCTTTCAAAAAGTGATGCCGCTGTTCTTCTTGTGGATCATCAAACTGGTCTTATTTCCAGCCTAGTGCGTGACTATGGTGTTGATGAGTTCAAAAACAATGTTTTAGCTCTTGCCCATACCGCTAAGTTTTTTGATTTACCGGTTATTTTAACAACTAGCTTTGAAGACGGTCCTAATGGTCCACTCATGCAGGAATTAATTGAACTATTTCCAAATGCGCCTAAAATAGCGCGTCCTGGACAAATTAATGCGTGGGACAATGAAGAATTCGTAAAAGCTATTGAGGCAACAGGTAAAAAGCAGTTAATAATTGCAGGCGTGGTTACTGATGTTTGTGTTGCGTTCCCAGCTCTATCTGCTATCAATGCAGGGTATGAGGTGTTTGTTGTAACTGATGCATCTGGAACTTTTAATAAACAAGTTGCTGATGCCGCTCTTATGCGTATGGCTCATGGAGGGGTGCAACTAATGAACTGGTTTAGCGTTGCAGCCGAATTACAGCGCGACTGGCGAAATGATATTGAGGGCTTTGGAGCTTTACTTGCTAAGCATCTTCCAAGTTATCAAAATATCATCGGAAGTTATAGGGCAGCTCAAAAAGAATTTAGTAAATAAATTACTCAAGTTTAAATAACTATTTAAACTCAATAATGACTACCAATAGCAATTCACATAATTAAGAAAAGGGCTACTTCAATAGCCCTTTTCTTAATTACTTTACAAATATTATATGACCTCTTTCATTACATTTAAAAATACTTAAATAATATTTCTTAGTTTTACTGTTATGGATACTTTCATAATTTATTGTAAAAGAACGTATCATGATAGGAATTTACACATTGCAATTAATCGTACAACTAACCGCTCTATATACTTCTAACATTCATATTAACTATGTGATTTTTGCTTTATTACAATCCACCTAGTATATGTAAAAACCCTCATTATATTTTAGGAGGGTTAATCAATTTAACAATTGACTTGTACGTATTATTGTCATTCATTATCATCTTTTTCATCTCTTCTATTTCTACGTTACCAGTTCCACTCTCTATTTTTAAGCAGTTCGAAATAGTAAGATATCCACTTGATGCGAAAAGAATAATAAACGTAATATCAGGAAAATTAATGAACAGTAATCCGAATTTCAAGGGATTTGTAGCCGTATCCGATAATATCAATCGAAAATCTAATAGTTCTGGCACTTGAACAAAATCTTTAGAAACAATCGCTTCACCTACTATTGTAATTTGCTTTACTACATTCCCAAGTTCATCTGTAAATTCAATACATCTAGGCGCATCAATTGTTTTTGCTTGTAGAGATAAATTCAATTCAGAATTATAAAAGTCGAAAAAGAGTGTACTTCCCTCCGTTAAACACTGTGGACAAACATTTCCAAGGAGACTAAAATCCTCTTCAATAAATTTAACTTTCGCTTTACAATTACACACTTTTCCTATTCGAATCGCATCAATCTTTGAACAATCTACAAAAATAACATCATTGTCCTCTTGTACAAATGACACGATACCTTTCATCTTGTTAAATGAAAGAAAATAGGATACAACACTTTCCTTTCCGGCTATTACGATACTCTCAACCTTAGTAAAAGGTTCTAGACTTTGTAAAAATTCACATATGCTATTTTGACAACATTGACAATTTCGTTTCGGCTTGCAATCCACTTACATTCAATCCCTTCCCTTTATGTTTTTATCTCATACACATAATATGAGCGGGATATAAAAAAAGCTTGGACAATATAATTTTAACGTAAGGATATAATTATTCACTCATAACATCAATAAGGAAATTACACCAATAATAAGTAATAACACATAATTTTTACTATAAATACATATAACAATTTCATCTTTCAATGAAAAAGCGTTATAATGAGGTGTAGCCTCTACGATTACGTTATAAAGGAGATTAAAACAATGGCTAAAATTAAAGTGTACCAAGCAAAAGAAGAAAATATGGAAGCAGTAAAAAACATCATTGATGTTGAGGAACAAAACCCAACTGCTGAAAACTTACAAAATCTATACGCATGTGTATTAGAAACTGAAGATATGGCATTGCCTGAATCATACATTGAAGAAGATATCTTAATTGATTCTATGGAAGTTATGGTTAACGCTTCTCAAAGCAAGCTAAGAGACTTAGGTGCATACGATGTAATCGAAGTTCAAAACAAAGGTAAGAAAACACAAGTTTTATTATTAGCAGACGAAGAATACGAAATTATCGAAGGCTAATCTAAATCCGTACATACGAAAAAGCTCCCTTCCAATTGGAAAGGAGCTTTTTCATTACGCTTTTGATGTTTCGCTCTTTTTATTCATTTGTTTTTTCTTAATTACCATACGCTCATTTCCCATAAAGAAAATAAATATGAATGCTAAACCTGCTGGTACTAATGCCCACATAAATGTTTGAACAATGGAGCTAGAAAGAGCATCAATAATTTTATCTAATATTTGCGGCGGGATTTGAGATCTTGCCGATTCTGATAGAATAGCTCTTGAATCTCCTAAAGCGTTTGTATTCATTCCCCCGCTCATCCCTTTAAATGCTTCTTCTAATTGATTTTGGAAACCTGTTCTTTGGATCATTCCGAAGATTGTAATACCTAGTGTCATTCCTAATGAACGAATGAAATTACTCGTTGAAGTTGCAGATCCGCGCTGTTCCATACCGAAGTTATGAATAGCTGCCATACTTAGTACAGAGAATGAGAAACCTACTCCAAATCCAATAATAATCATATAAACCGTTAATAATATACGACTTGTTTCTGGCGTTAACGTACTTAATAAAAATAGTCCAATTAGCATAATAACCGCAGAAATAATCATAATGTTTCGGTAGCTAAGCTTCGTCGTTAAAAATCCGCCTAATTGCGCTGTTACGACTGATCCTAACATCATCGGTAAAAGTAATAATCCTGAGTTTGTTGCGCTACCACCATATACGCCTTGAATAAATAACGGAATATACACAGTTGCTGACATAAATGCAGCCCCGTAACATAATGCAATAATTGTACTCATTCCGAATAGACGTTGTTTAAACATCTCAAATGAAATGATTGGTTCTTCTACTTTTCGTTCAATAACGATAAAAGCAATTAATAAAATAGCGAACCCAGCAAATAAACTTAAAATAAAGCTAGAATCCCAATCATATTTTTGTCCGCCTAGTTCTAGGGCAAACATTAAACAAACTACTGCACCAACTAAAGTAATTGCGCCAAACCAATCAATCTTTTGCTTTCTATGAACTCGTGACTCTTTATAAAAGAATGTAATAAAAATAAGTGCTAAAATGCCAAGTGGTAAGTTAATATAAAACACCCAGTGCCAGCTAATATAATCCGTAATATATGCGCCAAGTAATGGCCCGAAAATACTTGATAAACCAAATACTGCTCCGAATAAACCACCCATTTTCCCACGCTTTTCAGGAGGAAAAATATCAAAAACGATAGTAAACGCAATCGGCACTAATGCCCCGCCGCCAATACCTTGAATGGCACGATAAATACCTAACTGTGTAATATTTTCAGCAGTACCACAAAGTGCCGAACCAATCATAAAGACGATTAAACCGAAAATAAAGAATCTTTTTCTACCATACATATCTGATAGTTTACCGAATATCGGCATACCTGCCATTTCTGCGACCATATAGGCAGAAACGACCCATACAAAGTTTTCAAGGCCTCCTAAGTCACCAACAATCGTTCCCATCGCTGTTACGACAATGGTATTATCCATTGATGCCATTAAAATACCCAGCAATAAACCGGCAACAACGAAGCCGAGTTTATTATTTTTCTCAACCATAATCTTGCTCTCCCTCATACTACTTATATTTGTTTATGTTCTTTTACGACTGTATTACCTTTCTGATTAAAACTAGTATGATATTCTACAACACTAATTTCACAGCCAGGGCCTATTATAACATGATTTCCCCTTACTACGTCTGCTATTGTATGTTCTAAATAAATATCATCCCCCTCAATAATTGATGTTTGAAGGCTTCCTGTATGACTTGTAAAAGGAATAAATCTCGATTTTTTACGTACTGTAATCTTTTTTCCACCGATTTCTCTCACTTTACTTCCTTCATAACGAATTGAGATTTCAATATTTTCAGCATTAAGTAATCCATCACTTTCAAGACCACCAGTTAGTGATAATTCTTCTACTTCAATATCTCCCTTCACATTTAAAGCACCTTTCACATCTACGAAATCACCTGAAAACCTTCCTTTTACTTCAATCATACCTCTTACTTTTGTTTTTTCAATATGAGCATCACCATGCATTTGTGTATTGCCATATATTTTTATACATTCCGCATCTACGTTTCCTTGTACTTCACTATCCCCATATACGATATAGTTTTTAACTTTCATATTACCGCGTACATCACTCGTGCCGTACGTTTTAAATTCATTACAACTCATATCATTAGAAATTGTTCCTTCACCGCGTATCTTTACTTTATTATAATCTCCGCCTGCTGAACTACCAGAACCATTTACAGTAAGACTATGTTGATGTTCCATACTCATTTCTCCCTTCCTTTAAACCTGCTTAATTTCTTTTACATTTGCACTTTTATCAACAGTAAGAACACCAGTATATTCAATAAGTTCTATCTCACAGTTCGGTCCTACTGTGACATTGTTTCCCCTTACCGTTTTTATGTGAGCATAATCAATATCGATATTGTCACCTTCTAACAATTCAGCTTCTAACTGTAAGCCAAATACTGTTTTAAAAAGTCTACTAAAAGCACTTAATCTATGTTTTACTTTAATGGTTTGGCCACCAATTTCTTTCGCTCTACATGTACCGTGAATATTTATATTAATTTCATCTGCGCTTAATAATCCACCAACTGTAAATTGCCCTTCTGAAGAAAAAATATCAACTTCACAATTACCATCAATCGTCGCTTGACCGTTGATTTTAAATTCTTCACCAGTTACATTACCACCTATCGTCCCTTTTCCTGCAATTTTCAAAGTGGTTGCCTTTACATCTTGTGTAATTGTCCCTTTCCCATCGATTCGCATCGTTTCTGCACTAACTGTACCCTCAACTTTGCCTGATCCGCTAATTCTCGCATTGCCACTTTTCAAATCACCAGTAACAGTTCCGTAACCATTACATTCAAATTGGTCGCATTCAACGTTTCCGTTAACAGTTCCTTTTCCGTTTAGCTGCACTTTATGAAACTCTCCACCGTTTGATGAACCATATCCGTTTATAATTAAATTTTCTGTACGCATTATTTCTCCTCCACTACAACAGTTTAGTTTTTAATGCTTCGGTATATTTCATAATCGCTTCGCGTAAAACAATTTTGGTGCCTTTTTCAAAAATTAAATCGTCCACATTTGAAACTAAGAAACATGTAGAAATACCTAACTTTCGGACGATGATTAAGTCACAAGTTTTATGTTTAATTGCTTCATAATTTTCACGTAAAACTTGCAAGACCATTTTTCCTTCTTCTAAACTAATCTCTCCCGATTGTAGTAATTCTTCTAACATATACACATAAAGAATATCTACAAATTGAAATTCTGCTGTTTTATTCGTTTGTTCTATAAAGAATTGTAAAACTGTTTCTGATGCAATACCCTTACGTAACAAATCATCCTTTGTTAAATGAATTTCTGTCACGCTCGGTGAAAACATATTTGCTAATTCATCTAGTGATAAATCCTCTTTCATCGTTTGGATTTTATCAATACGTTCTAATATCTTTTCTTTCGGAAAAAATGTTTCCTGGCCTGTGAACGTTGACTTCCGTACAAACCAATCTTCCGGTATTAAATTTTTTCTCTTCCACCTATATAACTGTCCGTATGAAATACCAGTTAGCTCTAATAAATCTTTTTTTGAAATTAAATCTGTACTCAACTGTATATCACTCCTTCCTGATAACAATGTAACATAACACTGTTACGCTGTAAATAGACTTTTATCGCAAATAGCGTAACAATGCGTAAAACAAACATGACTTGCACACAAAAAAGGCTCTTACACATCTCATAAAAAATGCGTAAGAACCCTTATATATCATGGTTTAAACCATATTTCATAAAAATCAATCCAACCTTGTGAATTAATTATTATATTTTGTATTTTTTCGTGTGAACTTACTTGCTGTTTGTTACGGTACAAAGGAATGATATGAATTTGACGTAACAGTGTATCCTCAATATCGCGTAACAGTGCAACTCGTTTCTCTACTTTACTCTCCATAAAGTACGGCTGTAATGTTTCGTTAAAGTTTATATTGCTTTGCTGATGAATAAAACTGTTTTTTGTAAGAAACATGTATAGTAAACTCTCTTCAATACGCTCGCTAATTGTCGCACTATCATGCATAATATCAGCCTTTTGTATCGTACTAATTTGCAATAACTCTTCTGTTTCAAGAAATTCAATATCAATTATAATTCCATATTTCGCACATTCTTTTTGTATCCAATTTGAATCTTCAACATGATCTTGTCCTGTAAATGTGTATAGTCGCAATGTTTCATTACGGTAAGAACTTTCTTTAATAAGCGTATTTATGTCCTCATTTATATGTATTGTACCACTCTTTGTTAGCACTAATTCTTCGGCTATCTCTCCGCGTGCTCCTTGTAATTCCGCAACGATCGCCTTGCTATGAATGATTTTATATAAAGCTTTTCGAAATATCATATCTTGCATAGGTCCTTCTTTTGCAGTATTTAACGTAATGTATGTTACATTCGACTCAAGTCGAGTTAGTTCTTTATGATGCTTTACTATATTTTTAAAACGTGCTTTCGCTAATATATCGTACGTATTTACTCTGTGCTCTACATTCCATAATTCAATTCGATCCAGAAATGGTCGCTCGCGAAAATATAAATCATTTACTTCTAATACGAATACATCCTCATTCTTTTCACATAACCGAAACGGTCCAGTACCAATTAACTTCCCGTCTCCATCTTCATTTACAATAGAACACTGTTCTGTACTTAAAGCATGTAAAAACAACTTATTATCTGTAGATAAACGAATCTGCACAATATAGTCATCAAGAATATGTAAACTTTCAACGTGTTGTAACATCCAAGCATGCGGATTATTTTTCACTTTCATAAATCGTTTAAATGTCTGTTCAACATCATAAGCGGTTAGTTCTTTTCTATTATGAAATGTAACACCTTTTCGTAAATAGAAGGTCCACATATATTTCTGGTCATCATATTCCCAATAAAACGCAAGTCTTGGCTCTACACTGTTTGTATTTCCGTCTACATACACTAATGTGTCGTATATATGTTTTACCATATGACATTCCGAACGCATCGTAGCATATAGAGGGTCTAATGCAATATCTAGGTTCATTTGGACTTGCAAACGTAGCACATCTCTTCTCCCTTTAGGTGTCCTTTCGACTTGATAACCGAATATCGAATCAATCCACGTTTGAAATTGCGTTTGCAGTAATGGAAAATGCGAGCTATATCTTTCAATAAATGCACTTCCGCTTTTTACATCCCCTTGTTTCGTTATTTCTTTTCCTCTTTCTAAAATTAAAGAAAGTGGATGTTTTTGAAATAACAACTTTGAACGATTGCCTCTCCCTCTGCCTGGAAACCACATAATCCAATTTAATTCTTCTAATTTTTTTATGATGAGTTTACTATTTCGCTCTGTACAAAATAATGTTTCAGATATATTTTGTATTGTTACTTCAAATTTATCTCCCTCTGCTCTCCCTTTTCCATACTGGAGCCATAGGTGCATATATTGCTCCAAAATAATCATAAAACGCCCCCTAAAAGATGAAAAATCTTCCTCTTTCATTCTACCCTTTTTCATTTCTAGCTTCCATCTTATCATTTCAATATAGAGAGGAGGAATTAAAAATGAATCATCTTTTAAAACGTTATAATAAGCCCATCCTCATTCGGTTGTTCGGTGAATTGTTAGTCCGAACGACTGAAGCGATGCTAGCTATCATTTTTATTGTTCACGTTAATAAAGCTTTAAATGGTAATGTGATAGTTACAATGCTTCTTTTCGGATTACAGCCACTCGCTGATATTGTATTTACATTAATCGCTGGGGGTGTAACAGATAAATACGGTCGTAAGAAAATCATGTTACTCGGATTACTTTTACAAGCTTTTGCCGTAAGCGGATTCGTTTTTGCTGAATCCGTCGCCTTTTTCGCCTTATTATATGTCATAAATGGTATTGGCCGCTCTTTATACATTCCGGCACAGCGCGCTCAAATCGCTGACTTAACGAAGGAAGAACAACAGGCAGAAATATTTGCTGTTCTTCATACTACGGGAGCAATCGGCTCTGTAATTGGCCCATTAATCGGCGCCTTTTTCTATACTAGTCACCCTGAGTATTTATTTATTTTGCAAGGTGTAGCCCTTACGCTATATGCTATTCTCGTTTGGACGCAGCTTCCTGAAACAGCTCCACTCATGAAAAACGTTAATAAAACGAAAGAAGTATATTCGCCAAAACAATTTATTTCAAAGCATTACGCTGTGTTTGGACTTATGGTTTCTACGCTACCGATTAGTTTTTTCTACGCCCAAACCGAATCGAATTATCGTATATTCGCCGAAAGTGTATTTCCAAATTTTCTATTTGTACTCGTGTTTATCTCAACTTGTAAAGCAGTCATGGAAGTGATTCTCCAAATTTCCCTTGTGAAATGGTCTGAACGATTTTCTATGCCTAAAATAATTGTTATTTCCTATACTTGCTATACGTTAGCTGCGATTGGCTACGGTTATTCCACAACAATATGGTCATTATTCTTCACATTGCTCTTTTTAGTAATTGGGCAAAGTATAGCTTTGAATCACTTACTACGATTCGTTTCACAAATCGCTCCAAGTCATAGACGCGGATTATATTTTTCTATATACGGTATACATTGGGATATTTCAAGAACTTGCGGGCCTTTTGTAGGTGCATTGTTATTAAGTAAATTAAGCGGTAGTACTCTATTTTATATTTGTGCCTTCTTATTAATAATCGGTGGTATCATTCAAGCTTTTTTTGTTCAATCGTTAGAAAGAAACAAAACAAAAGAGCTGTCCCTATAGGAACAGCTCTTTTATTTAACCTGCCATTTTATTAATACTATCCTCCGGTGAGAACACAGAAATGTGATCTACTTTACCAGTAGATTTCGGAATAACGAATTTCAACTCAAACTGATTATTTACTTTATAATTGTATATTTTATCATTACCGTTGACTTTAACAGACGCTGGTTTTCCTAAAGCCTTTTCGATCTCTTGTAACGTAATCACTTTAAGTTCTGAATGGTAAGATCGAACGTCAAAGACCTGTGATCCTTTATTAAAGCCAAATGCAACATTTTTATTTGTAAACGTCGCATACATCCCGTTTCCTGCTTGCTCCGTCTTATCAGCTTTCCCCCACGCCTTCTCTATTTCTTCTATATCACCTGTATGCGCCGCATATGGAACATTAGGTACTTTACCTACTTTCGCTTGCTCAAATAAATCTTTAATATGATTAATTGATTTTTGATTTATTGCTGTATTGTTCGAATTAGAATCTGCTGTAGGTTTTGCTGAATCTTGATTTTTTGGTTTTTCCACAGATTCTTTCTCTTTTTTTTGAGCGGTGTCCTCATTCTTTTTACCCGTTTCTGACGTATCTCTCTTTTTTTCCGTACCATTTTCTGATGTTGAATTAGTTTGTTTATTTTCCTCAGCGTTATTACACGCGGTTAAAGCTGCTACACACGTTAAAGTTAGGAATAATATAAGCACTTTCATATATACTTTCATCATTTTCAGCCTCCCTCTTCAACATATTCACTTTTGCAACCATTCCATAACACTACTCTTCAAATTATTTTTTCTCCAAAAAGTAAGTGCCTCGGTTTCTCCGAAAGTATGGACTATATACTCTATATATGATGTTCCTAAAAAATAACCGAGTCGGTTGTATCCGAAATAGTTCCCTCCTGATAAACGGAACCATTCTTTCTCTTTTTCATCTGTCCATCCTTTAACATAATCTTGTAAAAAATGTTTCTTAATTTGATCTTTATGTTCTTCATAGCAAAACAACCAATCGTCTCCATCATTATCATATGAATAATAGACTGGTTTACTTAATCCTTTAGCTATTCTTTGCGATAAATATGTCGCGACTCCCTCACGATATAAACTAACCGCTGCATCAGTCCATTGTGCTTTAGTCCAATCCATTCCACTTTCTTGCAATACGAAATTGTGATATATATGTCCGATTTCATGGGCAACAATAACACGAAGATGCTCCCTTTCAGGAGATAATTTTTCTGCCGCAAGAAATATATCCCCAATAATATCTCTTTCTACAAATGCATTAGAACCAAATCCACCTACAAATAGATGAAAAGTTAAATCTATATTAAAACCAAATTGAATGCGATACTCCTCACTCATTTCTTGAATAATAGATGGTAAAGTTTCCGAAATAATATGAATGTCTTCTAGTTTTTCAGGATATTTTTTAATTGCACTAGAAAGACGTTCTTCTGTCTTAGGACAATGATAATTAAAATATTCTTCGAATGCTTCTGGATACATATCATAATAATTGTTCAAATCATGTAATCCTATATCATCGCTTTCCAAAATCTTCAAAAACCTTGGAATTGTATTGTTAATCATCTTATTCATCTCCTTGTATACACCTTCTCTCCATGCTCTTTATATCCTTCATTAATAACTTAAAATAAACTGTCACAAAAGCTCATTTAAATGCAAATAACCAGCTGGAAGTAAATATTCATTCCCTGCTGGTTTAATATTTTTTCTTTCTATATTTTATTCAAACCATTTGTCGCCATCATAACTCCATTAAGACTGCCTATTTATATAATTAAAAAAGCTGTCCTATTTAAGGACAGCTTCAAAATATGTATATTTACACTTCGATTGATTTACCGTCTTCAACGATATGGTAAAGTAAGTGAGCTAAATGATGAATTGGACCATACTCTTCCTCTTCTTCATTTGTTTCACCTTGGAATTCAAGATCATTTAAGTATAATGCTAAAAATTGATAGTATAGTTTTAAATCAAATCCGTAGCAAGCACTTGGTTCTTCATGATCTCCTTCATATTGTAACATTAAGTATTGATCATTTCCTTCTGCATCTTCTGCATCAAAGAATACGAAGAAGCCAACGTTTGTATCTAAATCAAATAGATGACGAGTACCTTTTTCTGTTGCTTTATTGAAGTCCTCTTCACTTAATTTATGTACTGTTGTCGCTTTTGCATTATCTTCTTGATGAAAATTTACTGTAAATGATTTCAATGCTGACACCTCCTGATTGTATAATAGTAGCATAACATATAAAATGGACTGCTTACAAATGTAAACAGTCCAACTAAATTCATTTCCGTATTGCTCGCAACAGAAAACTCACGATGAAGATTAAAATAATCGCACCGATTAAAGCTGGAATAATCGCAAAGCCACCAATAACAGGACCGAATTTTCCAAGTAATAACGAACCAAGCCAAGAACCGATAATACCAGCAATAATATTACCAATTACACCGCCCGGTACATCCTTTCCAGTGATTAAACTTGCAAACCATCCTAATATACCACCGACGATTAAATACCAAATCATATCATTACCTCCTATATATTTAACCTATAAAAATATAATCTGAAACAATTGCTTACCATTAGTTATGTTTCATTTTTCGTAAGTTATTCGTCTTATGAAAATCATTCTAATCTGCTCAACCTATTAAGGACAATCTGGCTTCAATATTGTTCTCATAAATTCGTCTTTAAACGCTTGATAATTAAATCCAACGGCAATTCTTTGTATAGGACGATTATCAAACGTCGTTGGCTCAGCTATTTTTCTAAAATCTGCAACACTTTGACCTCTCGTTACATCGTTCGTCGTACTAATCCAAACTGATGATTTTTTATATTCAAAAATATCATCATTTATAAAAGAAATGAACGGAAGTAAATCGTGAATCGGACTCCCAGCAATACCTGGATATTCTTTTTTATAAAAATTTTCAAAATAAAAATCAATCATTGGTTTAATAAGTTTCGCCTGTCCTGTCCCTTCTTTATCAATAATATCGACCATTTCAGGAGTAATAAGTGCTGCTTGCGTTACATTTAACGGATATATAGTAGCATTCTTCGCATATTTCATTACGATATTTGCCGCAATTGGATCACCGTAAAAATTAGCTTCAGATACTGGTGTAACATTACCTGGAAATAGAAAAGCACCGCCCATTATATAATAGGAACATACTCGATTCATTAAATTTGGATACAATAAAAATAATGTTGCAAGTGTCGTTAATCGTCCCGTCGCCACAATAATAATATTTTCAGGACAAGGCTCAATTAATTTAATCAATTCGCAAAAATTTTCGCTGTTACAAATTCTCATTTTCGATGGAATAATTGGACCTAAACCGTGATCTCCATGAATTTCAGGGAAAAATAAAGGTTCTTCAGCTGTCATCGGTCTACTGGCACCTTCAATAATCTTCACTTCTGTAGCATAGTATTTTTCTAAAAAATACACATTTTCCGTTACAATTTCTCTTGATACATTTCCATACTCTGCAACAATACCTATAATATCTAATTTGCATGTTTTATTCGCATAAATTAACGTTACTGCATCATCAATTCCAAAATCTCCGAAAAAGATTATTTTTTTATTAACTTTCCTCACCCCTCTCCAGCATAATCTACTATCATTATTATGCGAAAAAGACAAGGCGGTGAAAAAGAGATAATTAAAAAAGCCGCCTATTTATTATTTATTGGCGACTTCAATCTTTTTATAAGATAAATATGCTAGTACACTTTTGCTTGAATCATATTTCGGATTA
>Ga0102589_1002417_pt1 | contig 21731 bp, 19 predicted proteins | sample AraplaMF_Col_mLB_FD_76858 | JGI IMG/M metagenome (GOLD analysis project Ga0102589, IMG submission 76858) | Arabidopsis root microbial communities from the University of North Carolina, USA - plate scrape MF_Col_mLB | ecosystem: Host-associated > Plants > Roots > Endosphere | place: USA... | reverse complement strand
AAATCCTCCGGCAGCGCGGTCGCGCCGGTGTACAGCAGGCTGAAGTCGTCGAGCGCGCGGTCGTTCTCGTAATCCTCCGACACGATGCCGGCGATCGACGCCTTGATGCGCAGGTTGACGTCTTTCGAAATGAAGACCACCGGCACGCCGGGCTCGGCTTCCTTCAGCGCGAGGATCGAGCCCAGGATGTGGTTGTCGGGAATAACGGCGCCGAAGCGCTTGCCCGAATCGAAATCGCGCGTCTGGAAACGCAGGCGGCCGATGCTCTGCGCGCCGCGCAGCTGCAGGCCCTGCGGACGGTTGAGCGGGATGCCTTCGGAGATCTTGTCGGAACCGCCGGCTTCGATCAGTTCGTTGAGGAAGCGGCTGACCTGTCGCGCGTTGCGGCTGGCTTCGGAGGTGCCTTTCTTGGCGTTGTCGAGTTCCTCGATGACCTGCATGGGCAGGAAGACATCGTGTTCCTCGAATTTGAACAGCGCGGTCGGGTCGTGCATGAGGACGTTGGTGTCGAGCACGTAGATCCGCTTGCTTCTGGTCATCGAACACTCCGATAAAGCGGGTGGGACTGCCTGGAAAACGAGGTGCTGCTGCGTGGTGTACTGCTTCGCGCCACCGGAAACCTGACTGCGCGCGGGCAGGGCGTCGCCGCGCCGTGCGCGCACGGCGACGCCGCCGTGACCCGCGTTGCGGGACGGCGGCGTTGCGGGCATCCGGATGGGGTCACTGCGTTGCGTGTTCCTTGAGCGCGTCGAGCACGGCCTGCGCGTGGCCGGGCACTTTCACCGGCCGCCATGACTGGGCGATGACGCCGTTGGGATCGATCAGGAACGTGCTGCGCTCGACGCCGACGTACTCACGGCCGTACAGCTTCTTCGGCTTGATCACGCCGAATGCATTGCACAGCGCTTCCTCGCCGTCGCTGACCAGATCGAACCTGAAACCCTGCTTCGCGCAGAAGTTCTGGTGCGACTTGATCGAATCGCGCGAAACGCCCAGCACGGTCGCGCCGGCCTTCTTGAACTTCGGCAGCAGCGCGTTGAAGTCGATGCCTTCGGTGGTGCAGCCGGGCGTGCTGTCCTTCGGATAGAAGTACAGGACCAGCCAGCTGCCGGCGAAGTCCTTCAGCTGCGCGGTCTGGCCACTGGACAGCGCCAGGGGCAGGGTGGAGATGTTCTTCGGAATTCGGTCGCCGGTGTCGAGCATCGTTGTGTGCAAGTTCCAGTCGCGCGGGCGATCAGAACTTCATCGGGTCCATGATCGCGTCGAGGTTGAGGTGGTCGCAGAACTCGAGGAAGTCGTCGCGCAATGCGGCGATGTGCATGCTCGAGGGCACGCCGATGGTGATCTGCGCGGAGAACATTTCCGCGCCGGTCTGCATCGCGCGATAACGCGACGAATGCAGGCTTTCGATCGTGATGCCCTGGCGGTCGAAGAAATCGGCCAGCTGGAACAGGATGCCCGGCTTGTCGGCGGCCACCACTTCGACCACGTACGGCAGCAGGCTCGATTGCACCTGCTTGGCGCCGGTGCGATACCACACCAGCTTCAGGCCTTCCTCGCGCTCCAGGCGCGTGAGCATGGCTTCGAGCTTGGCGACCGAATCCCAGGAACCCACCGCAAGCGCCGTCACCGACACGTCGCGACCGACGGTCGCCAGGCGTGCGTCCACCAGATTGCAGCCCGAATCGGCGATGCGGCGCGTCACCGACAACAGCGGCGACTCCGGATGCGTCGTATAGGCGTTGATCAGGAGGTGGTTTTCGTTCGGCGACGGCCGGGAAGCGGAATCGGTCAAGGCGGCGCCTGTCCTGATGAGCCTGGGCTCGGATACTGAATGGTGGCCCGTGAGGGGCCCGTGCTTGGCGGGAGCATACTTGCCCACGCTTTCACGCCGCAAGTAACATCTGCCAGACGCTACGCGCGCGCCTCGGCACTGTTCGAGCGGCATCGAACGGCGTTGTAGAGCATCGACCCAATCCCCGCGCGGACCCGGCGCGGACTCCTGCAAACGCGGCCCCTCGGAACCGAATACCTTGCGACTTTCCGGCAGCATCACCGCGCTGGCGACGCCTTTCACCGCGACCGGCGAAATCGACCTCGACGCCTGGAACCGACTGCTCGACGGGCAGCTCGCGGCAGGCACCCACGGCATCGTCGTCGCCGGTTCGACCGGAGAGGCCGCCGCACTGTTCGACGCCGAATACGACACGCTGCTGCGCACGGCGGTGGAACGCGTGGGCGGGCGCATCCCGGTGCTCGCCGGCACCGGCCTGTCCAACACCGCCAAGACCATCGAACTCACCCGTCGCGTCGCCGCGCTCGGCGCCGACGCCGCGCTGGTGGTGACGCCGCCCTACGTGCGTCCGACGCAGGCCGGCCTCATCGCGCACTACCGCGCCATTGCCGACGACGGCGCATTGCCGGTCGTCCTGTACAACGTGCCCGGCCGCACCGGCGGCGACCTGCTGCCGGAAACCGTGGCCGAACTCGTGTCGCACCCGCGCATCGTCGCCATCAAGGAAGCGCGCAGCGAACCCGAGCGCATGGCGGCGCTGCTGGAATTGAAGGACGAGGGTTTCGCGATCCTCAGCGGCGACGATCCGACCGCGTGCCGCGCGATGTTCGCCGGCGCCGACGGCGTCATCTCCGTCGCCTCCAACGTCGTGCCCAACGCGTTCCGTCGCCTCGCCGACCTGGCGCGTGCGGGCGAGCGCGAAGCCGCCATCGCCCTCGATGCGCGCCTGCAGACGACCTACGACTTCCTCGGCGTCGAACCCAACCCGATCCCCGTCAAGGCGCTGCTGGCGCGACAGGGCATCGGCCACGGGCTGCGACTGCCGTTGCTGCCGCTTTCGGCGGCCCATGCCGATACCGCCGCGGACATCGCCGCGCTGGTGGCCGAACTCGAACTGGAATGCCGCGAATCGCTCGCGGCCTGAACCCACTGCAGGAGACTTACATGCGTCCCAACGTTTCGATCACCCGCGCCGCCGTGGCCGGCCTGTTGCTGGCGGGTGTCGCGCTCGGCTCCGGCTGCAGCTGGTTCCGCAAGGGCAGCGACCTCTACGCGCAGAGCCCGGAAACGCGCCCGCTGGAAGTCCCGCCGGACCTCGACCAGCCGCGCACCGACACCGCCGTGAACGTGCCGTCGGCCGCCGCGCGCCAGTCGGTGGCGTCGGGCCAGGCCTCGGGCGGCTTCGGCCTGCCGGTCGGTCGCGAGGAAGCCTTCGCCAAGGTCGGCGAAGCGCTGGCCGCGGTGCAGGGCGTCACCGTCACCAGCCGCGCCGAAGCGCTGGGCGTGTACGACGTGAGCTACGAAGGCGCCAACTTCCTGGTGCGCGTGGCCGGTGCGACCGAAGGCTCGTACATCTCGGCGGTCGATCCGCGCGGCCTGCCGGCCACGGGCGCGGCACCGAAGAAGCTGATCGATACCCTGCGCACGGCGCTGGGCATCCAGTAAGGCGTCCGCTCTTGCGGACATGAAAACGGGCGCTTCGGCGCCCGTTTTTCTTTGCGTTCCCGACCCGGCGGGGGGTAGGGAACGGTTGCGTCCGGTGGGGCTCAGCGCTCCAGCAGGTCCAGCTTGCCCGGCTTGCCTTCCCATTCCTTGGCGTCCGGCAGCGGGTCCTTGCGCGTGGTGATGACCGGCCAGGCCTTGGAAAGCTCGGCATTGAGCGCGACGTAGCCTTCCTGTCCGGCCGGCACGTCGTCCTCGGGGTAGATCGCGTTGATCGGGCATTCCGGCTCGCACAGGGTGCAGTCGATGCACTCGTCCGGATCGATCACCAGGAAGTTCGGGCCTTCATGGAAGCAGTCGACCGGGCACACCTCCACGCAGTCGGTGTACTTGCACTTGATGCAGTTCTCGGTGACGACGAAGGGCATGGCGTTGGTTCCGTGAAGATGGCGCGGCGAAGGGCGGCCGGCTGGCTCGCTAGTTTAGCGATTCGCCGCCGCGGCCCCCAACCCGGCCCTGGCGAACGGGGCCGGCTGGGCAAAGAAAAAGCCCGCGCATCGCTGCGCGGGCTTCGGAATTGGTACTCCCAACGGGATTCGAACCCGTGTTACTGCCTTGAGAGGGCGGTGTCCTAGGCCTCTAGACGATGGGAGCATTGTTGCGGTGAACCCCGCGCAGGCTCTCAACGTAACGCGGCTTGCTAGTATATGCGCCGCTGTTGCCGGCGGCAACGGCCATCTTTCCAAGGATCCGCGGCACGCCCGCCTGATGCAACCACATATCCAAACCCATTTGCAGATCATTCCGCGCGACCAGCACAACGTCTCGCGGCGCGACATCAGCCCCAACGCCCTGCGCGTGCTCTACCGCCTGCGTGAAGGCGGTTTCGACGCCTTCCTCGTCGGCGGCGCCGTGCGCGACCTGCTCATCGGCGGCCACCCGAAGGACTTCGACGTCGCCACCAACGCGACGCCGGAAGAGGTCAAGGGCCTGTTCCGCAACTGCCGCCTGATCGGTCGCCGTTTCCGCCTGGCGCACGTCGTCTACGGCCGCGAAATCATCGAAGTGGCGACGTTCCGCGCCAACAGCGACGACGGCAGCGGCGATCGCGAGCTGCACGAAGGCGGCCGCGTCCTGCGCGACAACGTGTACGGCACGATCGAGGACGACGCGGTGCGTCGCGACTTCACCGCCAACGCGCTGTATTACGCGATCGAGGATTTCTCGGTGCGCGATTACACCGGCGGCTTCGAGGACGTGCGCAATCGCCTGATGCGCCTGATCGGCGATCCGGAAACGCGCTACCGCGAAGACCCCGTGCGCATGCTGCGCGCGGTGCGCCTGGCGGCGAAGCTCGATTTCGAGATCGAGGCCGAGACCGCCAAGCCCATCCCGCAACTGGCCCCGCTGCTGCGCGAAGCCGCGCCGGCGCGCCTGTTCGAGGAATGCCTGAAGCTGTTCCTCTCCGGCCATGCGGTGAAGAGTTTCATCGGACTGGAGCGCCATGGCCTGCTTCCGGCGCTGCTGCCGGAAACCGCGGCCGCGCTGAAGTCCAACCGCAGCGGCGCGTTGCATCGCATGGTGCTGGAAGGCCTGAAAGGCACCGACAACCGCGTGGCGAACGACGAACCGGTATCGCCCGCGTTCCTGTTCGCGCTGCTGCTGTGGCCCGCGTATTGCCGTTCGCTGATGACGTTGCAGGCGCAGGGCGTGCATGTCGCCGAAGCCCAGCGTCGCGCGGCCGATCGCGTCACCGTGCACCAGCTGGAAACCATCGCGCTTCCGCGCCGTTTCTCGCTGCCGATGCAGGAAATCTGGCTGCTGCAATCGCGGTTCTCGCTGCGCCAGCGCAAGCGCGTGTTCCGCACGCTGGCGCATCCGCGTTTCCGTGCGGCGTTCGATTTCCTCAACCTGCGCCTGTCCGCATCGGACGAGCACGCCGAAGACGTCGCGTTCTGGCGCGAGGCGCAGACCGATCCGGCGCACGCGCTCGCCGTGCAGGCGGAGTCGCATCGCGACGCCGAATCGGGCGAGGAAGGCGAGGCGCCGCGCAAGCGTCGTCGCCGTCGCCGCAAGCCCGGTAACGGCGGCGAATAAGACGCCGTGATGCAGCAGGCGTTGGAAAGCCCGGCCTTCATCGGCCTGGGCGGCAACCTCGGCGACAGCGTCGCCACGTTGACGGCGGCGTTGCGTGCGCTCGACGCGTTGCCCGACACCCGCGTGGTGCGTGCGTCGAAGCTCTACCGCACCGCCGCGTGGGGCGTCACCGACCAGCCGGACTTCATCAACGCCGTCGCGCTGCTGCACACGCGCCGCACGCCGCGGCAGTTGCTGGAGGACCTGCTGGAGATCGAGCGCCACGCGGGCCGGCATCGGCTGGACGACGGCAGCGACCGCTGGGGCCCGCGCACGCTGGACCTGGACCTGCTGCTCTTCGCCGACGCGCGCATCGACGAGCCCGGCCTCCACGTCCCGCATCCGCGCATCCAGGAACGCGCCTTCGTGCTGGTGCCGCTGGCCGAAATCGCACCCGATGCGCACATCCCCGGCGTCGGCACCGCCGCGCAGGCGCTGGCGAGGATGGCACCGGCGCAGGTCGAGGGGGTAACGTATGCGGACCCCCTCGATTCCGCCTGAGCGTTCGCGCCGGCGCCAGAACCCATCCATGTACAGCGGAAATCCGAACGAGAAGTCCCGGGCCGTCGAAAAGGCGTGGACCGTGCCCGCGCTCGCGCAGGCCAAGCGGGATGGCCGGAAGCTGGTCATGCTGACCTGCTACGACGCCGGCTTCGCGCGCACGATGGACGATGTCGGCATCGACCTGGTGCTGGTCGGCGATTCGCTGGGCATGGTGATGCAGGGGCACGACAGCACGCTGCCGGTGACCACCGCCGATGTCGCGTACCACACCGCCTGCGTCGCGCGTGGCCTGGACAAGGCGCTGCTGATCGCCGATCTGCCGTTCGGCGCCGATGCCACGCCCGAACGCGCGCTCGATGCGTCGATCCGCCTGCTGCAGTCCGGCGCGGCGATGGTCAAGCTCGAAGGCGCCGCGCACAAACTCGACGTCATCCGTTTCCTGGTCGATCGCGAGATCCCGGTGTGCGGCCACCTCGGCCTGACGCCGCAGTCCGTGCTGCGCCTGGGCGGCTACAAGGTGCAGGGGCGCGACGAAGTGGCCGCACGCCGCCTGCGCGAGGACGCGCGGGCCGTGCAGGATGCGGGCGCGACGCTGCTGGTGCTCGAATGCGTGCCGACGCCGGTCGCCGCGGCGATCACGGGCGACCTCGAGATTCCCACCATCGGCATCGGTGCCGGCCCGCAGTGCGACGGCCAGGTGCTGGTGCTGCACGATCTCCTCGGCGTGAATTCCGGCCATCGCCGCCCGCGCTTCGTGAAGGATTTCCTCGCCGAAGGCGGTTCGGTCGCCGGCGCGTTCGCCGCGTACGCACAGGCCGTGCGCGGCGGCTCGTTCCCGGACGCCGAACATTCGTACGCGTGATGCGACGCAAGTAGCGCGCATCGCCGCAACTCCCCACGCCTGAAACGACACATGATCGAGACCTTCACCGAACTGGAACTGCTGCGCGAACGCGTGCGCGGCTGGAAACGCGACGGCCTGCGCGTCGCCTTCGTACCGACGATGGGCAACCTGCACGACGGTCATTTCTCGCTGGTCGAACGCGCCCGCGAACATGCCGACCGCGTGGTCGCCAGCGTGTTCGTCAATCCGACGCAGTTCGGCCCGAACGAGGATTTCGCGCGTTATCCGCGCACGCCCGACGCCGACGCGCGCGGCCTGGAAGCGGCCGGCTGCGATGCGATGTGGCTGCCGTCGGTGGACACGATGTATCCCTACGGCGTCGACGCGACCGTGCGCGTGCAGGTGCCCAACGTCACCACGACGCTGGAAGGCGCGAGCCGCCCGGGCCATTTCGATGGTGTCGCGACCGTGGTGTCGCGGCTGTTCAACCAGGTCCAGCCGGACGTGGCGGTGTTCGGCCGGAAGGATTACCAGCAACTCGCGGTCGTGCGCTACATGGTTCGCGACCTGGCGTTCCCCATCGAGATCGTCGGCGCCGACATCGTGCGCGAGGCCAACGGGCTGGCGATGAGTTCGCGCAACCAGTACCTGTCGGATGACGAACGCGCCCAGGCGGCGCAGATCAGCCGGACCCTGGTCGCGATGGCCGAGGCGATCCGCGCCGGCCACCCGCGCCTGGAGGTCGAGGCGCAGGCGGCGCAGTCCCTGGTCCGGGCCGGTTTCGAACCGGACTACGCCGTCATCCGCCGCCCCGATTTAACCGAGCCCGTGGACGGTGAAACCGGTTTCATGGTCGCGCTGATCGCGGCAAGGCTGGGCCGCACGCGGCTGATCGACAACCGCGAATTCGCTATCTGAACGCGGCGGGGCCGCCCGTTCCGTCCAGCGGTCCGGAGCGTTCCAGTACCGCCGCCAAACGCGAAGGCCCGATGATGTTGCACCGCGCCACGCACTGCTAGACTTTCCCGAATCCCTTTGTATCCCAGCGCCCGTGCGCTGTGGCCGGAGCGCAAACCCGATGCAACTGAACATCCTCAAGGCCAAGATCCACCGCGCGACGGTGACCCACGCCGAGCTGCATTACGAAGGCTCCTGCGCGATCGACGGCCGCCTGCTCGACATCTCCGGCATCCGCGAGTACGAGCAGATCCACATCTACAACGTGAACAGCGGCCACCGCTTCGTCACCTACGCCATCCGCGGCGAAGAGGGCAGCGGCGTGATCTCGGTGAACGGCGCCGCCGCGCACTGCGCGCAGCCGGGCGACCTGGTCATCATCTGCGCCTACGGCGTGTGCGACGAGGCCGAAGCGGCCAAGTACAAGCCGACCCTGGTGTACGTCGACCGCGACAACGCGCTGACGCACACCAACCGCTCGATGCCGGCACAGGCGGCCTGACCCGCCCATGGATGCCGCTTCCCGTCTGAGCCAACTGCGCGCCCAGGCCGGGCGCATCCATCAAACCCCGCTGGCGAAGATGATCGCCAGCGATGCGGCACGCGCGCAGGATTTCGCCCTTCGCGTCGGCCCGATCTACGCCAACTTCGCACGCCAGCACTACGACCGCGATGCGCTCGCCGCGCTGTTCGCGCTCGCGCAATCGGTCGATGCGCCCTCGCGTCTGAAAGCACTTTTTGACGGCGAGAAGATCAACCTCACCGAAGGCCGCAGCGTGTTGCACACCTCGCTGCGCAGCGATCTGTCCGATGCACCTGTCGCCAGGGCCGCGCATGCGCAGGCCCTGGAAGCGCGCAAGCGCATGCGGGCGCTGGTCGATTCGCTTGCAGCCACCGGCATCACCGACATCGTCAGCGTCGGCATCGGCGGCTCCGACCTTGGCCCGCGACTGGCCGTCGATGCGCTGACCGGCCCGAAGCCCGGTCGCTTCCGCGTTCATTTCCTCAGCAACGTCGACGGCCACGCCGCGCAACGCGTGCTGGCCGGCCTGGACCCGACGCGCACTGCCGCGGTGCTCATTTCAAAGACCTTCGGCACGCAGGAGACGCTGCTCAATGGCGCGATCCTGCGCGACTGGCTGGGCGGCACCGAACGCCTGTACGCCGTGTCGGCGAACGTCGAGCGCGCCGCGCAGGCGTTCTCGATCCCCGCCGAGCGCATCCTGCCGATGTGGGACTGGGTCGGTGGGCGTTACTCCTTGTGGTCGGCGGTCGGCTTCCCGATCGCGCTGGCCATCGGCATGGACGCCTTCGAACAGATGCTCGATGGCGCCGCCGAAATGGACGCGCACGTACTGCGCACGCCGGTGGAGACGAACCTTGCCGTGTGGCACGCGCTGACCAGCGTGTGGAATCGCAATGGCCTGGGTTACTCGACGCAGGCGGTGCTGCCGTACGACGAACGCCTGAAGCTGCTGTCGAACTACCTGCAGCAGCTGGTGATGGAAAGCCTCGGCAAGTCGGTGCAAACCGACGGCTCGCCGGTCGGCGTGGAAACCGTGCCCGTGTGGTGGGGCGGCGCCGGCACCGACACGCAGCACAGCTTTTTCCAGGCCCTGCATCAGGGCACGTCGATCGTGCCGGCCGATTTCATCGGTGTCGTGCGAAGCGACGCGCCGTATCCGCAGAACCATCGCGCGCTGCAGGCCAACCTGCTCGCGCAGACGGAAGCGTTCGCGAACGGACAGTCGAGCGACGATCCGCATCGCGCCTACGCCGGTGGCCGTCCGACGACTACGCTGCTGCTGGATGCGCTGACCCCGCATTCCTTCGGCGCGCTGCTCGCGCTGTACGAACACAGCGTGTACCTGCAGTCGCTGGTGTGGGGCATCAACGCGTTCGACCAGTTCGGCGTGGAGCTGGGGAAGCTGGTGGCGAGCCGCTTGCTGCCGGCGCTTGAAGGGCAGGCGCAGGCGGAGGATCCGGTGACGCGGGCGTTGCTGGAGCAGTTGCGCGGCTAGGCAGCTTTTGTAGCCCGGGTAAGCGAAGCGCACCGCGCCCCCATGAAATTCAGGGCCCATGGCGATGAACGCGCCGCAGCGCGTCGCACCGTTAAAGTGCGACGCATTGAAACCGTCCCGCCCCCCGGGCGCGCTTCGCTTACCCGCGCTACGGGCAACGGGCTACGCGTTTCCTCCCTCACCGTCATCCCGGCGAAAGCCGGGACCCAGGCCCGCAACGCATCGACACTCGATACGTTAACCGCCACGCTCCCCATGCCGCCGCAACGCCCACTCGATATGCTCGCGCACCATCGCGCTAGCGGTCTCCCGGCGCGCACGCAACGCATCGATGATCTCCGGCGTCGAAGGCGCATTCCCCAGCGCGACGGCGATATTGCGCAGCCACCGCTCATGACCGCTGCGCCGGATCGCCGAACCTTCCGTGCGCTGCAGGAACTCCTCCTCGCTCCACGCGAACAGATTCAGCAGCGTCGCCTTGTCCAGGTCGTTGCGGGCGCGGAAATCCGGCTCGTCCGTGCGCTGGGCGAACTTGTTCCAGGGGCAGACCAGCTGGCAGTCGTCGCAACCGAAGATGCGGTTGCCGATCGGCGCGCGCAGGTCTTCGGGAATCGCGCCTTCGTGTTCGATCGTGAGGTACGCGATGCAGCGCCGCGCATCGAGCCGGTACGGCGCGACGATCGCCTGCGTCGGACACACGTCGATGCAGCGCCGGCATGTTCCGCAATGCGCGCTCGCGGGCACGTCGACCGGTAGCGGCAGGTCGACGTAGATCTCGCCGAGGAAGAAGAACGAACCGCCGTCCTTGTCGATCAGGCAGGTGTGCTTGCCGATCCAGCCCAGGCCCGCGTTTCGCGCCAGTGCGCGTTCGAGGACCGGCGCCGAATCGACGAACACGCGATGGCCGAACGGGCCGACGACTTCGGCAATGCGGTCGGCGAGGCGCTGAAGGCGCTGGCGCATCAGCTTGTGGTAGTCGCGACCCAGCGCGTAGCGCGCGACGTAGGCGCGTTCGGCGTCGTCGAGCGTGGCCCAGGCTTCGTCGCTGTCGCGTCCGTAGTCCAGGCCGACGGAAATCACGCGCACCGTGCCCGGGTGCAGTTCGTGCGGACGTGCGCGAAGTTCGCCGTGGCGCGCCATCCAGTCCATCGAGCCGTACAGCCCCTGTTCGAGCCAGTCGCGCAGGTAGGCTTCGTCTTCGCCGAGCTCGATGCCGGCGATGCCGCAGCGCTGGAAACCGAACTCCCGCGCCAGCTCGCGCACGCGCATCGCCAGCGCGCCGTAGTCGGGCGCGGAAGCGGGCAGGGCGGCGGGCGATGCGGACGGGTTCACGGCACGGCAAGTATAGAATCGCGCGATGCCCCACGCCTCCGCTCCGTTCGTCCATTCGCTCTTCGATGCGGCCGCGCTGCGGCAGCTTGAGGCGCGCGCGACGCAGCGCCTGGGCGACGGTTTCGAACTGATGCGCCGGGCCGGCCGGGCCGCGTGGCGCGACCTGCTCGCGCACTGGCCGCAGGCGATGCGCATCGTGGTGGTGTGCGGACCGGGCAACAACGGCGGCGACGGCTACGTGCTCGCGCGCCATGCGAAGGATGCCGGGCGCGACGTCCACGTCGTGCACCTGCCTGAATACGCGCCGCGCAGCGAACTCGCCCGCCGCGCCGCGGAGGAGTACGCCGGCGTCGGTGGCAGGATCGCGATCTTCGAACAGCGCCTGCCGCCTTGCGATGCCGTGGTCGATGCGCTGTTCGGCATCGGCTTCGCACGCGCGCCCGATGCTGCGACGCAGGCGTTGATCGCGGCGATGAATGCGCATGGTGCGCCGGTGTTCGCGCTCGATGTGCCGAGCGGCGTCGATGCGGATCGCGGCGGCGTTGCGGGAACGGCGGTGATCGCAACGCGCACGATGGAGTTCATCGCGCCGAAGGCGGGCCTTCGCACGGGTGCCGCGCTCGATCATGCCGGCGCGTTGTCGATCGCATCGCTCGATCTGGAAAGCGCGGATTTCGAAGGCGTCGCCTCCGTCGCCGAACGACTCGCCGCGACCGATCTCCCGAACTGGCTCGCACCGCGTCCGCGCGACAGCCACAAGGGCCGCAACGGTCGCGTGCTGTGCATCGGAGGCGACCACGGCAGCGGCGGGGCGATCATCCTCTGCGCCGAAGCGGCGTTGCGTAGCGGCGCGGGACTGGTCGAAGTCGCCACGCGCGACCGTCACCTCGCGCCCCTGCTCGCGCGACTTCCCGAAGCGATGGCGCATGAAGTCGGCGATGCCGATGCGCTGGATGCGGCGCTCGAGCGCGCCGATGCGATCGCGCTCGGCCCGGGCCTCGGGCGTGGCGAATGGAGCCTGCCGCTGTACGAACGCGCGATCGCCAGCGGGAAGCCGCTGCTGCTCGACGCCGATGCGCTGAACCTGTTGGCGACGCGTCCGTTCGCGTTGCCGGTCGATGCTGTGATCACGCCGCATCCGGGCGAAGCGGCGCGCCTGCTCGAAATCACCACGACCGATGTGCAGCGCGATCGTTTCGCCGCCGCGCGTGCATTGTGCGATCGCTATGCCTGCGTCGTCGTGCTCAAGGGCGCGGGCACGATCATCATGGCCGCGCATGAAACGCCGCGTGTGATCGCGGCAGGAAATCCGGGCATGGCGGTCGGCGGCATGGGCGATGTGCTCAGTGGCGTGATCGCTGCGTTGCGCGCGCAGGGCATGAATGCATTCGATGCTGCGGCGTGCGGCGCATTGCTGCATTCCGCGGCGGGCGATGCGGCCGCGCATGACGGTGGCGAACGCGGTTTGCTTCCGAGCGATCTGATGCCGTGGCTGCGACACTTCTCGAATCCCGAATCCAGAAGTCGCGAACCTTCAAGCCCACAACCCCACTGCAGGGAAACGATGCGATGACCGAACTGTGGTTGCCCGATGCCGACGCCACCGACGCACTCGGCGCGCGACTCGCGATGACGCGTCCCGCGCAGGCGGTCGTACATCTGCATGGCGATCTGGGCGCGGGCAAGTCGACGATCGCGCGTGCGTTGCTGCGCGCGCTTGGTGTGCAGGGCGCGATCCGCAGCCCGACGTACACGCTGGTGGAGCGTTATCCGCTTGCCGACGGCGAAGCGTGGCATCTGGATCTGTATCGCATCGCCGATCCGGGCGAACTCGAATTCCTCGGCCTGGACGGTGCGGACGTGCGGCTGTGGCTGGTCGAATGGCCGGAGCGGGGCGTCGGCGCGCTGCCGCAGCCGGATCTGACCATCGAGCTGTCGATGCGCGGGCCGGGGCGGATCGCCCGGCTGCATCCGGGCTCTTCGGTGGGGGAGGCCTGGGCGGGGCGCGTCTCCCCAGGGCACGAAGTTGCGGACGACTCCTGAACGGATTTGCAGGAAAATTCGCCAGGTCCCGGATTCGTAAGGGAAAAGTGCTTGCAAAATTAATATCGCGGTGCTTGACTACGGTCCATGCGTGTCACGGCCGCCACCGTCCAGAAATGTCTGCTCGGCCTTGCGCTGCTCGGCGCGCTTGCCTGGAATCTGGCGCACGCCAGTGAAATCAAGGGCTTGGAGTTGCGCGACGGTGCCACCGGCACCCGCGCCGAGATCGCCCTCGACCGCGCCGCCGAATTCAAGGTCATCAGCCTCAAGGGCCCGGACCGCCTCGTCATCGACCTTCCTGCTTCGTCCCTGGGGCGCGGCTTCCGCCTGCCGGCGGCCGACGGCGTGGTGAAGTCGGTCCGTACCGGCGAGCCGACCCCCGGCACCGCCCGCATCGTGTTCGATCTGGCCCAGCCTGTCGCCGTACTGAAGCCGCGCATCGAGCAGGCCGGCGACGGCCCGCGCCTGGTGCTGGAATGGCCGGGCGATGGTGCGATGTCCACGCCGGCCGTTGTCACGACGACGCCTCCGGCGGCGCAGCCCGCGGCTGCGGCGACGGCGACCGAAACCGCGCCGGCACCGATCGCGCAGAAGTTCGACCCGGCCGCCTCGTCGGCCGCGACCACGCGCCTGATTACCGAGATCGTCGCGCGCAACGAAACCACGCCCGCCACGGCGCCTTCCGCGCCCGTGACCGCCGCGACCGTTCCGCCCTCCGCGATGCCGAGCGTCACGCCGATGCCGCCGGCTTCGACGCCGACGCCGGTCGCTTCGACGGCGTCGCAGAACACCCTCGCTCCCGCCCCGATCGCCAAGGCGCCGGTCGCCACGACGCCCGTTCCCACGACGCCCGTTCCCACGACCATTGCCACCGGCGTCCCGACCCGCATCGCCACCGGCGTTCCGACGCCGATGCCGGGCGCGGTCGCTGGCGCGTCGGCGGCGAACGCCGAAACCCCCGCCGCCCAGGCGCCGGTCAAGACGATGAAGGACGTGATGCGCGGTCGCGGGATGCGCCCGCTGGTCATCGCGATCGACGCCGGCCACGGCGGCCAGGACCCGGGCGCCATCGGCCCCTCCGGCAAGCGCGAGAAGGACGCCACCCTCGCGATCGCCCGCGAACTCGCCCGCCAGGTCAACGCCACGCCCGGCCTGAAGGCGTATCTCACGCGCGACACCGACGTGTTCATCCCGCTGCCGCGCCGGGCGCAGCTGGCGCGTGCGGCCAAGGCGGACATGTTCATCTCGATCCACGCCGACGCCGCCGAGAACCGTGCGGCGAAGGGCTCGTCGGTCTACGTGCTCTCGCTGAAGGGCGCGTCGTCGCAGCGCGCCCGCTGGCTGGCCGACAAGGAAAACGCCTCCGACCTGATCGGCGGCGTGCGCCTGGAACAGACCAGCAACACGCTGGCTTCGGTGCTGCTCGACCTGACCCAGAGCGGCCACATGAAGGCGTCCGAGGACGCAGCCGGGCAGGTGTTGGACGGCCTCAAGCGCGTCGGCGCCAACCACAAGCCGAACATCGAGCGCGCCAACTTCGCCGTGCTGCGCACCTCCGACATGCCGGCGATGCTGGTGGAAACCGCCTTCATCTCCAATCCGGACGAGGAAAAGCGCCTCAACGACCCGGCACACCAGAGCAAGCTCGCGCGCGCGGTGCTGGACGGCGTCAACACCTATTTCACCCGCCAGCCGCCTCCGGGCACGCTCTACGCCGCGCGCGCCGATGCGCAGTACGCGACCGGTGGCGAAGCGAGCGGCGGCAGCCTCTGATCGCGGCTCCGCGGTCCGGCAAGAAGACGCCCGGTGAATGCCGGGCGTTTTCGTTTGCACGATCGGCCAGACCGGCCGCTGTCTCGGCTATGATGAACGCGATTCCCTCGACGATGCCGGGCCGCATCGCCAAGCCGTGACGATCCGCCAGCTCCCCGACACCCTCATCAACCAGATCGCCGCCGGCGAGGTCATCGAGCGTCCCGCTTCGGTGGTCAAGGAGCTCGTCGAGAACGCGCTCGATGCCGGCGCGCGACGCATCGACATCGACCTGGAAGAAGGCGGCGTCCGGCTGATCCGCATCCGCGACGACGGCAAGGGCATCGAGTCCGACCAGTTGCCGCTCGCCGTGTCGCGCCACGCGACCAGCAAGATCGCATCGCTCGACGACCTGGAGGGCGTTGCCACGCTGGGCTTCCGGGGCGAGGCGCTGCCTTCGATCGCCTCCGTCAGCCGCTTCGCGCTCACCTCGCGCCGCGACGGCAGCGACCACGCGGCGACGCTGGAAATCGACGGCGGGCGTCTGGGCGAAGTCATGCCCAAGTCGCACCCGCAGGGCACGACCGTGGAAGTGCGCGACCTGTTCTTCAACGTGCCGGCGCGGCGCAAGTTCCTGAAGGCCGAACGCACCGAGCTGGGCCACATCGAGGAATGGCTGCGCCAGCTCGCGCTCGCGCGGCCCGATGTCGAACTGCGCGTCTCGCACAACGGCAAGCCGTCGCGGCGCTGGAAAGGCGAGGGCGACCTGCTGTCCGAAGTGCGCCTGCACGAAGCGCTGGGCGAGGAGTTCGCGCGCAACGTGCTGCGCATCGAACATGAGGGCGCGGGCCTGCGCCTGCACGGATGGATCGCGCAGCCGGCCTACAACCGCGCCAGCGCCGACCAGCAATACCTCTACGTCAACGGCCGCGCGGTGCGCGATCGCAGCATCGCGCATGCGATCAAGCAGGCGTATGCCGACGTGCTGTTCCATGGCCGCCAGCCGGCGTACGTGCTGTTCCTCGAACTCGATCCGCGCCGCGTCGACGTCAACGTGCATCCGGCCAAGCACGAAGTGCGGTTCCGCGATGCGCGCCTGATCCACGATTTCGTCTATCGCACGCTCCAGAACGCGCTGGCCGAAACGCGCGCCGGTACGGTCGCGGGCGTGCCGGGCATGCCGGCGAACGACGCCGCGGACGCACCCGCGTTCGGCGGATACGGTGCTCCCGCCGCGCCGGCCTACGCCTATCTGGACCGCGCCACGCAGTCGCCGCTGCCGATGCAGGTCGCCGAAACCCGCGCAGGCTACGCGGCGCTGTACGGCGGTGGTTCGTCCACTGCAGTCGCACCGTCGTTCGCACAGGCGCCGCAACCGGCCACGCTGCCGCACGGCAACGACGCCACGCTGCCGCCGCTGGGTTACGCGATCGCGCAGCTGCACGGCATCTACATCCTCGCCGAAACCGCCGAAGGCATGATCGTCGTCGACATGCACGCCGCGCACGAGCGCATCGGCTACGAGAAACTCAAGCACGCGCACGACGGCGAGGGACTGCGCACGCAACCGCTGCTGGTGCCGTCCACGCTGGCCGTTTCCGAGCGCGAGGCCGAAGTCGCCGAACGCGAGGCGCAGACGCTGGCCGAACTCGGTTTCGAAGTGACGCGCAGCGGTCCGCAATCGCTGACGCTGCGTTCGGTGCCCGCACTGCTCGCGCACGGTGACGTCGAAGCGCTGCTGCGCGACGTGCTGGCCGACCTGCGCGAACACGGACAATCGCGCCGCGTCGGCGCCGCGCGCGACGAACTGCTGGCGACCATGGCCTGCCACGGCGCCGTGCGCGCGAACCGGCGTCTCACCTTGCCCGAGATGAACGCCCTGTTGCGCGAAATGGAAATCACCGAACGCTCCGGCCAGTGCAATCATGGCCGTCCTACCTGGGCACGCTTCACGCTGCCCGACATCGACCGCTGGTTCCTGCGAGGACGTTGAATGGCTTCAGTCGCGAAAGGGGCACTGATCTTCATGATGCTGGGTGCGCTCACGGCCTGCGGGCCGAGCCAGGAAGAGCAGGCCGCGAACGCCGAGAAGGCGAAGGCCGCGCAGGTCGCGTTCCAGCATGAACTCGACGTCGTGCGCCAGGCGCGCGTCGCCGAACTCACCAAGCCGGACGGCTGGACCAGCCTGGTCGGCCTGCACTGGATCGATCCGGGCTCGCACTACATCGGCTCGTCCGCCGGCAACGGGATCAAGCTCGCGGTCGGCCCGGCCCATCTGGGCATGATCGACCTCGCGCCGGGTCGCGTGCGTTTCGTGCCGGAGAAGGGCGCGGGGCTGACGCTCGACGGCCAGCCGTTCACGGCCGAAGCGATCCTGCGCGCCGACGATGCGCCGACCGGTCCCAGCGTCATCGGCTTCGACGATGGCAAGGGACTGGCGACGGTCATCAAGCGCGCCGACCGTTACCTGCTGCGCGTGAAGCACGCCGATGCGCCGACGCGTACGGGCTTCCGCGGCATCGAATACTGGCCCAGCGCCGCCGACTGGCGCGTCGAAGGCCGCTTCGTGCCGCATGAAGCGGGCAAGACGCTGGAGATCGCCAACATCATCGGCACCACCGATGCGGTGCCGAACCCGGGCGCGTTCGAGTTCGAGCGCGACGGCAAGACCTTCCGCATCGAAGCGCTGGACGAAGGCGAGGAGACGTTGTTCCTGGTGTTCGCCGACCGCACCAGCGGACACGGCAGCTATCCGGCCGGACGCTTCCTCGATGTTGCCAAGCCCGGCGTCGGCGGCACGGTCATGCTCGACTTCAACCAGTCGCGCAATCCGCCCTGCGCATTCACCGCGTTCGCGACCTGTCCGCTGCCGCCGCCGGAAAACCGGCTGGACGTGGCGATCCAGGCCGGCGAGAAAACCTACGCCCACGCCGCTCCCTGATTCACCCGGCCAATCCGCTCCGCCAACTTCCGGAACACCGCCCCGATGCGTCGCCGTTTCAAGCTCCTGTGCCTTTCCCTCGCCGCAGCCGTCGGCCTGATGTCGGTGGCGCTCGCCGTCGAGCAGGCGCGCGCGCCGTCGCAGGCCGCCAAGACGCTACCGCCGCCGGCGAGCAGCGCGTCCGCGTCGTCTGCGAGCGCGTCGGCCAAGGCGCCGCCGGTGCCGCTGCTGTGGAAGGTGTCCGATCGCGACAACGCGGTGTACCTGCTGGGCTCGTTCCATCTGTTGAAGGCGGACGATTACCCGCTCTCCACCGACATCGACCAGGCCTTCGCCAGTGCCGGCAAGGTCGTGTTCGAAGTGCCGCCGGAGCAGATGATGGATCCGGCGATGGCACAGAAATTCCTCGCCGCTGCGGGGTATGCCGATGGCCGCACACTGACCCAGGTATTGCCGCCGGCGATGCGCGAGAAGTTCAAGCGCATCCTCGCCCAGCGCGGCGTGTCGATCGAACAGTTCGACGGCTACGAGCCGTGGTTCGTGAACCTCTCGCTGATGCTCGGGGTGTCGCAGCAGATGGGTTTCCGCCCCGAGATGGGAATGGACCAGGTGCTGATGCAGCAGGCGTTGGCGGAGAAGAAGCCCACCGGCGGGCTGGAGTCGATCGACCTGCAGTTGGGCGTGCTCGATTCCACGCCGATGGACGAGCAAGTGAAGTCGCTGAAGGAATTCCTCGATAAGCCCACCGACATGCCGGGCATGTTGAGCGACCTTCACGGTGCGTGGCGCGATGGCGACCTCGCGCGGCTGGACACGCTCACGCGCGAGGAAATGCGCGAGAAGACGCCGCAGACGTATCGCATCGTCAACGTCGAGCGAAACGACGCGTGGGTGCCGCAGATCCAGCAGATGCTGGACGGGCAGAAGAAGGGCGACACGCTGGTCGTCGTCGGCGCGCTGCATCTGCTCGGCGAGGACGGCGTGGTCGAGAAGCTGCGCGCGAAGGGCTATACGGTCGAGCGCGTATGTTCGGTGTGTGCGGCGGAGCCGGCAGGTGATGCATCGCAGGCTGGGCAGACGGGCGTGCCGACCAAGTAAGCGGCTGCCGGGTGGCGGCGCTCGAAGTAAGCGGCATCCGGGTGGAAGCGCCGCGAGCGCATTGCCAGATCGAATGAGACGGGCCGCCGGCTCAAGTAAACACCGTCATCCCGGCGAACGCCGGGACCCAGGCCGATAACCATCGGGCACTGCGATAACGGCAAACAACTTCACACCACTCCGCCCTCGTGAGAACGAAGCGTCGCGTTTGCGCGTCGGCAACTTCGCCCGGCGCTGTGGGCCTGGGTCCCGGCGTTCGCCGGGATGACGGGGAGTGGCGGCGATCGCCACACGAAGATCGGACGAAATTCGTACGCGACGACGTCTCTTCCTACGCCGCCACCAGCACGATGCAATCCACCGGACACGCCGGCACGCACAGTTCGCAGCCGGTGCACAGCGGATCGATGACGGTGTGCATGTGCTTGGAGCCGCCGACGATGGCGTCCACTGGACACGCCTGGATGCATTTGGTGCAGCCGATGCAGTCGGCTTCGACGATCAGCGCCACCTGCGGCGGTTTGTGCTCGCCGCGCGTGCGATCGAACGGCTGCGCCGGAACGTCCAGCAGGCGCGCGAGCGCACGCGCGCCTTCATCGCCGCCGGGCGGGCAGTGGTCCACGCCCGCTTCTCCGCGCGCCATCGCCTCGGCGTACGGGCGGCAGCCCGCGTAGCCGCACTGCCCGCATTGTGTTTGCGGGAGCAGGCGGTCGAGGCGTTCGGTCAACGCCGGGATTCGGGATTCGGAATTTAGGATTCGAAATGACATGGCATCACGTCGGAGCGAAGTCGCGTTCCGAATCTCCCATCCCGAATCCCGACATCCCGGCTCTCAGCGCACCGGCGCGCCCGGCTGCACGCCGGCGTCCGCGTCGAGCAGGTGCAGCGATCCGCCATCGAAACCGGCCGAGAGGATCATTCCCTCGCTGATGCCGAAACGCATCTTGCGCGGCGCGAGGTTGGCGATGAACACCACGCTGCGGCCGACCAGCTTTTCCGGTTCGCCGTAGGAACCGCGGATGCCGGAGAAGATCTGGCGCGTGCCCAGCTCGCCCGCGTCGAGTTCGAAACGCAGCAGCTTGTCGGAGCCTTCGACGAACTCGCACGCGACCACCTTGCCCACGCGCAGGTCGAGCTTGGCGAAATCGTCGATGCCGATGTTCGGCGCGGCGCCGGAGGCGGGCGCGCCCGCCGGAGCGGCAGCGGCCTTCGCCTCGGTCTTGGCGGTGGTCTCAGGCTTGGCCGGCTTCGCATCGGTCTGCGGAGCGTCGGTCTTCAGCGTTTCCTTGGAGGCGTCGATCATGGTCTGGATCTGTTTCGGGTCGATACGGGTGAAGAGCGGGGTGTAGGCGTTGATGCGATGCGCGACCAGCGGCGCCTTGAGGTCGTTCCAGTTGGCGACCGGCGCGGCGAGGAAGCCCTCCGCCTGCGCGGTCACGCGCGGCAGCACCGGCTTGAGCGCGGTGTTGAGTACGCGGAACAGGTTCAGGCCCTGCGTGCACACGGCCTGCAGCTGCGCGTCCGCGCCTTCCTGCTTGGCCAGCACCCAGGGCTTGTGTTCGTCGATGTACTTGTTGGCTTCGTCGGCCAGCGCCATCGTCAGGCGCAGCGCGGTAGCGGCTTCGTTGCGTGCGTAGGCCTGCGCGATCGGTTCGAGCTGCTCCACGAAGCGCGCGTACTGCGCCGCGTCGGGCACGGCGTCGGCGAGGCGGCCGTCGAAGCGCTTCTCGATGAAACCGGCGCAGCGGCTGGCGAGGTTCACGAACTTGCCGACCAGGTCCGCGTTCACGCGTGCGACGAAATCGGCGAGGTTCAGGTCGAGGTCGTCGACGCCGCCGGTGGTCTTGGTCGCGTAGTAGTAGCGCAGCGCCTCGGGTTCGAGTCCGGCGTCCAGGTACGTGCGCGCCATGACGAACGTGCCGCGCGACTTCGACATCTTCGCGCCGTCCACCGTCAGGTAGCCGTTGACGTGCAAACGCGTCGGCGCGCGGAAGCCAGAGCCGTGCAGCACTGCCGGCCAGAACAGGCCGTGGAAGTTCACGATGTCCTTGCCGATGAAGTGGTGCAGTTCGGCCGGGCTGTCGCGGCGCAGGTAGGACCAGAAGTCCAGGCCTTCGCGTTCGCACAGTGCCTGGAAGCTGGACAGGTAGCCGATCGGTGCGTCCAGCCAGACGTAGAGGTACTTGCCCGGGTGCCCCGGGATCTGGAACCCGAAATACGGCGCGTCGCGCGAGATGTCCCACGCGCGCAAGCCGCCTTCGGCGTCCAGCCACTCTTCCAGCTTGGCCTTCACGCCGGGCAGGGCGACATCGCCCGACAGCCACTCGCGCAGGAAGGCGGAGAACTGGCCGACTTCGAAGAAGAAGTGCTCCGACTCGCGCAGCTCGGGCGTCGCGCCGCTGACGACCGAGCGCGGTTCCTTCAACTCGGTCGGCGAATACGTAGCGCCGCAGTTCTCGCAGTTGTCGCCGTACTGGTCCGGCGTGCCGCAGTTGGGGCAGATGCCCTTCACGTAGCGGTCGGGCAGGAACATGCCCTTCACCGGATCGAACAGCTGCGCGACCGAACGGCGGGTGATGTGGCCGTTGTTGTCGAGCTTGGCGTAGATCGCTTCGGTCAGGACGCGGTTGCGTTCGGAGTTCGTCG
>Ga0102589_1002411_pt1 | contig 21777 bp, 19 predicted proteins | sample AraplaMF_Col_mLB_FD_76858 | JGI IMG/M metagenome (GOLD analysis project Ga0102589, IMG submission 76858) | Arabidopsis root microbial communities from the University of North Carolina, USA - plate scrape MF_Col_mLB | ecosystem: Host-associated > Plants > Roots > Endosphere | place: USA... | reverse complement strand
CACAGTATGAAAAACGTGATAAAATAAAAATTTTGGAAAATGATTGGAATGTGTTGTCATATTTAAGATTATTTTGTAAGATTAAACTTGTTTCTTGTGAACAAATATAGAACTGAATTATTAAAAATAAAAAATGTAAGATTTATATGTTATAATTTTTCCTATGTGTAAATTTTAGAAAGTTGGAGGAACTTATGGAAGAAACAATTAGTCTAAAAGATTTATTTCATATCTTAAAAAAACGTTTAGCAATGATCCTCGTAATTGCCTTTGGTGCAGCTATTGTAAGTGCTATCGTTAGCTTTTTCTTTATGACACCAATCTATCAATCTTCGACGCAAATTCTTGTTAACCAGAAGAAGCAAGAGGGTTCTTCAATTCAATTAGGGGAAATACAATCAAATATTCAATTAACGAATACATATAAGGTTATTATTAAAAGTCCAGTAATCTTAGATCAAGTAAATGAAAAATTAAATTTAAATATGACAGCGCAAGCTTTAACAGGAAAGATTAATGTTGCGAATGAAAAAGATTCACAAGTAATCTCTTTAACAGTTGAAGATAAGGATCCAAAGCTAGCCCGTGATATTGCAAATGCAACTGCAGATGTATTTAAAGGTGAAGTTGCAAAAATTATGAGCGTTGATAACGTAACAGTATTATCTAAAGCAGAAGTTGCAGAAAATCAATCTCCAATTAAACCGCGTCCAATGTTAAATGTGGCAATTGCTTTCGTTGTTGGTTTAATGGCTTCAGTTGGTCTTGCGTTCTTACTAGAATATTTAGATAACACAGTGAAAAAAGAAGAAGATGTAGAAAACTTACTTGGGTTACCAGTATTAGGGATTGTAGCTCGTATGGATGAAGAAACAATGAACGTGAAATCGCACGCTCCATCATCAAGAAAAGTGAGGGGACAAACAATTGGCTCTTAATTTATTTAAAAAGAAAAAGAATCATCGTCAACGCCGTCAATTAATTGCTCATCAACAACCGAAATCACCAATTTCAGAACAATATCGTAATATTCGAACGAATATTGAATTTGCAGCTGTTGATACGAATTTACATTCATTAATGGTCACGTCTGCAAACCCGAGTGAAGGGAAAACGACAACGACAGCGAATATGGCAGTTGTGTTTGCTCAACAAGGAAAAAAAGTATTATTAATTGATGCAGATATGCGTAAACCAGCAATGCATCAAATGTTCCAAGTAGACAACATTTTTGGACTTACGAATGTACTAACACATAGTGAACGTTTAGAAAAATGTGTACAGACGACATCTGTAGACAATCTACACTTTTTAGCTTGTGGTCCGATCCCACCAAACCCGGCCGAATTGTTAGGCTCAAAATCAATGAAAGAACTTCTTGGACAAGCATACAGTATGTACGATTTAGTTATTTTTGATATGCCGCCAATTTTAGCTGTAACGGATGCGCAAATTATGGCAAATGTATGTGATGCTTCTATTCTTGTTGTTCGTAGTGAATCAACAGAGAAAGAAACAGCGGTAAAAGCAAAAGGATTGTTAGAATCGGCTAAAGGTAAATTGTTGGGTGTTGTTCTGAATGATCGTGAACGTGAAGAAGGCTTATATTATTACTACGGTGCAAACTAATTTTAAAGTGAGATATGGTAAAAACATATCTCCTTTTTTCCCTTGAATATGAGCAATATCTCATATTCAAGGGAAAAAAGATCTTTATAGGAGAGAGGGAGGATGAAACAAATGATAGATTTACATTGTCACATTTTACCTGGTATCGATGACGGTGCACAGACAGTAACAGATAGTTTAGCAATGGCACAACAAGCCGTGTCAGAAGGAATACATACTATTGTCGCAACACCACATCATCAAAATGGTAAATATATAAATGAACGTACCTCAATTATTCATCACGTAAAACAACTAAATGATGAACTACAACAACATAATATTCCACTTACTATTTTACCTGGGCAAGAGGTCAGGTTATATGGCGATTTATTAGAAGACTATGAAGCTGATAAAATCGTTACTTTAAATGAAACAAATAAATATATATTCATTGAATTTCCATCGAATCACGTACCACGTTATGCCGAACAATTATTATACGAATTACGTGTAAAAGGAATGATTCCAATTATCGTTCATCCAGAACGTAATGCCGAGTTAATCGAGCGGCCAGATAAGTTATATAACCTTGTAAATAAAGGTGCATTAACACAAGTGACAGCAGGGAGTTTGCTTGGGAAATTCGGTAAAAAAATTAAAAAGTTTTCACTTCAACTTGTAGAACATAATTTAACGCATATGGTCGCTTCAGATGCACATAACACGACATCGAGAGGATTTCATTTAGCGGAAAGCTATGAACTAATTGAGAAAGAATTCGGAATGAATGTTATGAGTGATTTGAAAGAAAATCCGTACTTATTAATTAGCGGGAAGGCAATTTATAAAGAAGATCCAGAACAAATTCGTCGTAAAAAATTGTTTGGTATTTTTTAAATAAAGAATTGGTGATGTCTCCTAACCGTTATCAATGGGGGCACTCGGTCGTGCTGTGGGTAGAAAATTTATTTTCGAACCTACCTTAGACGCTTGTCGTCGGGAGTATGACGTGAGGATGGGTTAGATGCCCATAATTTATTTCTAATAGAAACTCTACCTATAGAGTTATAAAAATAACTTTATAGGTAGGGTTTTTGTTATTGTTACATATAGATAAAAGAATGTAAGGGGGAATATAATTGAAAAAAGTAAGAAAGGCGATAATCCCAGCTGCTGGTCTTGGGACAAGATTTTTACCAGCGACAAAAGCGATGCCGAAAGAAATGTTACCAATTGTCGATAAACCGACGATTCAATACATAGTAGAAGAAGCGATAGAATCAGGAATTGAAGATATTATTATTGTTACTGGAAAAGGTAAACGTGCCATTGAAGATCATTTTGATCATTCTTTCGAATTAGAACAAAGCCTTTTAGAAAAAGGGAAGCATGAGATGCTAGAAAAAGTACAAGCTTCTTCAAAAATTAATATTCATTACATAAGACAAAAGGAACCAAAAGGGCTGGGACACGCAGTATGGTGTGCACGTAAATTTATTGGAAATGAACCATTTGCAGTATTACTTGGTGATGATATTGTGCAAGCAAAAACACCATGTTTACGTCAATTAATGGATCAATATGAAGGTACACAGTCGTCAGTTATTGGTGTACAAACAGTGCCTGAAAACGAAACACATCGCTATGGTATTATCCATCCGATTGAACAAAGCGATCGCCGTTATCAAGTACGTCAATTTGTGGAGAAGCCAGCTCAAGGAACTGCACCATCAAATTTAGCAATTATGGGACGCTACGTATTAACACCAGAAATCTTTATGTTTCTTGAAAATCAACAAACAGGTGCTGGTGGGGAAATTCAGTTAACAGATGCGATTCAACGTTTAAATGAAATTCAGAGAGTGTTTGCTTATGATTTTGAAGGAACACGTTATGATGTGGGAGAAAAACTTGGATTTATTAAAACAACCATTGAAGTAGCATTACAGCAGACTGAATTGAAAGAAGAGTTAATAGATTATATACGTGCACTCGCAATGAAGGAAAGTGTACATGTATAAATGTGAGGTGAGAAGGATTGGATCTGGCAAAAGTCTCGAGTAGAGATGTAGCAAAAGAAAAAAATGAAGAAATTGATTTCGAAAAGGTAAATAGCCGTAAAGTATATTTAGTATCTAAGCGTTGTATGGATTTTATTGGGGCATTATGTGGATTAATAGTATTATCGCCAATTTTTATTGTTATAGCATTTTTAATTAAATATGAAGATTCAAAAGGCCCTGTGTTTTTTAAGCAAGTTCGTGTTGGCAAAAACGGAAAAGAATTTTATATGTACAAGTTTCGTTCAATGGTAACAGATGCGGAAGAAAAATTACAAGATTTATTAAAATATAATGAAGTGTCTGGTGCAATGTTTAAAATGAAGGAAGATCCTCGTGTCACAAGAATCGGTAAATTTATACGAAAAACAAGTCTTGATGAGTTACCACAACTATTAAATGTATTAAAAGGTGAAATGAGTCTAGTTGGTCCACGTCCACCACTTCCAAGAGAAGTGGAGGAATATACACAATATGATAAACAAAGATTATTTGTTACTCCTGGATGTGCAGGACTGTGGCAGGTAACTGAGAGAAATAGTGTAGGTTTTAAAGAAATGGTAGAGTTAGATTTAGAATATATTAATAAGAGAAGCCTATCCTATGATTTGAAGATTATTTTGAAAACAATTCAAATTATGATTAGGTCTAATGGTGCATCTTAGTAGTTAATGACAGAAAAGAGGTCAAAGAAAATGGATAAAAAGATATGTGTAATGGGATTGGGATATATTGGTTTACCTACTGCAAGTTTACTAGCAACAAAAGGATTTCAAGTGCATGGTGTTGATGTAAATAAAAATGCAGTTGAAATGATTAATAGTGGAAAAGTACATATTTATGAACCAGATTTAGATATTTTAGTTAAAGCAGCGGTACAAAGTGGGAAATTAAAAGCTTCATTACAGCCTGAAGAAGCAGATATTTTCATTTTGGCAGTGCCGACACCATTTAAAGATGGTCATAAACCAGATTTAGCATATGTAGAGGCCGCTGCAAAAACAATTGCTCCTGTTATAAAAAATGGAGATATTATTATTCTTGAATCCACAAGTCCAATCGGCACAACCGAAAAAGTTGCAGAATGGATTTTAGAGGAGCGTTCGGATTTAACAACTTCTGAAGAGATGCATAGTGATAAAGGAAGAGTTTATGTGGCTCATTGCCCAGAACGTGTATTACCAGGGCATATTTTAAAGGAACTAGTAGAAAACGATCGTATTATTGGTGGGTTGGATAAAGAATCTACCAAACGTACGGTTGAATTTTATAAACAATTTGTAAAAGGGAAAATTTTAGATACGAATGCTAGAACAGCAGAAATGGCGAAATTGACTGAGAATTCATTCCGTGATGTAAATATTGCTTTTGCAAACGAGCTATCCTTAATATGTGACAAGTTAAATATTAATGTTTGGGAATTAATTCGTTTAGCAAATCGTCACCCTCGTGTGAATATTTTACAGCCTGGCCCAGGTGTAGGGGGACATTGTATTGCTGTAGATCCTTGGTTTATTGTAGATGCTGCGCCGGAAGAAGCTAAACTTATACATACTGCGAGAAATGTTAATGATTATAAACCAATGTATGTAGTTGAAAAAGTAAAAGAAAAAGCAGATAGATTTAAAAATCCAGTCATTGCTTGTTTGGGATTAGCGTTTAAAGCAAATATTGATGACTTACGTGAAAGTCCAGCGTTAGAAATTGTGAAAAAATTAGCGGGGCTAAATATTGGTAAGGTAATTGCTGTTGAACCACACGTAAATGAATTACCGAAATCCTTGAAAGATGAGAATATTTCACTTCTTACAATTGAGGATGCTGTAATGCAGTCAGATATTATTTTAGTATTAGTGGATCATGAAATTTTTGGTTCAATTGACTTCGATCAATTAAAGGAAAAAGTTGTAATCGATACAAAAGGATTTATTAAATAATTTATAAACTATTTTGGAGGGCAAGAATGTCAAGGTTCTTACAGAGAGTACGCAAGTTAAGGAGAAAACCAGCCCATATAATTGCTCGCAAGATAGCTCAAAAATCGTATGAGGCTATATATTATAAAGGACGTAAATTAGTTGTTGCGAAAAATTTAATAGATGTGGAACAAGAAGCTTTTAAGAATTTCCAACCACTATGTAATTTTTTATTTGAAACAAGAGATAAATTAAATTATATGAGCAAATTAAAAAAATTGGGTGGAGAGGCAGAACTTATTGGGGATGCTGAAAAAATATATAATCATACCTTTAATTTATTAGGTTCTGGTGATGCTCAATTAGGGAAGAATATATTATGGAATAAGGACTTTAAAACAGGATTTATTTGGGATAATCAGTTTTATAAAGAAATTAAAATAATTGACTTGCAGAATAAAGCTGATGTCAAGGTACCATGGGAGTTATCAAGATTCCAGCATGTTTTTACACTAGGGAAAGCATATTGGGTAATGGAAGATGAAAAATATGCAGTTGAGTTTAAAGAACAGATAATAGATTGGATAGAGAAGAATCCTGTTGAGATGTCTGTGAATTGGACATGTACAATGGACGTAGCAATTAGGGCTGTAAATTGGATAGTTGGTTATTGTCTTTTCAGAGATTCGAGAGAAATAGATAAGGATTTTTGGGAAGTTTTCAATAAGAGTTTATATATGCACGGAAAGTTTATTTATAAAAATTTAGAGAATAAAGGTGAACATACTGGTAATCATTATTTATCTAATATAGTAGGATTAGTCTGGTTAGGGTTATATTTCAAGCAGTTTAGTCTCTCCTCAGTCTTTAATAGTAATACTCCCGAGAAGTGGTTAGCGTATGGAGTAGCTGAACTAGAAAAAGAGATGTTTGTACAAGTAAATGAAGATGGGACAAATTATGAAGCCTCTACCTCGTATCATAGATTGGTAACCGAATTATTTTTAATTACAACTATATTATGTAAGGAAAATAGTATTAACTTTTCTGAAAATTATGTTGAGCGTTTAGAAAAAATGTGTGATTTCTTAATGTATTTAAATCAACCTAATGGAAAAAGTCCGTTAATTGGGGATGCGGATGACGGAAGACTTATTATTTTTTCTAACTATGGTTCCTGGAATAAAAATGACTTTCGACATCTACTAGCAATTGCAGGTGAATTTTTCAATAGGGATGATTTTCGGTATTTTGGTTTAGACTATAGGGAGGATGCCCTATGGTGTACGGGAAGCTGGACTGATATCGAGCAGCAGTTCTTATTGGAATCTAAAGCATTTAGCAGTGGTGGATATTACATCTTACGGAATGAGGATGTATATTGCTGTATTCGATGCGGGGAATTATCGTTTAGAGGACAGGGAGCACATAGCCATAATGATCAGTTAAGCTTTACTTTAAGCGTTGCTGGCGAAGATATTTTTATTGATTCAGGCACATTTACGTATACAGCTGATTATAAAATGCGAAACTTATTTAGAAGCACGAGTGTGCATAATACGCTTGAAATCCCACCATATGAACAAAATGATTTTGAGAAATATCATTTATTTGAGATGGCAGAACAAAGTTTCTCAAAAGGTAATTATTTTAAAGATAGTAAATTTGTAGGTCAGCATAGAGGGTATTTAAAAAAATGTGGGGTAATTCATGAGAGGGCTATATATTTAGAGGGAAATAAGATAAATATCAAGGATAATGTAATAGGTGAAAAAACTTTTGACCAGTGTAAATTTAATTTCATTCTAGATCCTGAAGTTAAGGTCAAATTTGAAGGAAACAAGGTACATATTTCAAAAAAACATGTTTATGGAGTCTTACAAGTAAATAAAAATATGAAAATAGATCATGAAGCTATTTTTGTTTCTGATGGTTATGGGAGGAAAAAGGAAAGTATAAAGTTAGTGGTGAAAACTTCTGCCTCTCACCTAGAGACATCTTTAGTATTTAAAAATTATAAGGATGATTAGTTTGAAGAATACTATAAAAAAATTACCGTACCCATTTAAATTACCGCTATTATATATGGCTGCATTAATTCCTCAAAAGTTGAGAGAAAGCAAAGAGTATAAAGAGTATGTAAGATTCTTAGAATCTTCTTCTTCGTGGGATGCTACAAAGATAGCCGAATTTCAAAATACACAATTACAGTTATTAATTAAGCATGCTTATGAAAATGTTCCTTTCTATACTCAAATGTTTAATCAATATGGGATTAGTGTAAAAGATATTAGGGATGTTGGAGATTTGAAGAAAATCCCTATTATAGATAAGTCCGTGGTTAAAGAAAATAGAGAAAAATTTATAGCTAAAAATATTGATATAAGTAAAATTAAGTCTATTAATACAGGTGGCACGACTTCTAGCCCAATGCATTTCTACAATACAGATACTACAAACAATAGAGAAGCTGCATTTTTTAATCGTATATGGAAGAAGTATGGTTATGAAGGGCAATTATGCTTAGTGTTAAGAGGAGATGCAAATGATAGTGAACAATTATATAAATATAGTCCTTATAATAAAGTAATATCTATAAATACTAGAAATTTAGATGAAGAAAAAATGGAGGGGATATTAGGTGTCATTTCAAAATATGAACCCTCTTTTATACAAGCATACCCTTCATTGATTTATCTCTTATCTAAATATATTAATAGAAATGAACTGTCAGGAAAAATAGGAAAGTTTAAAGCTGTTTTTTGTTCCTCAGAAAAAATGTACGATTTTCAAAGAGAAGAAATAAAAAAGGCTTTTAATACTCAAGTAATTGATTATTATGGGCATAATGAACGTCTAGCTTTAATGGAATATTGCCCAATATGTAGCAGGTACCATGTTTTACCTGAATATGGTATTGTGGAATTTTTAGATAACAATGGATCCTCAGTCAATCAAGAAAATGAAATGGCCGAAATTGTGGGGACAGGTTTTAATAACTATGCTTTTCCACTTATTCGTTATAAAACATCAGATATTGCAACAATATCTGGAAGCGACTGTAAATGTAAATGTGGTAAACCATATGTCAGTGTAAAAGAAATTGATGGGCGATCAGGGGACTTTTTAGTGACTGAGGATGGGAAGCATTATTCACCAACTATGTTGGAATTTGCCATTCGTCATGTTGAAAACTTTAGGGATTTACAGTTAGTACAAAAAGATTATAATCAATTGGAAGTACTTATTGTACCAAACCAATATTATACAGAAGCTGAGGGGATTCGTTTTAGTAATGAACTTCAAAAAAGAATAGATACTAATATTAATATTGAAGTAAGAATAGTAAACCATATAGATAGGCCGTTAAACCAAAAACATAGATTTATTATCTCTAATATAAAGTGAGGGACTAAACATTGAAAAAAACAATTGGATTTCCTATAAGTGATAAAAAAAATGAAAAAAGAAGAGCTTTAGTGCCTGAAGATATAGTAAACATTAGTAATAAAGATATGATATATGTTGAAAAGGGATACGGAGAAATTTTAGGAATTACAGATAAACAGTATATTGATATGGGAGTTAATGTAGTTGAAAGAGATATTGTTATGTCTAGGGATGTTATATGTGATCCTAAAGCTGGTGACGCTGGATATCTAGAAGATTTAAGGGAAGGACAGCTTGTTTTTGGATGGATACATGCAGTTCAAAATAAAGATATAACAGATCAATTTATAAATAATAAACTAACTGCAATTGCTTGGGAAGATATGTTTGAAAGTGGAAGACACGTTTTTTGGCGAAATAATGAGATAGCTGGGGAAGCTGCAGTTTTACACGCTTATAATTTATATGGGAAATTACCATACGAGACAAAGGTTGCTATTTTAGGACGCGGAAACATAGGAAGAGGTGCATATAAAACGCTAGTTGCTCTTGGGGCTGATGTTGTAATGTATGATAGAAGAACAGAAGTTTTATTCCAGGAAGAACTTGGTAAATACGATGTGTTAGTAAACGCAATTCTTTGGGATGTTGATCGTACAGATCATATTATTTATAAGGAAGATTTAAAACGCATGAAAAAAGGAGCAATGATTATTGATATTAGTTGCGATGCACATAAAGCTGTAGAGACAAGTGTTCCAACTAGTATAAGTAATCCTGTCTATGAAATTGATGGAGTTTTACATTATGTAGTAGATCACACTCCAACTATGTTTTATAAAACTGTTTCTAGATCTTTAAGTTTAGAGATTTGTAAATATATAGATTTTATTGTTGAAGATATAGAAAATAAAGTATTATTAGGAGCTTTAATTATAGACAAAGGAATAATTAGAGATAAACGCATAGTAGATTTTCAAAATCGCTGTTTAGAAACAGTATAGAGAAATAACTAGCTCTTAAAAAGAACTAAAAGGAGAGCTTATATAATGAAAATTAATATAATTGGTACAGTCCCACCCCCTATAGGTGGGATTTCTGTTCATATAAAAAGGACAAAAAAGTTTTTAGATGAAAGAGAGATAGAAAGTGCAGTATACAATGAAGCAAATTGGGGAAGAGAAGAAGATGATATTTATCCTATAAAAAATTATAAATTTTTTATGTGTAGACTTCCTTTTTTAAAGGCTGATGTGTTCCACTTTCATTCCATAGATATAAAAATTCGTATTCTTTTAGGAGTATATAATTTTTTTGGAAAAAAAATTATATTAACAGTACATGGAGAAAGTCTAACTGATCAATTAAAGAGTTCTAATTTTATTACTAGATATTTATTATTAAAAAGTCTAAATAAACTTGAAAAAATTATTTGTGTAAATAATTCAATTACAAATGACCTAATTCAATTTGGAATAAAACATCAAAAAGTAATTACAGTTCCAGGATATATCCATCCGCAAGAGGATAAGAAAGATATCCTTAGCATACCAGAAACAGTTTGGGATTTCATAAAAAGAACGCCTTTCCTTATTAGTGCAAACGGATGTGTACGTTTTTATAAAAATGAGGACTTGTATGGAATTGATATGCTTATTGAATTAATGAAGAAATTAAAAGATAACAGAATAGAAACGAGTTTACTATTTGCTGTTTTAGATAAAGATAGTCAGACAGAACTTGAAAAAACGTATTATCAAGAGTTAAAAGAAAGAATAATAAGATATAAATTGGAAAATCACATTATGTTTTATGAGGTAGAAAATACAGAGTTTTATCCTATTCTCCAAAAAACAAATCTGTTTATAAGGCCTACTAATACTGACGGTTTGGGAGTATCAATTACAGAAGCAATTCATTATAAGGTACCTTCTATAGCAAGCAAAGTCTGTGAAAGACCAACAGGTACGATATTGTTTGAATCCCGGAACGTAGATGATTTATTTGAGAAAGTAATTAAGGTTATTCAAAATTATAATGAGTATGTTGATGAGATAAGTGTGATAAATAATCAAGATTATGCAGAAAACTTGCTCAGTATTTATAGAGAGGTAAGCTCTAAGTAAAAATATTAAATTAGCAAGGTTTGGAGGATAAAATGTATCAGATTAATGTATGTAGCTCATTAGAAGATGTACAAAATAAAAAAAATGAGTGGTTGAAATTTGAAAAAAAAATAAATAATCAAAATATAACCACTTCGTATTATTGGATAGAAAGCTTTCTAAAGGTATTTTTTCCAAGAGAAGATAATCAATTTGGTTATAAAAAAGAGATCATTGTAATCTTTCTGTATAAAGAAGGAGAGTTAATCGCAATAGCTCCATTAATACAAGTAGTCCATAGAAAATATGGAATTAAATTAAAAATGATAGAATTTATAGGCCAACAATGGGGTGGAACCTTTATTGATATTATTGGTAGAGGTTTAAGTAAAGAGGATGTAGATTATATTATGGGATATGTTTATAGTAATTATAAATTTGATTTATTACACTTTAAATATATTAGAAAATCTACTGAGAATTTTGATTTGAATAGTAAAGATGCAGAAGTTTTATCAGGATGTCCATATCTGGTAATTGAGGATTTCAATGAGTTCGATGAATACAAAAATCAGGTATATTCAAAAAAATTAAAGCAAAATATTAGAACAGCATTTAATAAAATGAAGAAAAAAGGATTAATTTATGATTCAGTAATTGAAAGAATAAATAATCAAAACTTTGAAGACATTGTAAGGATTTCCCGCTCAAAACTTGAGGACGGCAAAGGTAGTATTTATTTAGATGAAGATAAGAAGAAATTTGTAAAAACAATTATCGATAGTTTACCAAGCGAGGTTATATTTGGAAGGATTAACAATGATTGTGTTGCGTACAGACTGAATTTATTTTTTAATGATATAAAATTTTGCTTTGACGCAGCCTATGATAGGGAATTTAGAAATCTAGAATTAGGCACTCTATCAGTAGAAGAAAGTATTAAGGATAGCTTTAAGAAGAATATTAAATTACATTCGGAGGGTGCGGGAACAGATTTTTATAAGTTAAAATTTATGAAAGAAGTAGAGCAAATCTATACATACACTAAAAAGGGAAATACTTTGCTAAGCTTTATACATTATAAGAGGCATTTAATTAAAGTAAGAAAAGATAATGACTAGATAGAATAATGATATGATTCTAAGAAAATAATGAAAGGTAATAGATGATGAGCTTAGTAAATAAAGTTAGAAATCGGAGTATGAAAACTATAATTAAAAAAATTAAAACAAAATTTTTCACGGTTTCCAATGGATATATATTAAACTTGAATAATTATAATATGGTTCCTTATGAGAAAAAATATAATTGTTACGCATTAATGCCGATGCAAATGTATCATTTGAAAACAATGATTGAGTCATATGGTAACCAAGTAGGTAGTTACAAATATGAAATTCTAAAAAAGAGAATTGCAGAACAGGATAAACATATACCATATGTAGTAGTAGACAAGGAAGGCGATTTATATGGTTATTTCCACCTCTCCATTGGAGATACGCGAGATGGTACTATAAATATTGATGTTCAAGTTAGTAAAAATACAGTGTATTTATTTGATGATTATACTTTTTTAGAAAAACGTGGTAAAGGTGTGCATAAATTTTCGGTTTACTCGCGTTTAGAGTTGGCTAAGAAACTAGGATATTCAAAAGCTATTGTAAACATATTAAAAGGAAATTTGTATTCTGAAAAAAGCTATAAGGGGTTAGGCTTTATAAAAAATTTAGTTTATTATTATGTTCACATTTTAAACTTTAAAAAAACTTTTACTCGTGTGGTTAAGAAATAATTTTAAGTTAAGGAATAGTGGTAAGTATGAGTTTAAATAGTAATAAGTTGATATCTAGTGGGACTGTATATTTTATATTTTCAATTCTAACACAACTAATAAATATGTTACTCATCCCTTTATATACTAGTAATTTATCACAAAATGATTATGGAAAATATGAATTATTAAATACCATACAACAATTGTTAGGCCTTGCTATTACAATTGGGGTATATTCGGGATTAAAAAGATTTTTTTATGATGTAGAAAATAAAATAACATTGAAAAATACAGCATTAAACTTTTCAGTATTATGGGGGATTGTTGTTTTTTCATTTGTATATTTTATTAGTCCGTTAATAAGTGACTATGTTTTTAGTGGTGACAATGAGGTCACTCTTTATATTAGAGTTATAGTAATAACTTCTTTATTGACATGTTTGATTGCTATTTATACTAGTTATTATGAAATGGAATTTAAAGCTTTTAGGGTAGCCATAGTACAATTAAGTATCTTAATTTTAACATTTCTATTAGCCACATATTATATTTTGATTTTGGGCAATGGAATTATAGGTATATTAAAGGCTACTTTAATTTCGAATCTATTAGTTTTTATTGTATTGTTTATATTAGACTTTAAAAATTATAAAATTACTATTCATGTACCATATCTTAAAAACATACTGTATTATGGTGGAGGTTTATTGTTAGGACAAATTTCGGCATGGATATTAAATTTGATAGATCGCTTTTTTATTAAAGAATTAATCAATTATTCAGCAGTTGCGGTGTATTCAATATCCTCAAAAATTGGAATGTTAATCAATCCAGTTTTTATCACGCCATTTGCTCAAGTATTTACAGCTTATAAATTTAAGGTTTATAAAGAAGAAGGCGGTCAACAAAAAATCCAAAATATGTTTCGAATCTACAATATTGTAGGTTGTTTTTGTATTTTTGGATTAGCTATATTTGGTAAGATAGCGATTAGTATTTTAGCTACAAATGAATATTTAGAGGCTTATAAGATTATTCCATTAATTGCTATTTCCCATTTTATATGGGGAATTGGACAATTTTATTCTTTAGGTTTACATGTAGCAAATAAAATGATGTTAAATTCCCTAATTGTTGTAATTAGTGCTCTTATAAATATAGTGCTAAATATATTACTAATTCCTCATCTTGGGATAAATGGTGCAGCTTTAGCGACAATTGTATCTTATATAGTGGCTAATATTCTTTATTATTATTTTAGTGAAAAATACTATAGTTTAGGATTAGGCTTACTATATCCATATAAATATTTTACCATTTTTGTTTTATTATATGGGGTATATTGGATGCTGATTTCTCCAATTCAAAATTTATACATTGAATTTATTTGTAATGTATTTCTATGTATAGTATATGTTTTATTATTGATTGTTTTCAAATTTACTAATATTCAAGAAATTAGGGGATTTCTGTTGTCAATAGTAAAAAAGAAATAGACAATATTCAAAACTATTTAATTTTTTGAGCTAATGTATAATAAAGATTAAATGAAAAGTAATTTAAAGTATTAAATATTTTAATAAGGAGAAGATATGATGAATATTGAAATATGTAAGTGGTTTAATAATTCAGATTCTCCAGTTATGTTTATGATAGACGATTTAGCAAACGTTTGGGTAGATACAACTAAAAGTGGGGAGTTAGAATTAGGTGAAGATTGGGGTTATTGGAAAAACGAAGAAAAATCATCTTTTCGATATTTAAACGAAGTTGTTTTAAAGGAATTTCCAGAGGTTAAAGCTACATTCTTTGTTCCAGTAGGTGTTAGAGTGGGAATGATAAAAGAACCGGTAGCGCCCTCAATATCAAAAAAGATTAACCATGATGAAGCGACGAAAAAATTTTTTAGAGACATTCATCAAAACCCCAGATTTGAAATTGCATATCATGGAACTACTCATGGTAAAGTGGGAGAAACTAATTTGGATTTCAAACAAGAATGGGAACTTTTTTCGAGTTTAGAAAAAGCTGTGGATGTTGTTGAGGAAGGAAAAAGAATCTACAAAGATGCAATAGGTGTTAATCCTTTAGGTGGAAAATATTGTGGTTATACTAGTAATGAGTTTTCAGATCTTAGTATAGATAAAACAGATTTTTTATGGTGGTGTAGATATTGGAATAGAGGCATAGAGGAGGGAGAAGTAGATAAAGTTTCTGGAAGGGATAAAAATTCATTATCTAATTATGATATCAAAAAGTTTGGAGATAATAATGTTATTGACATACCATCAACAGTAAACGGTGGTTTATTGACAAGTGTATTAAATAGCAATTTTATATCTATTAAGGGGATATTAAAAAAATTATTGAAAAACTATTTAGTACAAAAAAGGTTACAACAAATTGAATATTTACTAAAGAGGAAATTAGTCATTAGTATCCAGGAGCATATTGCACCTTCTAGGGATGATGGAAGAAGACAAATGCCTAATATTTTTGATGATACTAAAAGTTTACAAACCATATTTAGATATCTTCGTAATAAGAATGTATGGTATTGTACAGGTACTGAATTGGCGAGTTATGTATATTTAAGGGATAATTTTTTAATTAAGTCTACATCTGAAGGTACTTTTTATTTCGTACAAACCAAGGATAATAATCGAGACGTAGAATTAGGGGAAGTAACCCTGTCTATTTCTGGTTGTGAAAAAAGAAAATTGTTATTACCGAATCAAACAATTAAAAAAGTAAGGAATGGCATTGTTAATGTTCCAATAATGTCAGGAACTTATCAAATTATTTAGGGACATATTGCTGATTTTAAGTAATAAGTAATTTAAATCCATGAGGTTACTACATATGAAATTAATATTTATTTTAAGTCTATTTTTATTTCTTTATTTTTCTTCTTTATGTTTAATTCTTATGAGGAAGAATAAAAAAAATACCATTATTATTTTTATGTCTATAATTCTAGTGGTCATAACTTTAAATATTTCACCGACTATGTTTGTTGTTGAATTTCAAGATATTCGAGTACAGTTATTACTATTTGTTTTAGTTATTTTGAATTGTACATTAGCAATATATAAGTTAATTCAAAAACAAACATTTTCTAGTTTTGATAGGAAAACATACAGTATTACAACGTATGCTTTATGTTTGTTGGTAATTATTTCCTGCTTCCCTTTGCAGTTTTTAACATTACAAATATTTGATATTAACTTATTTGTATTCCATCTGACTGTGTACTGTAACATTTTGTTAATGGGATTCTTCTTTAATCAAGTTAGAGGTTTTAGCTTACAATCAATGCAATTTTTTCAGGTAGTAGGCTTTTTCTCTCTATTTAATTCTATTTTATCAGTAATTCAATACATATTTAATCGGTCTTTTTTGTTATTTTCAAATGGGGCTAGTATTAATTACACAGAAGGATTAGAAGTTGTTAAAAGAGTTGTTGGAGTAATAGGGGCTAGTAATGGTGCTGGGAATTTAGGGGTTATCTTATTTCCTATTCTAGTATTCAATTTTTTGAAAAGGAAAAACTCTTTAAATCTGTTAGTTTTATTATTAAATATTGTATTTGTTATATTAACTTTAACGCGCATATCATATGTGGCTATTTTGTGCCAAGTACTAATTATTTTCTTAATTAAGAAATCTAAGAATAAGAAGGAATTTGGTTATAAAGTTTTATTTGCTAGTATGGTTCTCATAGGATGTACACTCATTATATCCTTATTTTATAGTGAAATATTCAATTTGTTATTTGTAAGTCGTGGTGGCACACAGGAACACAGGTTTATACAATTTATAAATGTTTTTCAAGTAATCAAAGAAAATTTTGCAATGGGAATAGGGGCTGGACAATATACGTATTATGCATCTTATTATCTTTTTGCAACAGATTTAGTTGTGCACTCACAAGTTTTAAATATTCTTTTAGAACAAGGAATAGTTTCATTTATGAGTTTTGTAATCTTAAATATAAGCTTACTATTATTTACACTGAGAAATATTGATGACGGTTATAAATGGCTGCCGATTTCTCTATTTATAGGGAATTTAATTACCACAAATTTCAATCCGAATCAATACTATTCTATAAATATATATATATACTTTTTTATTATGCTATCACTTACATGTTCTACAGATTTATTGTCAAAGAAAAAGTGAAGATTTAAATAGTTGCTGAGATAGTTGAATGTTCAGCTAATGGAGAAGAGGAAATAAAATGAATATACTGATGTGTGAATATCTTCAATATGATACCGTATTTCAAGTGGGAAGCCATTACTACGCTAAAGAATTTCTTAAAGAAAATAATAATGTGGTTTGGGCTAATCAACCTAAACCCTTTTTTTTCGGTAAAGAAAAAAATAATAAGGTGCCCACTACAAACTTAGAAATTTACAATCCTAATGTCTTACTACCTTTTTGTAAATATCCTGGGCTTAATACAAAATTTTGGGCAGAATATCATATAAAATATCCTTTTTCAAAAGTTAGTAGTGATTTAAAGAAAAAAGAAATAGATGTGATGTGGCTGACAAATGTAAAAATGTACGAGTTAGCAAATCAATTGAATTATAAATTTATGATTCATAGAATGGCTGATGACTTTTCTGGTTTTAAAGGAGCGTATAAGAACCTTATATATTTACAAAATCAAGTTGTACAAAAATCAAACCTAGTGGTTGTTACCGCCAAAAATTTAGTTGATGTTGCTTATAAACATAATAAAAATGTTTTATATCTTCCAAATGGTGTTAATACAAATAGGTTTAAAGGAAATGTTGGTGATATGCCCCTAGAGTATCAAAATTTAAATCGTCCTGTTGTTGTATATGTAGGGGCAGTAGAAGAATGGTTTGATTATGAATTAGTTATTAAAGCAGCTGAAAAATTAAAAGAATATGCTTTTGTTATTATAGGAAATGTAAATGATAAGATAAGAGAAACCTTTGCTTCAAATAAAAACATCCATTTGTTAGGAAAAAAATCGCATGATGAGATACCTAAGTATTTAAAGCATGCTAACGTGGGTATTATGCCGTTTGTTGATAATAAATTAACAAATAGTATTCATCCATTAAAATTATATGAATATTTTGCAGCCGGATTACCTGTTGTGTCAAGAAAGCTTCAAGAAGTAGTTGAAATGGATTCACCGGCTAAATTATATAAGACAAATGAAGAATTTATAACTTTAATAGATGAAGCAATTAAAGAGACATTAAATAAAGAAATGTTTATAGAATATGCCGAGCATAATACATGGGAAAAGAGATATGAACATTTAAAGCAGTATATAAATTATTAGGGTGAGTATATGAAAATACTATTAATTAATAAATATTACTATGTAAAGGGTGGTAGTGAGACGTATTTTTTTGGTTTAAAAAAAATGCTAGAAGATAATGGACATGAAGTTATTGTTTTTAGTATGCAAGATGAAAAAAATCAACAAAGTGAGTTTGAAGATCACTTCGTAAAAAATGTTAATTATCAAGAGGATAGTGGCATTTTAGCGAAAATGCAGGGAGCTTTGAAATTAATACATTCTAATGAAGCGTATAAGAAGTTATGCAAATTAATTGCTTGTACTAAACCAGATATTGCCCATGTTAACTTAATATATCATCAACTGACACCTTCTATTTTTCAAGCATTAAAAAAATATAACATACCAACGGTTTTTACTTCACATGATTATAAATTAGTTTGTCCAAATTATAAGCTTTTTAATAATGATGAAGTATGTACGAAATGTATACAAGGTAATTTTGTGAATTGTTTTAAAAATCGTTGTCATAAAGATTCAACAATATATAGTCTTTTATTAACTATGGAAGCATATTGGCATAAATGGTTAAAATCATATGATGTAGCTGATTTTGTAATATGTCCAAGTAAATTTATGTATAATCAATTAGCTGAAAATAGGATACCGGATACAAAGCTAGTGCACCTTCCAAATTTTTTAACAAATAATTTTCTTGAAATTGAAATGAATGAGAAAAAAGAAAAATTTATACTCTATTATGGTAGACTTTCTAAAGAAAAAGGCATAGATACTTTGCTAGATGCTCAAAGATTATTAGGTGAAAGAGTAACTTTGAAGTTAATAGGAACGGGCCCAGAGGAAGGGAGATTAAAAGCTAGAGTTGAACAAGAGAATATTCGAAACGTTGAATTTTTAGGATTTAAATCTGGAAATGATTTAGTAGCAGAAATTAAGAAGGCGAAAGCTACCATAATTCCTTCGATATGGCATGAAGTTTTTGGTTTAACGATTATTGAATCTTTAAGTGTGGGAACCCCTGTAATCGGATCTAAAGTGGGGGGGATAACAGAATTGATAAAAGAAGGAGAGAATGGATTTCTATTTGAAAGAGCGGATGAAAAAGAGCTTGCAAATAAAATAGATAGATTAATCAATTTAACAGAAGATGAGTATGCTCAAATGGAACGAAATAGCTATCAGGCTAAAAATGACTTTAAACCTGAATGGTATTATGGAGAATTGATTAGCATATATGAACAAGCTATTAATAATAAGAAGATAAGGAAGTAATTTGATAATGAAACATGTATTTATAATCGGATCTAAAGGAATTCCCGCAAAATATGGTGGATTCGAAACATTTGTAGAATACTTAACAGCTCGAAAACAAAGTGAAGATATTCAATATCACGTATCTTGTCTAGCTCATGATAATGATGAGTTTAAGCATAATAATGCAAGATGTTTTAATGTCAAAACACCTGAAATTGGTAGTGCTAAAGCAGTAGCATACGATATTTTAAGTTTAAAAGAGTGTATCCGTTATATTAAAAGAAATAGCCTTACAAATTGCATTGTTTACGTGCTTGCTTGTCGTATTGGTCCATTCTTTTCCTTCTATAAAAATAAGCTAGAAAAAATGGGTGTAAAAGTATTTGTAAATCCAGATGGGCATGAGTGGAAAAGAAGTAAATGGAGCCCTGCTATCAGAACATATTGGAAAATATCTGAGAAATTAATGGTTAAAAATGCAGATTTGTTAGTATGTGATTCTAAAGGAATTGAGTCATATATTAAAACAGATTATAAAAAGTATAACCCTAAGACGACATTTATTGCTTATGGCGCGGATGTTACATCGTCATCTCTAAAAGACGAGGATGTAAAACTAAATGAATGGTATAAGAAACATGATATAAGCTCCAATGAATATTACTTAGTAGTTGGTCGTTTCGTTCCAGAGAACAATTATGAGTTAATGGTCCGTGAATTCATGAAATCAAATTCTAAAAAAGACTTTGTTATTATCTCTAATGTCGAACAAAATCAATTTTATCAGGATTTATTAGCAACGACGAATTTTGATAAGGATCCTCGTGTTAAGTTTGTTGGAACTGTATATGATCAAGAACTATTAAAGAAAGTTCGTGAAAATGCATTTGCATATTTCCATGGGCATGAAGTAGGTGGAACGAATCCATCATTATTGGAAGCATTGGCGTCTACAAAATTAAATATGCTTTTAGATGTGGTGTTTAATAAAGAGGTTGGGGAAGCAGGAGCTGTTTACTTCTCTAAAGAAAGTGGATCCTTAGCTAACTTAATTCATGAAGTTGAGCAATATTCACAAGAGCAAATTAATGAATTAAGTAATAAGGCGAAAGATAGAATCATCCATGAATACTCATGGGAAAAAATTGTAACTGATTATGAATCTTTATTTTTAAAGTCATAAATTAGAAAGGGGATGAATCTGGACAGATTTATTCCCTATTTCTATGATATAAAAGGAGCGCGAGCAATTTATGAAAGGTATTATTCTAGCTGGAGGTAGTGGAACACGTTTATATCCACTAACACAAGCAGTATCAAAACAATTATTACCTGTATATGATAAGCCAATGATTTACTATCCATTATCAGTATTAATGCTTGCTGGTATTCAAGAAATTTTAATTATCTCTACACCACAGGATACACCTCGTTTTAAAGAGTTATTGGGAGATGGTTCACAGTTTGGGATAAAGCTAGAATATGCTGTGCAACCTTCACCCGACGGTTTAGCTCAGGCATTTATTATCGGAGAAGAGTTTATTGGCGATGATTCTGTAGCTCTTGTTCTTGGTGATAATTTATTCTATGGACACGGTTTAACGAAACTATTACAAAACGCCGCAGAACGCCAAGAAGGGGCAACCGTCTTTGGATATTATGTAAATGATCCAGAACGTTTTGGGGTTGTAGAGTTTGATGAAGGTGGGAAGGCCATTTCTATTGAAGAGAAGCCTCAAGAGCCAAAGTCACATTATGCTGTAACAGGTTTATATTTCTATGATAATCGTGTTATAGAGATTGCGAAGAATATTAAACCATCACCCCGTGGAGAGTTAGAAATTACTGATATAAATAAGGTTTATTTACAATTACAAGAGTTGCACGTTGAAATTCTTGGCCGAGGTTTTTCTTGGTTAGACTCTGGCACGCACGAGTCATTATTAGAAGCATCTCAATTTATTGAAACAATTGAAAAACGTCAAAGTTTAAAAGTAGCTTGTTTAGAGGAAATAGCATTTAGAAAAGGATATATTACACGTGAGCAATTATTTGAATTAGCAGAGCCGATGAAAAAAAATCAATACGGTCAATACTTGATTCGATTGGCAGAACAAAGTAAACAAAAACAACCAATTTATCAATAAAGGAGTACTTATAATGAAGATTGTTGAAACTAAAATTCCTGATGTAGTTATTTTAGAGCCTAGGGTATTTGGCGATCATCGCGGATATTTTATGGAAAGTTATAATAAAGAGGTTTTTGATCAGCTTGGTTTAGATTACGAATTTATTCAGGATAATCAATCTTTATCTGTACCAGCCGGAACATTACGTGGATTACATTTTCAGT
>Ga0102589_1002410_pt1 | contig 21784 bp, 20 predicted proteins | sample AraplaMF_Col_mLB_FD_76858 | JGI IMG/M metagenome (GOLD analysis project Ga0102589, IMG submission 76858) | Arabidopsis root microbial communities from the University of North Carolina, USA - plate scrape MF_Col_mLB | ecosystem: Host-associated > Plants > Roots > Endosphere | place: USA... | reverse complement strand
TGATACAAATTCCGACGAATGTGGAGAAGAGAGAGGAGTAAGCAACCTTATGGAGAATCGTAAGAAGGACATAGAAACAATAAAAGTACTCCTTGCTGACGATCACCAGCTCTTTCGTGAGGGCTTGAAGCGTATATTGAATATGGAGGACGATCTGGAGGTCATCGGCGAATGCGGCGATGGCATTCAGGTGCTGGAATTTTGCAATAAGGAAGTGCCGGACGTTGTTCTGATGGATATTAATATGCCGATTGAGAATGGCGTGATTGCCACAGAGCGATTGCGTGATATTTTTCCGGATGTAAAGGTGATCATCCTTTCGATACACGATGATGAGAGCTACGTATTCGAAACACTGCGCAAAGGAGCCTCTGGCTATCTGTTGAAGGATATGGAAGCTGAGTCTTTAATTAATGCTATTCGTTCGGTTGTAACGGGGTATGCTTACATCCATCCGAAGGTAACGGGCAAGCTTATTCAGCAGCTTCGGCGGATGACACTGCTGGACGGCAACGGAATCGTGAGCAGTCAATCGAGAGATGCAGGCGTGAAGTTCATTGCTGCGGAAGATAATCCATTGACAAGACGTGAAGCCGAAGTACTTCGCTTGATGGCGGAAGGCAAGAGCAACAAGATGATTGGTGAATTCCTATTTATTAGTGAGAAGACCGTTAAGAATCATGTCAGCAGCATCCTGCAGAAAATGGAGGTTGATGATCGAACCCAAGCGGTCATCAATTCCATTAAGAACGGTTGGGTAACCTTATAGCATACCGTCCCTAGAACTGAATCACAAGGCTAGCTGGCGTTTGTCCGTCACCTCGGCATCTATTGCGGCATACACTTGGTAGTAAGGAGGTGGCCGCATGATCGCAATGCTATGTTGGATTGTGGGATGCTTCGGACTCGCGGTAGCAGCCGTTCATCTGGCTCATCAATGGAGGCAGCTCGTACGCGGCGCTAGACCTGCGCCTTGGATGCATGTCGTGCTTGTGACGGAAAATGATGAACGCCATATCGAATGGGTGATTCGTGCGTATAGTTGGTTTGCTTGGCTGAAAGGACGCAAGCTGCATTTCACGTTTGTCGATAGCGGTTCCACGGACGCTACGTTTCCAATTGCTTCACGTGTAATGAGCGGCTACGATGTGAGTTGGAACTTACTTGTGATTCAAAGGAATGAGCTTGAGGCAACACTGCAAGGATTGAAGCAGCGAGCAGCGGAAGAGACATTAATTGTAATTGAGCCACGGAGTACAGAAGATTGGCGGAAAATTCCCTTCAAGGCCCGAAGTGCCTTGTAAGCGGTGTTGTTCGGGGAGATATGGAATATATTGAAACCGATAAACACTACAAATACAGTTAAATTTGGGGAGTTTACTGAAGTTTAGGGTTGTCAGAATCCGTCGATTCGTATACAATTTTATACAAATACGATAAGGCGCTGGGCATGAAGCACATGCCACCCGATTCCACGGGTGGGGTGTGCTTTTTTTGCGTAATTTGAGCAGATGCGCATCCAGATATCAAGCAGCAAGCATGCTCCGGTGAGCCGTATGGCGAAGGAGAGGGAATATTCATGCAAGTAAGAATTTATGCCGTGCGCACGGAGTACGGATGGCACTCGGGCATCACTGTAGATTGGCGTGTTGATGTACGCTATTGGTTAGCAGGGGAAGGGAGCCTATCCCGTGGGTCGAAACTCGTTGTTTTGCATCAGCAGCTGCCGATTCAAGTTGGCATCGCTGTGCTGGAACATTTCAAGCCAAGCGAAGCTATGGAGCGTTGGGGAGAGCAGGGCTGGGTTCGTTATTTTGCTGATATTCTTTCCCCGTGTGTGGAGGAGTTAGAAGAAGAAGCTAAGCGGAGGCTGATGCAGGAGCACCTAGCTGTTGCGATTATCGAAGCGCCATATTCGGAGCCGACCTCCAAGCTGTTCGTCATGGAAGAGCAGAAGCCTATGTATCGGGTTGCAGAACAATCCGTAGCCTATGCAACAACACAATGGGATGCGAATTCATCTGGGCTGCCTGCTTCTTTCCTTGGGGAAGGTGTATCTCAGGCAGGAGTATGGTCCGCATTGCATGCTGATGCTTATCGTATCGCCTATGGAATTTGTGGTCGATTGCTTTTGGATGAAGAATTGATTCAATTCCTGCGGGATGCGGGAGCGGAACATTTAATTGCGAGCAGATATTCGCTCATCCAGTGGGGGTGGCTGCATGGCTGGGTGGAGCTGAGGGCAGGGATGTCATTTACTCGCCGGGATGACGGCGGTAAGCTGCCTACTACTGCTAGCCGTATTTCCCCGCTGAAACGAGTCATGCGATCCCTCTATAAAGCCTCGGTTACGATTTGCTGCGGACGCTGTGGGAGTTCAGAGGGTTTAAGCAGCTCCACATGCTCGACTTGCCATTCTTTACAATGCTGGACGTGTACACAATGCTTGAATGTGGGGCGCTGCCGGTCTTGTGCTATTTTGATTGCTGGCAAACTGTATCGAGGTGACGATAGTGCCGTAGCGCTTATTTCGAATCGGGAGGAGCAGTTGGAGAAATGGGGGCTTGCTCCAGCGCAGTTAGAGGCGAGTAGACAGGCATTGGATTATATTGATGGAGTTCGTGCGAAGAACCAAGTTGCTAGGCTGTCTGAGATGAATACATCTGGAAATAGAAGTACGGTACAGGGAATAAGGGGCAATTTGCGTAAGGGCGCCTTTTTATTATGGGCCGTAACTGGGGCTGGAAAGACGGAGATGATTTTTCCGCTCGTGGAGGACACGCTGCTACATGGTGGACGTGTATTGATTGCCACGCCGCGACGTGATGTTGTACTGGAATTGAAGCCTAGGATAGAGAAGGCGTTTCCTGCACAGAAGGTCGTTACGTTGTATGGAGGCAGCCCGGAACGGTGGCGAGATGGAGATATTACTATCGCGACGACCCATCAGCTGATTCGTTTCGAGGAGGCCTTCGAATTAGCTATTATCGATGAGCTGGATGCATTCCCTTATCATAATGATCCGATGCTGCAGCGTACAGCAGAACGCGCTTGTACGCCCGGGGGTGTGTTCGTCTATTTATCCGCGACACCGCCAGAGGCGATGCAGCAGAATGTTCGAAGAGGCAAGCTCTCTCATGCTAGGGTGCCAGTGCGTTTCCATCGTCATCCACTTCCTATCCCGATGAGAATCACAATGCCTTCGGTTGCTCAGTGTTTATCTGCACATGGGCTGCCAGCACTACTGCTGGCACGCATGAATCATTCGGTAAGTAGAGGTGCCCAGCTGTTTGTGTTCCTTTCTCGTATTCGTCAAGTAGATCCGCTTGTACGACTGCTGCGCGAACGTATTCCCGGTGTCCATATCGATGGAACGTCAGCGGCTGATGAGAGCCGAGGGGATAAAGTAATTCAATTTCGAGAACGGAACATTCGTGTGCTCGTCACGACAACGATTCTGGAACGAGGTGTGACGGTACCGATGAGCGATGTATTCATTCTTGATGCAGACGATCGCTTGTTCGATGCAGCTTCACTAGTACAGATGGCGGGCAGAGCAGGGCGTTCGAAGGATGATCCTGCAGGATTGGTCGTGTTTGGCTCCCCGCAGTGGAATCGATCACAGCGGTCAGCAGTTCGGCAAATTCGGGACATGAATCGGATTGCAGCCAGAAAAGGATATTTGCTGTCAGGAGCGGACAGGAGACAGCGGATTGGGTAGAAGAATGAGATGGGGTGACTTGCTGGAGAAGATATATGGCGGGATGCTTAGTCCGAGTCAGCAGGCATGCATCATTTGCAAAAGATCCATTCGGATGAACGATACAGCTCTACGTCCACTTTATCCCTACGAACAGAGCCTTATGTCTCTGGTGTGCTATAAGTGTGTCAATCTAATCCCATGGATTCGTGAATTAGGCTGTGCATATTGCGGACGAGCGATCCGCTGTCCAGATTGTCCGCGTCATCCTTTGCGAAATGATGGTCTAAGAGCCAATCGAAGCGTGGTGCGATATGACGAACAAATGAAGCAATGGCTGTCTCAGTATAAATTCAAGGGAGATCGGGTGAATGAGCTAGTCATGGTCAGGATGATGCAGCTTGCCTATGAACCGCTGCTGTCCACCGTGTGGGAACGGCGACCAAGCATTAGAGGTGGTAGGATACCTGCGTTGCTCCAGGGCAAGCGGGAGACGATTCTGCCAGATCTCATTACGTTTGTACCAACTACTCTGGAGCGTATCCAAGCTCGCGGATTCAATCAGGCGGAGCAATTCGCACGGGCGCTGGGGAGAGAATGGGGGAGGCCGGTCGTAGAGCTTCTGGCGCGCACACAGGATGCAGAGAAGCAGAGCAAGCAATCCCGAATAGGTAGGGAGCGCAGTATATCTCATGCGTTCGAGCTGCATCAATGGGCGGGGAGAAGCTTGCAGGAGGTCTGGAGTGCTTTTATGGCAAGAGAAGGGAGCTCTGTGGCTGAATTGCGTCTACTTCTTATTGATGATGTATACACAACGGGAAGTACGTTAAGAGCCTGCTCTCGCCAGCTATCGTCCTTATGCTGGGATCTTGGCTGTCCGGTCTCGATTGTCAGCTATACGTGGGCGAGGGCATAAAAGAAGGAGAACGCAGTACGACTACTCGTATGGGAGATGAGCGGTTGATTACGGTTTGGAAGGCTGGGGAATGAACTGCGGCTACAGTTTGCAGGGGGGCTGCTCCAGCCCTGCTCTAGCCTCTGAGTGATGGGGCAGGGTTTATGGATAAAAATTTGCTCGTCATCTGCCGAATATTGATATATGATGAAGAAATGAAGCATCGAAGGAGGCGAATGACATGGAGCTGAGCAATTGTCTGCGCTGCGGAAAACTTTTTGCCAAGGCATTCCGGGATCTCTGTCCAAACTGCTTGAAAGAAATCGAACAGGAGTATGAACGCTGTGTTGCTTATCTGCGTGAAACGCGTCAAGCCACGATGCAGGAGCTTAGTGAAGCGACTGAAGTAAGCGTTCGTCAAATCACGCGTTTTATTAAAGAAGGACGCATTTCCACATACCAAGCACCGAACTTGGCCTATGAATGTGAAATTTGCAGCCAGCCGATTCGTGAAGGGAATATGTGCGAATCTTGTCGAAGTCGCCTTGTGAAGGAGTTTACACAGACAGTAGTTGGTGCTGAAGAGGTGAAGGAAGCTCCTCGCATGGGGGATGGCGCCTATCGGGTCATTGATACGAAACGGGAACGCGAATAATTCAAATTTGGAGTTTGTCAATAACAAAACTCTCTGAAATGAGATTTTTTAGATTAAGTTCATAATATTCATGACAATACATCTAAATAATTCTTGACACTGCGCCGATAATCTTAGTAAAGGTTATCGGCTTTTCTTATTGATAAGATGGAATGAAGCAGTAATGGAGCAGTCAACAGGCAATATTGAAAGATGTAATGGGTGCTTCATCAATGATGGATAACGATAAGAGTTTGTCTTATGGAACGAGGTGAATGGGATGAAAATTAATGAAACACAGCGTCTTGGCGCGATCCAATATTCTCAGAAACAACAGGCAATGAATCGTGCATCACAGAAGCCTTCCCGCAAGGATGAGCTGATCATCTCGACTGAAGCGAAGGAAATGCTAGAAGCACAGAACCGAGTAAACGATCCTGCTCGCAGTGAGCGCATTGCAGATTTGAAGAAGGCGGTATCCACCGGAACCTATCGTGTGGAAGCAGACAAGATTGCAGAGAAGCTGCTTCCGTTGTTCCGTAAAGAGAACGAATGAGCGGAGGAACAGGTGTGAGTGTGCAGCGAATCATTGGATCGCTAACTCTTCTGAACAATTTGCACAAGCAGCTGCTTGATATTGCACAAGAGAAGAAGCAAGTGATCATCAAGAACGATGTGGATGGCTTATCGCAGCTGATGACGAAGGAATCCAGACTGTTGAAGCAGGTTGCGGAGGCGGATGAGGAGCGGTTGCAGGCAACACAGGAGTTCATACAGGAGAAGGGCATACGATCCCAGTTGAATTTGACGGTGACGGAAATTGCTCGGCTTGTATTCCAAGCGGAGGAACGCGTGGAGCTGCTGAATATACAGCGGGATTTGTCCGATACCCTGCATAAGCTGAAGGAAAGCAATGTTATTATTCAGGAGCTGTTGCAGCAATCGTTATCCTTTGTCGAATACTCCTTGAATCTGTATATGAGCCGACCAGAGGATGAGGTTGTGTATCAGCATCCAGCACAAGCTAGTTCGGGTACACCGCGCAGTATGTTCGACACGAAAGCGTAGCTACAAGGATTGCAGTTGTTTTGGGAATGTACAGCTATTCATAGAGAGCAGATCGAAAGCTGAAGTGTGAAGCTGCGGAGAAAGCGAGGAAACGAACGATGCGTTCGACTTTTCATACATTAGAGATTGGTAAGCGGGGCATTATGGCCCACCAGACGTCTATTAGCACAACCGGCCACAATATTACGAATGCGAATACGCCTGGCTATTCCCGTCAAGTGGCAAGACTGACGGCTGCACGTCCGATTGATTATCCGGGCATGTATAACTTATCTAAGAACCCGAACCAATTAGGAATGGGTGTCGAGGTGGATAGTATCCGCCGAGTGCGTGACTTCTTGCTGGATATCGAATATCGGAATCAGAATACGGTGCATTCTACATGGAAGGTGAAGCAGGAGACGCTTGGCAACATCGAAGGTGTGTTCAATGAACCTTCTGATAACAGCTTGGCGAAGAGTGTATCGGAGTTCTGGAATGCTTGGCAGCTGCTCAGTAAGAATCCGGGTAATTCCGATCTCTCCGCGCGTACCGTTGTACAACAAAAAGCGGTTGCATTGACAGAAACGTTCAACCATATCTCGAACCAGTTGAACACGCTGGAGAGTAACTTGACTGAGCGAATAAATGTAAAGATTGGCGAGGCAAACAACTATATTACCCAGATCTCTGATTTGACCCAGATGATTAAACGTATCGAGGGTCTTGGCGACAATGCCAACGATTTGCGCGATAAGCGGGATTTACTGGTTGACCAGCTGTCAGGACTTGGCAACGTAAATGTTGTGGAAGGAGAAGACAGCTATCAGGTAACCTTTGGCGGCACGCTTGTGGTCGACAATATGGCGATGACGCAAATTACTGATGGCGATATTGGTGCATTAACAGATGGTGAGATTAAAGGTTACGTGGAATCGAGAGATATCCATGTGGCAGAGTATAAACGTCAATTGGACATCATCGCGAATACGATTGCGAATGGGCCAGTTGAAGTTACATTGCCAGCGGGCACTATCTTACCCCCAGGGGTATCCATACCAAATGCAGTTACGGATCCTTCTAACCCACGTAAGCTGATGAACGATACGAAGTATACTGTGAACGGTCTTAATGGATTGCACAAGTTGGGCTATGCACTGCAAGAGCCGGCTAAGCAAGGCGGAGACTTCTTTGTATCGCAGAATGGTGGGCCTATCACTGCAAGTAATATGAGAGTAAGTGCCGATATATTGAGCGATGTAAAAAATATTGCGGCATCGATGCGTACAGAAGTACGCCAAGGACCAAATGGCACTACGCAAGAAGTTCCATTGCAAGGAAACGGCGATATGGCATTGCTTATTGCCAGCCTGGCTGAGAAAGTATATAGCTTTTCGCAACCAGGTGCAGTTACGAAATCCGCGACGATTAACAGCTATGTGCAATCCGTCGTGGCGCAGCTTGGGACAGATGCTGACCATGCAACGAAGATGGTAGAGAACAGTTTGCTGCTTGCAGATCACGCTGACAGCCTGCGCCAAGCAGTTAGCAGCGTGTCAATGGATGAGGAAATGTCAGACTTGATCAAATTCCAACATGCATATAGTGCTTCATCCCGGATTATTACAACAATGGATGAAATGCTGGACAAGCTCATTAACGGTACCGGCGTAGTCGGCAGATAAGGAGGAAGAGTAACATGCGTATAACACAATCGATGATGAGCAGCTCTATGATGAAGAATTTGCAGAATAACTATAAGCGTCTTGACAAATATCAAGAGCAGCTCATGACAAATCGTCGCCTGAACCGCCCTTCCGATGATCCCGTTGGCGTGGCGAGTTCCCTGCATTATCGTGCGGAAATTAGTTCTACGACGCAGTTTGCAGAGAATGTAGATGATGCTGATTCTTTTTTGAAGTTTACTGATACTGTAATGAACGAAGCTACTCAAATTGTACAGAAGTTATCAGAACTCGCTGTTCAAGGTGGTACGGATACTGTACCTAAAGATGCGCGTGAGAATATTGCTCGTGAAGTTGAACAATTGTATACTCATCTGGTTTCTCTAGGGAATACGCAATTTAAGGGAAGATATATTTTAAATGGGCAGCGTACAGATCAGAAGCCTTATCCGGATGATCCAGCTAACGAAAAATATAGTTTAGATGAGGGTATAGTACAGTATCAAGTTGGTGCAGGTATTTATGTTGATGTGAATATGTTAGGTGACAAGGTGTTTGGTAAGTTTGGAGATGCTGATAACTTATTCACAATTGTGAATGATATGAAGACTGCATTGCTCAATGACAACACTAGTGGAATTTCGGGTGCAATTCCTAAGTTGCAAGGAGCGTTGGAAAAGCTGGTAATAGGACAAGCGGAAGTTGGGGCTAAACAAAATCGTTTAGAATTTACGACGAGCCGTTTAGAAGATCTAAACATGAATTATATTGACCTGCAATCAAAAACGGAAGATATTGATATGCCTAAGGTGATCACAGAATTAAAGACTGCAGAAAGCATATTCCAAGCTTCTCTTGACACAATTGCACGTATTTCACGCCCAAGTCTGCTAGATTTCTTACGATAGGGTGATATGGAATGAATATACCTCATATCCAGATCAATCAGCAATTCTCAAGAGTCGGTTTAGAGCGCGAGGCAGGCAAGTTGAATATCGAAACTCCGCCTTCACGTTTAGAAATTTCGCAGCAGCAAGTGTCCGTTCAGATGGATCGCAGCGATGGGAAATTGAATATAGATTCGCGGAAAGCCTGGTCAGCCTTGGGAAGGGCAAGATTTGAGGAAGTGACGGATCGAATCGCGCAAGAATCGCTCCAAATCTCGATGCAGAACATTGCAAACTTAGCGAGCGAAGGCGATCGCATGATGGCATTTCACAAAAAAGAAAATGCCTTTGGTGAGATCGCAAGAGAGAGAATGTTTCGACAATATCCAATCGAAATATGCGGTATGCCGAGTTATGATAATGTCGACGTAGAATACACTCCGGGCGAATTGAAGACAGAGTGGAATCCCGGCGGTGTACATTTTAATTCTGAGCGTACGATCCCGAAAGTGGAGTTTTACCCTGGTAAGGTGAATCCGTACTTGATTCAGAAGAACTATATCTTTTTTTCGAGTAGCGGCAAACAATTAGATGCAGTAGTATAGAAGGTATGAAGTAGCTATATAGAACGATTAATGTTCTTTATAGCTATTTTATTTTGGGAGGGATTAGGATGGTAGTGCGATCTGCGCGACTTGGCGATTTTCATGTTGAAGAAAAAGATATGATTACGTTTCACGATGGCATTTTGGGATTTCCAGAATCTAAGGGGTATGCATGGGTTCATTCAATCGAGCCTAATTTGCCGATAGAGTGTTTGCAGTGTGCCATAAACGAACAATTAACATTCATGATCGTCGATCCGTTTTTGTTTGCTCCTGAGTATGAGTTTGAGCTTAGCGAGGAAATAAAGCAAACTTTGAATATAACATCTGAAGAGCAAATTGTTATCCGGGTTATTCTTACGGCCAGATCCGACTCTAACACAACCTTGAATTTAAGAGCCCCGTTAATTATAAATGTAACTAATAATAAAGCTGTTCAAATTATTTTGGACGGTCCTCAATATCAGTTGCAGTATCCAATAGGGAGGGGATAGTATGCTGGTGCTTACGAGAGCCAAAGGTCAAAAAATTATGATAGGACAAGACATTGTTTTGACCGTGGTAGAGGTAAATGGCGACCAGGTAAGGCTTGGAATCGATGCTCCTTCGGATATTTCCGTTTACAGAGAGGAAATATTTCAAAGCATTAAAGAACAAAATGAGATTGCTGCAAAGTCCGATCTAACGAAAGAGCAACTTGAAGTTCTAAAGATGATGCTGAAGAAAAAAGTTGAATAAAATACGATTTAGCTATAAACTTCGACAAACCAATGCCGATATATAAATTAGTAGGTCAAACGTATGATTCTATCGGCCGAAGAACAGACCTTGACCAATAGGGTGTAAGCAAGGAAGCGAACACCATAAAACGATTCCAGGGAGGAACTTAATTATGCGTATTAATCACAACATCAGCTCTTACAATGCTCATCGTCAATTGACGACTAACAACTTCTCTCAAGCTAAATCTTTGGAGAAATTGTCTTCCGGATACCGCATCAACCGTGCTGCGGACGACGCTGCAGGTCTTGCGATCTCCGAAAAAATGCGTAACCAAATCCGCGGTTTGGAGCAAGCATCCAAAAATGCTTTGGATGGTATCTCTTTGATCCAAACAGCTGAAGGTGCATTGAACGAAACTCATTCCATGCTTCAACGCATGTCCGAATTGATGGTTCAAGGTGCAAACGAAGTGTTGACAACTACAGATGCTAAGAAAATCGATGCTGAAGTGAGTCAACTTCGTTCCCAAATCGACGATATCGCGAAGCAAACACAATTCAACACGAAGAAATTGTTGAATGCAGCTGCCACTGTAATTTTCCAAGTGGGTGCAAATTCCGGTGAAACAATTTCCTTGGCTTTGAAAAAAGCAGACTCTACTGCTCTTTCCATTGACGCTACTGCTGTAACAGAATTGTCTGCTGCTGCAGGTAAGTTGAATGCTACAGCGGCTTCCAACTTGACGGCAATCCAAACTGCTATTGATGCTGTTTCCGGCATCCGTTCCGATTTGGGTGCTGTTCAAAACCGTCTTGAGCACACAATCAACAACTTGGGAACAACTGCAGAGAACTTGCAAGCTGCTGAATCCCGTATCCGTGACGTTGACATGGCTAAAGAAATGTCTGAATTCACGAAGAACAACATTCTTCAACAAGCTGCTACAGCAATGCTGGCGCAAGCTAACCAACAACCTCAAGGAGTACTGCAATTGCTCCGTTAATGCAGGCTCTGGGCCGGCCGGGATACCGGTCGGCCTTTTTTAATAGGGACATTCGTTTTAACCGATTAGCCTATTAAATTTTAGAGGGGATTTCAGATATGAGGATTGAACAACGTCCGCAGAATGTTTTCCCTAATCCGGTAACCTTACAAGATATCGCATCATTGAGCATGGAACGCACGGGAAAAGAATCAGGGCAGTATCATGGAAAAAAATACTCTTTAGAAGAAATGATAGATAAATGCAATGAAGCATTGAGCGTTAACCAAACTCACATCCAAGTCAAAATTCACGAAAAGACCAAAACCATTATGGTCATGGTCATTCGTAACGATACGGAAGAAGTTATACGGGAAATACCAAGTGAAAAGATTTTGGATATGATGTATAACATCTGTATTCGAGCGGGTGTTTTTTTTGATGAGAGAATGTAGGAGGTGTAAGAAAAGTGCCAAGCATCGGTGGTCCGATTCGGATGAGCGGTTTGTCTTCGAACATGGATATTGATAAATTAGTTAGCGATTTAATGAAAAGCGAAAAAATGCCCCTGAACAAGCTAAACAGAAAAAAGCAACTAGTAATGTGGCAACGCGAGGATTATCGCACGTCTAATACTGCATTATTGAACTTCAGAAATGCGGCGAACGATATTCGATTCGAAAGCTCGTTCAATAAAACGAAAGCATCTTCATCCAATGAAAAAGTTGCTGGGATTGTTACGAGCAACAGCAGCATAGCAAGCGCTTTTCAAATCAGAGTAGACAAATTAGCCACATCCGCAACGACGATAGGCGGCTCGATGACCGCCGACATTAGTAAGCCTCTTAATGAGGCGGGAACGATTAATATCAACGGCGTGGATATAGAGGTTAAGGCAGATGCCGATATAGATACCATAATAGCGAATATCAATGCGCAAGCCGCCAAAAGCGGCGTGCAGGCTTCTTTTGACAAAAATACAAAGCGCGTAACGTTGATGTCCAAAGAATCTGGTTCAAGTGCAAAAATCGATATATCGCTTCCGAGTAATTTGCAGGGCGTGCTCAATATTGTTCCAGGCAGCTCCAAAGGCTCAGATGCGGAATATAGCGTAAATAATTCCGCACCCATAACGTCTACAAGCAATACTATTAACGTCAATGGTGTTCAATTGCAACTGAAAGATGTTGGTCAGACGTCGATCGGCGTAGAATCCGACAAATCTGGTTTGGTAGACAAAATTAAAAACTTCGTAACCAAATACAATGATATGGTCGATCAGCTTTCTACCATGACGACGACAAGACGCAATCGCGATTATACGCCGCTCACGGAAGAAGAAAAAGAGGCCATGTCAGAAAAACAAATCGAGATGTGGGAGAAAAAAGCACGTCAAGGAACGTTGTATGGCGACAGCATGCTTCAGGGGGCGTTACAGTCTCTAAGAAGCTCTCTAAGCCTTCCAGTGGCAGGTATTCCAAACGGCGAATTGAACATGTTGTCCCAAATCGGAATTTCAACGTCTAAAAACTATAAAGACAACGGCAAATTGGAGATCGATGAAAAGAAATTGACGGATGCGATCAATAACCGATTCGATGAGGTTAAGCAATTATTTCTGAAAACATCTTCAACGAAGCCGGATACGCCGGAGAACATTAAGCAGCGTCGTTCCGAATTGGGTATCGGAGATCGATTATATGAGGAAATCGATGCGCAAATGAAAAAAGTAACGAAAAAAATGGGTTCCGCGGCATTGTTAGAATCCATTGATGACAGCGTTATTGGTCGACAATTGAAAGATATCAATGATCAAGAGAAGCAATGGACAAGAAAACTGAAAGATATCGAAAATCGTTATTATAAGAGATTTACTGCAATGGAGAAGGCAATGCAGAAATTGAATAGTCAAGGTTCATGGCTTGCACAACAATTAGGACAGTAATGCTTCGACAAGAATGAAAACTGATGGAGAGATGTTAATGATGCAGAACGCGAGACAACAGCAATATTTGAAAGTTCAGGTAGAGACAGCTAGTCCTGGTGAATTGACATTATTACTTTATCAGGAGATGGTCAAATCATTGCTTCGAGCAAAGCAATTATATTCTCAACATCAGTATGAAGAGATGAACGACAACTTGCATAAGGTGCGTTCTATTCTTAACGAACTGATCGTGACACTTAATGCAGACTATGATATTGCAAAGGATTTGGCTAAGCTTTATATGTTCTACAATCAGCATATCGCACAGTTCATCATCAGCAGAGATGTCAAAATGCTGGACGATGTATTGGAATTCGCCAAGGGAATGGTCGAAACCTGGAAGCAGGCGTTGCTTCAATTAAAGACGGGTGGAAAGTAATATGACTAACATTGAAAATCACCCTTCGGAAATTGTCAGCAGAATGATATCTATATATCATCAGCTTGTACAGGACTACCAATTTGAACGTTATGAGGAGTTCGCTCCCGAGCTGGATGAGATGTATGCCAAATTGAAGCAAAGCACGCTAACTGTTGCAATTCATTCTGAACTTGCTTTAGTCAAGGAGTTGCACGAACAACTCGTACAGTTCATTCTTGAAGATAAAAATGCACAGAACCGAGACATCAAGAAACTAGGAACGGGGAACAGGACAGTTAATCCGTATACGAAGTTTATGTCCTCTACGGCTCCGTACTTTTTTGATCAAAAACAGTAATTTGGGGAGGCCTATATTAATGAAGAAGTTCATGCCAAAGTGGCTGAATCTCTTACTAATTATTATGCTCGCAGTTGTTAATGTCCCAATCTCAGCTGCAGCAAGTGGAGTTCAAGCAGACCAAATTGTAAATGTTGAGAAATCGGTAAACCCCTTGAGCATGGTAGAAGGGGAAGAGACTGAAGTTACTCTCAACGTTAAGGGCTCAAATCCGGTCAATTACGTAAAGCCAAACGATATCATCCTTATCATTGACCGATCGGGCAGTATGATGCCGCAAAAAGGAAATAACTATGAAGATAAAATAGGAAATGCGAAAGCGGCAGCTAAAGGCTTCATTAATCTTGTGGATTTTACAAAGCATCAGATCGGTATCGTCGATTTTAGTACGGAACTTACTTCCAAACCGATGACCACGAATGCGGGTGATTTGAACAAATACGTGGATCAGATTGCGGCTGGGGGTGGCACGGCAACGGCGGATGCTATCGAGAGTGCAAGAGGCTTGCTGCGCAACCATCGTCCTGATGCGCAGCCGGTCATTGTCTTGATGACGGATGGGGAAGCAACTCACCCTCAACCGGTAGAGAATGCCCGCAAAGCAGCGTTGGAGCAAGCTAAGCTGGCAAAACAAGAGGGCATCGTGTTTTATACGGTTGCTTTGCTGTTGCCGAGTGATGATCCAGTCACAAGCGCTCCAAATTTATTGATGAAGGAAATGGCCACGACGACTCAACACCATCATTTTGTATTAGGTTCCAATGGACTGAATCAAATTTACCAAGATATCGTTAAAGAAATCGGCTTGGCAAGCGCATATGATGTTACGGTTACTGATTCGGTTGCACCCGAATTTGAAATCGTGCCAGGATCCTATGAAAATAATATTCCGCAGCCAACCGTAAAGGGAAAAACGCTGGAATGGAAATTCCTTGAGTTGAAAAATGAAGTCCTGACTTTTAAGTACAAAATACGCCATATTAAAGGAGCCAAGGTTGGGGAACTTCCAGTAGGCTCAGAAAAAATTAAAGTCGATTATAAAGATCATGTAGGCACTCGACAGGCATTTGAAGTTGAGCATCCTCATGTTAACGTTACATATCCTGCCCCTGTCATCACGACGGTTGTTCAAGATAATGGAGATGTGGCAGGTGGTCAAAAAGTTGAGATTTCCGGTAAAAACTTCCGTCCGCAACCGACTGTTTTATTTGGCGATAAGGAAGCAGCTTCGGTTGAATACGTAAGTCCCGAAAAGCTAGTCGTAGTGACGCCGGCGGGAATGCAAGGGGAAGTTACCCTTACCGTCAAGAACGATGACGGTCAACAAGCGACGGCAAAATTCCGCTATCATGCGCAGCCTGTCATTGCGGAAATTGTACCGAATAAAGGACCTGTATCGGGGGGGAATGAAGTAGTCATTAAAGGTGATTATTTCATGAATGGCGCTGTCGTTAAGTTCGGCGACAACTCCGCAACGACCAACTCGGTTACCCAAAAGGAAATAAAGGTAAAAGCTCCTGCGTCGGAAAAAAGCGGAGCAGTTACGGTTGAAGTAACAAACCCTGACGGTACGAAAGTAAATATGCCAAATGGGTATACGTATGTTGAAGGACCTAAAATCACATCTATTACCCCGAATGTCGGATCGACTTTGGGTGGAGAACAGGTAACGATTACAGGTTCGCAGTTCGAACAAGACGTTAAGCTGTTCCTGAAAAATAAGGAAGTTCCTGTGGAGTATATATCCGCTACTGAACTGCGCTTTGTAGCTCCAGCTTGGAGCGTAGCCGAATCCGTAGACGTTAAAATCGTCAATCCAGACTTGCAAGAAGCTGTAATGGTTAATGGATACAAATATGAGTATCCTGCTCCAATCATCGAATCCATTTCGCCGACAGAAGGGCCAGTTGAAGGCAACACGTTGGTTAATGTCAAAGGTAGTTATTTCAGAGAAGGCGCTAAGCTATACTTTGATGATAAACAAATTTCCGTTGTGACAGTGGTTGATTCTAATACGATCCGACTTAGAACGCCGCAATGGGCAAAGGGAAGCTTAGTAAGCTTAAAAGTAGTAAATCCGGACGGCAAGGAAGCAGTTAAGAAAGATGCGTATCAGTATTTGACGCCACCGGCTCCAGAATTGTTGACGGTGAATCCAGACAAGGGTTCCACTTTAGGCTCAGAAGTAGTAACTTTGACCGGTAAAAATTTTGCTTCCGGCTTAAAAGTACTGTTCAATGATACAAATGTTGTAGTATCGTCTATAAAGCCTGATAGCATTACAATCAAAACTCCTAAATGGGCAAAAGAGGAAACGGTCGATGTAACCGTCACGAGTGCAGACGGTCAAAGCAGCACGTTAAAACAAGCATTTACGTATATTGCGCCTCCTCCTCCTCCAGGCCCTAAAATCGAGAGCATAAGTCCTGCTTCTGGGCCTATAAGCGGCGGGAATCTAGTGTACATTAACGGAGAAAACTTTAAGGAAGGTTTTAAATTATATTTAGGAAGTAAACAAATTACGGCAACTGCATTCCTGAGTGACAAGCAATTGCGTATCAGAGTGCCGGAAATGAATACGGCAGGAAAAGTAGACGTTAAAGTCGTAAATCCCGATGGTCAATTTGGGTTGTTGAGTGAAGGTTATGAAATATTGCTGCCACCGGCACCAACGGTTGCAAAAGTAAGCCCAGATAGTGGATTGATATCTGGAGGGACTACTGTAACAGTAACGGGAACTAACTTCTCCTCCAATAATAAATTGACGTTTGGCGATAAACTAGTGACATTTACATTCGTGTCCAATACCGAACTTCGATTCAAAACTCCTGCTTGGTCCAAGGCTGAGAGTGTAAGTATTACAGTCTCGGACGTTTATAATCAAGAAGGAAAACTAGACGGTGCGTTCACGTATAAAGAACCAGAGAAAGATCCAGCACCAACGATTGATAGCATTTCTCCTAACGAAGGTTACCTCGCTGGAGGGAAAGCTTCGTTCGTAAACGGTAAAGGATATAAAGATGGTGCTAAGGTTTCTGTAGGCGGCAAGGACGCAGTGACTGTATTTGTGAGCAGCGAGCAATTGAAAGTACTTATGCCGAGCTGGGCTCAGGAAGAGGTCGTGGATATTAAGGTCGAGAATCCGGATGGTCAAACCGGAGAATTGCTTAAGGCCTTTTCGTATGTAACGCCACCGCCACCGCCTAAACCAGAAGTCGCCTCCCTTACTCCTGACAAAGGGTCAATGAAGGGTGAACAAATCGTAACGGTGAACGGTTCGAATTTTGTGGATGGTGCGAAAGTGTCATTGGGTGGAAAAAATGTGACTACAGTATTTGTTAGTGATACTCAGCTTCGAATACGTACTATAGCGTGGGCGAAACCTGAGAGTGTAGATGTCACTGTTACTAATCCAGATGGACAAAATGCTACACTGACATCAGGCTATTCCTTTGAGCTTCCACCGCCTCCGACAATTGCGAATATTACGCCTGATTCAACTGTATATAACAGTTCTACCGTAATTACCATCAACGGTGAAAATTTCGATTCAGGATCACAGGTTTACTTTAATGGCGTAGCAGCAATCACTACGTTTGTAAGTGATACTCAGTTGAAGGTAAGAACTCCTCAATGGACGAAGCCTGAAAGCGTTGATGTCAAAGTGGTAACTGGTTTAGGTCAGGAAGGTACTCTTCCTAATGGATTTACTTATACTCCGGTTCCGCCTAAACCAGCTCCGGTTATTACGGAGTTAAAGGGTACGAGCGGTTCCGCATCTGGCGGTCATGTCTTTTACATTAGCGGAGCAAACTTCGTAAATGGAACTACCGTATATTTCGGCGGAGTGAAGGCCATTACGGTATTTGTAGATTCTACTTCGTTGAAAGTCAGAACACCATCTTCATCTGTCAAAGGCCCGGTTGACGTAAAAGTCGTGAACCCGGATGGACAAGAAGGTGTTGTTGCTGGAGGATACACATATAACTAATGCTTAACTAAAGGATACGGTGTCTAGTTTTCTAGGCGCCGTATCTTTTATAAAAGGGATGTGGATAATGAAATCTTTAATTTCTGCTTGCATGATTGTCAAAGACGAAGAATCCTTTGTAGAGGAGAGTATCGCTTCGGTTCTCCCGTATGTGGGGGAGGTAATAGTGGTTGACACGGGCTCCAAAGATGCTACCGTTTCAATAGCATCCCATATGGGGGCAAAAACGATAGAAATGCCTTGGCAAGGCGATTTTAGCAAGGCGCGCAATACGGCGATTCAACATTCAAATCTTCCAATAGTTCTCATGATTGATGCAGACGAACGGCTAGATCATCGCACTGTTCATGCGTTACATGATGCCGCACGTTTTTTGGATGAAAATAAGAGCAAGGCTGCTAGAGTACGAATTCGAAATTATACGGATGATGCAAATACATCCATTAGTTATGTAACCAGAATGTTCCCCAATAACGGAAAATTCAAATATACGGGGCGCATACATGAACAGTTATGTGAGGAAGGAAATGTGCCTGAGAGTATTGATACGGATATTGAATTCAATCATTTTGGCTACATGCAAGAAGTTATTGATCAGAAACAGAAGCTTACGCGCAATATCGAATTGTTAAGAAAAGAAGCCTCGGAAAACGAGGATAACTCATATATTACATATCAATTAGGCAAAACATATGCTGTCCAAAAGGAATATGCCGAGGCAGAGGTATACCTTCGTCAAGCTTATCAGATAGCCTCGCGAGATTCGCATTATTGCCTGCCTAATATCCTCTATTCTTTATGTCACGTTTTGCTGCAAGTAAAGAAATACAGCAATTTTGTGTCTATTATTGACGAAGCCATTACTCTGTACCCTGATTATACGGATTTATATTTTATGAAGGGCCGTGCAATCGTCGATAATTTGGACATAACTCAATTTCACTTGGTTCCTCAGTTGTTCGAGCGCTGTGTAGAACTGGGTGAAGTATTAAATTCGCAATATGAATCTCATGTGGGAGTCGGTACATTCAAGGCTCTTTATAATTTGGGCATCTATTATGAAATGACGGGACAGAAGCAGCAAGCCATGCATTGTTATGAAAGATGTAGCGAATTCGGCTTTAAGCCTGCTATGGAACGATTGCACTTGTTACGATAAAACAACATGACTGAAGGAGAATGTGTTATGACACGTCCCAAGATCTCATTATGTATGATTGTGAAGAATGAAGAGTCTTGTTTGGAAAGATGTTTAGACAGCGTTAAAAATATTGTAGATGAGATCGTAATCGTTGATACGGGATCTACTGATCGGACGTTGCAAATATTAGAGGAACGCGGAATTACGGTTCATCATTATAGTTGGAATCATCATTTTGGCGATGCCCGAAACCATGCGTTATCATTTGCAACCGGGGAGTATATTTTACAGCTCGATGCCGATGAATATTTGGACGAATCAACCAAGGATGCATTGAAGGAATCGTTAGATTGCGATTGCTATATACTTAAGATTAGAAATGACTTGGGATCCGGGTTTAATGAGATTCATTCTTCCATTCGATTATTCAGAAACTTGCCAGAAATCAAATATGTAGGCGCGCTGCATGAGCATATTGATACAGAGACTAAAAAATGTAAACATGGAAAATTGTCCGTCCTTATTCATCATGACGGTTATCAACAATCCGTAATTGATAAGAAAAACAAAAATAAGAGAAACATGCAGATCATAAAAAAGGAAGCCAAATTAAATCCGGATGCGTTCAATTTATATAATCTTGGAGTTCAACTTAAAATCGAAGGCGAGCACTTGGCTGCGATTGATGCATTTAAGAAATCATTTGCTGCGGGAAGCAACTACACCTTTACGCCAAAACTGCTTGTATATTTGGGACAAAGTCTAATGGAGCTTAACAGGCACGAAGAATCGCTTGCAGTGTTCCGGGATAGTATTGCTTTATATCCTACTTATACAGATTTGCATTATTTCAAAGGCTTCGTATATGAAAAGATTGAATACTTCCGGGATGCGGAAGCATGCTACAAAAAATCTTTAGAGATAGGCGAAGTGTCGGAAACGTACCATAACTCCCAAGAAGGTGTCGGTTCTTATTTGGCCCATGCCCAGCTAGCCGAATTATATTTAAAAGAGGAACGTCGGGAAGAGTCGCTGAACCATGTCTTAGAAGCGCTGAAAGGAAGCAAAAATAGTTTTCCGACATTGAAAGTCTTTCTACAGATTTTCCCTGGTGGCGAAAGAAAACAGCTATATGGGATACTTAAACAAGTATGGAAGTTGGATTCTGACAAGGATCTGGAATTGCTGCTGATAGCCCTGTACCAGATGCGCCATCCATTGTTACTGAATTATGTTGAGGAATATAATGTCTCCATACCGTATGAAATGCAAAGATTCTTGCTCCTTATGGAGAAGCAATATGAAGAGGTAATAAAGAGAGAAATGGAGAATGGAGAAGCAGTCATTGGGCAATCGCAGCAATATGGCCGAGATATGCTCTTGCTTTCATTTGTAACAAAAGATGAGAGTCTCTACAACAGTGCTTCTGCGCATATAAATCTTAACCATAAAGAATCAAAGATATTAAAAAAGATGGTTCAACGGGCGGATGTGTCAGAAAAAGATTTGTCTGACGAATTTTATGTGTATGTCTCGGATTTATTGGAGGATGTGCTTCATGTTCAAGAATTTGATGTCATTGATTACTTTGGAAGCCATGTTCATGATCCGTACATTAGGCTCGTTTTAAGCGAAAAACTAGTTCAGTATGGCTTCCATGAAGTCGCTCTGAATGTTCTCTTGGAGAGCGACTCCCCTAAACTTAACGCACGTATATTTGAAATCGCAGCAAAGGCATTGAAGTTGAACGGAGATAATGAATCTAGCTACTATTACTACCGTAAATGCGCTGAAATCGAACCATCATTTAAAATTTGGGGTAAATTACATGATATCTGCATTGAACGCGGCGAAAATGTGAAGGCAAGCATGTATTTGGATAAAATGCTTCATATAAAACCTGTTTCTGAATGGATCAATATGATGTAAAAGAGATTGTAGATACTTTTTGGAGGGTGTGATTTTCCGAATTTAATTGGGCGGGCTATAGTATAAAGCTTGTGTTATAAAAATTCTATAAGCTCCCATATGTTTTTGAATTTATATTATGGGAATGGTTAGAGCTTGCTTGCTAATAATAACCAAAAATCACACAGATTAAATAATAAGAAAAATATCCCTTTCCTCGTTGACAACGCTTCCATCCGGTGATATAGTCAAACTTGTGGAGGATAAAAACTCCACGGCATTTGAAGATGAAGGGAATGTTATCGACATGCAAGGTAAAGTAAAATGGTTCAACGCTGAAAAAGGTTATGGCTTCATCGAAACTGCAGAAGGCAACGACGTATTCGTACACTTCTCCGCTATCCAAACAGACGGCTTCAAGACTTTGGAAGAAGGTCAATCCGTAGAATTTGATATCGTGGAAGGCGCTCGCGGTCCACAAGCGGCTAACGTAATCAAACTGTAATCATACCGACGTGAGTCGAATTATATATGATTCCGATTAGCTACACACCCCTGGCTCAATGCCAGGGGTTTTTAGTTTTTCTTGAACTTTTATTTGAATTGTTTTTGTTATGTTTAGTGGTCGTTGAAGTTTCGCTATATAGATGTTTAATGAGCCTCAATGAGCTGTAAAGTGAAACCACATGTAACTTGATGTGACAAGACTTGCCGGTACCTATCCCGGAGTTCTGATTCCAGCTCATCGACAACCATGTAAGCCGTTTTATAACCTGAGGATAAGGGTAAATAAAGATACGGAATTGTAAACGGATTGTAACCGTTTTTTTGATTCCTCCATCATAGCTATGGTATAATAAAGGTATCCAAAGGAGGAGTG
>Ga0102589_1002408_pt1 | contig 21788 bp, 18 predicted proteins | sample AraplaMF_Col_mLB_FD_76858 | JGI IMG/M metagenome (GOLD analysis project Ga0102589, IMG submission 76858) | Arabidopsis root microbial communities from the University of North Carolina, USA - plate scrape MF_Col_mLB | ecosystem: Host-associated > Plants > Roots > Endosphere | place: USA... | reverse complement strand
TCTTCCAGTCGTTCAACCTCTTCCCGCATCTGAGCGTCCTGAAGAACATCATGATCGCGCCGATGCGCGTGCGCGGCACGCCGCCCGAGGAGGCGGCGCGCAAGGCAAGGGACCTGCTTGCCCGCGTCGGCATCACCGAACAGGCCGACAAATATCCCGAACAGCTGTCCGGCGGCCAGCAGCAGCGCGTGGCGATTGCCCGGGCGCTTGCCATGGAGCCGCGCGTACTGCTCTTCGACGAGCCGACATCGGCGCTCGACCCGGAAATGGTCGGCGAAGTGCTTGATGTCATGCGCAAGCTTGCCGGTACCGGCGTCACCATGATCGTCGTCACCCACGAGATGGGCTTTGCCCGGCAGGTCGCCGACCGCGTGATCTTCATGGATGGCGGCCGCATCGTCGAGGCCGGTACGCCGGCCGAGATTTTCGACAATCCGCGCGAGGAACGCACGCGAAGCTTCCTGCGCGCCGTTCTCAATCACTGACAAGAAAAGACAAGGTTCCGGAGGACCCAATGGAAACGCAGCAGCAACTCGACATCGATTTCGTCCGGAGCCAATTCCCCGGACTGGATCACGGCTGGGTGTTTTTCGACAATGCCGGCGGCTCGCAGATCCTCAAGCGTGCCGTCGAGCGGATCAACACGTTCCTCTACGACAAGAACGTCCAGATCGGCGGCAGCTACGATGTTTCGCAGCAGGCGGCCAAGGCGTTGATGGACAGCCGCATCGCGGCGACCCATCTTGTCAATGCCGCGCGGCCGGAAGAGATCGTCTTCGGCAGCTCGACCACGGTGCTGCTTCAGAACCTTGCCCGCGCGATGCGCAGCCAGCTTTCGGCCGGCGACGAGATCATCGTGACGATTTCCGATCACGAGTCGAATATCGGCCCCTGGGACGGGCTGCGCGACATGGGCGTCGTCATCAAGTTCTGGCCGCTCGATACCACGACTTACGAGCTCGATGTCGCCGACCTGAAACCGCTTCTGAGCAACAAGACCAAGCTCGTCTGCGTTACCCATGTGTCGAACATTCTCGGCGCCATCAACCCGATCGCCGAGATCGCCGAGATCGTGCATGCCCATGGCGCCCGCATCTGCGTCGATGCCGTCGCCTATGCGCCGCACCGCGCCGTCGACGTTCAGGCCATGGATGTCGATTACTACGTGTTCAGCTTCTACAAGACCTACGGCCCGCATTACGCGATGATGTACGGTAAATACGAGCATCTGCTGGAGCTCGATCCGCTTTATCACTTCTTCTATGGGCGCGACAAAGTGCCGGGCAAGCTGGAGCCGGGCAATCCGAACTATGAGCTTGCCTATGCGGTGACCGGCATTGTCGACTATCTCTGCGAACTCGGCACGAAAGCGGGTTCGAAGGGCTCGCCGCGCGAATTGATTCTCGCCGCCTTCGAAGCGATCACCGTGCAGGAGAACGCGCTGACCGAACGTCTGCTGTCCTATCTGCGCAGCCGCAACGACTGCCGCATCATTGGCGAGACCGCCAACCGCAACGGCCGGCGCATTCCGACGATCAGCTTTGTTTTCGAAGGCCGGAATTCGGAAGATATCTGCAAGGCGATGGATGCCTACAAGATCGCCATCCGCTTCGGCGATTTTCATGCGCGCCGCCTCGGCGATCATGTCGGCCTGCCGCAATATAACGGCGCCGTGCGCGTTTCCATGGTTCACTACAACACCATCGGTGAGGTCGACCGGCTGATTGCCGCCCTCGACGAGATCCTCGCCGATCAGAAGCGGGGCGCTGCCTGAATGCATTTCGACACGATCATCAAGAACGGCACCGTCGTTACTGCCAGCGATACGTTTCAAAGCGATGTCGGCATTCGCGATGGGAAGATTGTGGCACTTGCAGCCTCTCTTGATGGCGCGAACGAAATTATCGATGCCTCAGGCCTCTATGTGATGCCGGGCGGGATCGACAGCCATGTCCATCTCGCCCAGCCATCCGGCGACGGCATCGTCATGGCCGACGACTTCGCGAGCGGAACGCTCTCGGCAGCCTTCGGCGGCAACACCACGGTTCTGACCTTCTGCATGCAGGAGAAGGGCACGACGCTGCGTGAATCGCTGAAGGCCTATCATGCGAAGGCCGACGGCGAGTGCTATATCGACGTGTCGTTTCATCTCGTTGTTACCGACCCGACATCCTACGTGCTCGGCCAGGAGCTGCCGGCGCTCGTCGAGGATGGCTATACCTCGCTCAAGGTTTTCATGACCTATGAAAACCTCCGCCTGCGCGACGATCAGATCCTCGATACGCTGGATAGCGCCAGGCAATCCGGCGCGCTGGTCATGGTTCACTGCGAGAATGAGGATGCGATCCGCTATCTCATCGGCAAGCACGAGCAGAACGGCGAGCTCGCGCCGAAATTCCACGCACTGAGCCGGCCGGCCGCCGCGGAGCGCGAGGCGACGCATCGCGCCCTGTCGCTCGCCGAAATCGTCGGCACGCCGATCGTTATCGTCCATGTCTCGAACCGGCAGGCGATGGAGGAAATCGAGCGTGCCCGCAAGCGGGGCAGCAAGGTGGCGGGCGAGACCTGCCCGCAATATCTGCTTCTGACCGCCGATGATCTCGATGCCGCCGAACTCGAAGGCGCGAAATTCGTCTGCTCGCCGCCGCCGCGCGACAAGGAAAGCCAGGAGGCCTGCTGGGAAGGGCTGCAGAGCGGCACGTTCGAGCTCTTCTCCTCCGACCACTGCCCGTTCCGCTATGACGACGACAGCGGCAAGCTGAACGAGAAAGGCAAACGGCATTTCCGCTGGATCCCGAACGGTATCCCCGGCGTCGAAACGCGGCTCCCCATCCTGTTTTCCGAAGGCGTCAGCAAGGGCCGCATCGATATCAACCGCTTCGTCGCCCTGTCATCGACGAACCACGCGAAGCAATATGGCCTCTATCCGCAGAAGGGCACGATCGCGATCGGCTCCGACGCCGATATCGCGCTCTGGGATCCGCAGAAGCAGGTGACGATAACCAACGATATCCTGCACCATGGGGCGGACTATACGCCCTATGATGGTCTCGATGTCCGCGGCTGGCCGGTCCGGGTGCTCCTGCGCGGCAAGACGATCGTCGACGGCCCATCCTCGACCGGCACGCTGGGGCAGGGCGCCTATCTCAAGCGCAAGCGGTCTAGCTAAACGCTGCCTATTTCAGCGGAGCTTGCGGCGCCAGCCGCCGCAAGCTCCGCTGCGATTCCGTCATGCCCCGCGCAGGTGGGCAATATCCTTCATCGCCTTGTCCGCGGCTTCGAGCGCCTGGTCGATATCATCGGCCTGGTGGGCGCCGCAAAGGAACATGTTGTGCTTCGGATGCAGGTAGATGCCATAGCGGAGCGCGGCGGCGCAGAAGGCGTTGGCGATCTGCAGGTCCGGGTCGTCCTGGAAGCGCAGCATCGGCATCTGGACGGGTCCGGTCTGGTGCAGAACGAAGCCGTGCCCCTTGGCGATCGAGGCAAAGCCGTCGCGGAAACGGGCGCCCATCGCTTCGATATGAGCAAGCGCGTCGGTTTCCTTCAGGATGCCGATGGTCTTGATGCTGGCCGCCATCGAGGCGGAGCCATACCAGAAGGAGCCTGTCGTGAAGATCTTCGAGGCACCGTCCAGCATCCGGCGGCTTCCGGCGACGGCGGCGAGCGGCCAGCCGTTGGCGATCGCCTTCGAATAGGCGCCGAGATCCGGCTTGACGCCGTGCTTGGCCCAGCTGCCCCTGACATCGAGGCGGAAGCCGGCGCGAACGTCGTCGAGGATGAGGGCGGCACCCGTCTTGTCGCAGATGCTGCGCGCATGCCTGAGGAAGGCCGGATCAGGCATTTCCTGATCGCGGTTCAGGTCGTGGCGGAAGGCGGTGAGCAGGATGGCGGCGAGATCGTCTCCGGCTGCGGCGACGGCTTCGTCCAGGCTCGCGGCATCATTGTAATCGAAGAGAATGACATGGGCGCGGTCTTCGGTGGTGACGCCGACGACCGAAGGTGAGCACCACGGCACCGCTCCGTGATAGGAGCCGCGTGCGACCAGGATCTTGCGCTTGCCAGTCGTGGCACGGGCGACCGTGACGCAGGTGGTCGTGGCGTCGGTGCCGTTCTTCTGGAAGAGCGCCCAGTCGGCGTAATCGATCGTATCGACGAAGAGCTCGGCGAGCTCGACCATCTTTTCCGTTGGGCCGTTATTGATGTCGCCATTGGCGATTTCGGCGAGCGCGGCCGCATCGACTTCAGCGTTCTTGTAGCCGAGGAGGTTCGGACCCCAGGCGCACATGAAATCGATATACTCGTTGCCTTCCGCGTCCCAGACGCGGCAGCCGTCGGATTTCGAGAAGAACTGCGGATAGCCGGGGCCGATCGCGCGGGTTGCCATATGGCCCCACATGCCGTTCGGGACGACCTTGCTTGCGCGCGCAAGCAGCTCGCTGTCGCGGCTGTTGTTCAAGCTATGCTCCATTTCATTCTCCCTGCATTGTCATGGCGCCGGGGCGCGGATCGCTTTGATGACGTGATTGAGTTCTGGCGGGCGGGTGTTGGTGAAGAGGCAGGTCACGAGGCGCGCACGGGTTGGCGGCCGTAGGTCTTGTAGCGTTCCTTGACCTCTACGAGATCGTCCGGCGTCAGCACCACCGGCTGCGAGAAGGAGCGGCAGAGGATGTACTGGCGCGCCAGCGTCTCCAGCTTCACCGTGCGCCCGAAGGCTTCCGCAACCGTTGCGCCAACCGCGACCATGCCATGATTGGCAAGCAGGCAGGCGGTCCGTCCCTCGATCGCCTCCACGGTGACGCCGGCGAGCTCCGGCGAGCCGAAGGCCGCATATTTCGAGCAGCGGATATCGTCGCCGCCGAAGCCGGCGATCATGTAGTGAAACGCCGGAAGCGGCTCCCGGGCGCAGGAAAGCGCGACGCAACTATCCGGATGCGCATGGACGATCGCCCGGACTTCCGGGCGGGCCTTGTAGATCGCCGCATGTAGCGCCCATTCGCTTGAGGGCGTCATCTCGCCGGACCAGGCACCGTCGAGATCCATCTCGACGATCATCTCGTTGCGCAGCGACTTCGAGGGAACGCCGGTCGGCGTGATCAGCATGCCCTTATCCGTCCTGACGCTTATATTGCCGGAGGTGCCTGCATTCAGGCGAAGCGCTTCTGCTTCTCTCGATGCATCGACGAGGGACTGGCGAAGGTGTTCGGACGTTTCAGTCATAGGTCAGCCTTTCGGGGGCCAGCGGGTTAGAATGGGTTCCTCGACGATCGGGCGGCGCATATCGTCCAGCGCCGAAGCGAAGAGGTCGAGGCTGCCGAGCTTGCCGGATTTCAGCATCAGCGCGATCGGGAAGGGCTGGGTGGCGACGGCGCGGGAGAACCCGGGCTCGCGATAGGGGCCGGGCTGCACGTCGCTGATCCCAAGAGCCCTGACGATGGCGCCTGATGTTTCGCCGCCGGCGACGACAAGACGGCGCACTCCGAGGTCCAGAACAATCGCCTTGGCGATCTCCGAGAGGATTTCTTCGGCGCGAGCTGCGATTTCAAGGCGGCCGTGTTCGGCCTGCAAAGCGTCGATGCGCTCCTGCGGCAGCGCGGTGCTGATCGCGAAACTGCGTCCATCGGCGATCGCAGCGGCTGCAAACTGGCGGGCTTCTGCGACGAGGTCATGGCCGGTATAGGCGCGGGCGATATCGAGCGTGCAGGCCGGATTGTCGCGCGCGAACTCCGTCAGCTGCGCAGCGCTTTGCGGCGCGACACTGCCGACGAGCGCCGCGCCCGGGCCATCGACACCAGCGAGCCGGATCGTCGAGGGCTCGCTCGCCAATCCCTGCTCCAGCCAGACCGGAGGCAGATGCGCGGCGACCGAGGAGTTGCCAGTCAGCAGGTGCATGTCGGCAGCGGCACGGGCGAGTGCGGCCAGATGATGCTCGTAGAGCGTATCGGCGATGAACAGCGACTTCCCAGACCGTTCCGCCTGGTCATGGATACTGGCGCGGATCGCTTCCGGCCCCTTGTCGACCACCGTGTAATCGACCAGCCCGACGGAGCGGCGGCTTTGGGCCTGAAGGACGCGGGCAAGATTCGAATCCGTCATCGGCGTCAGCGGATCGAAACGCTTGGGGGATTCTCCGAGAAGCTCGGCGCCGCCGAACATGTGCCCCTGGAAGACGGTTCTGCGCGTCTCGCAAAGGGCGGGAACAAAGAGCGCCTTCTCGACCCCAAGCCGCTCCATGATCGCCTCGGCGCAGGGGCCGATATTGCCTGCCGGCGTGGAGTCGAAGGTGGCGCAATATTTGAAGAATATCTGCCGGGCACCGTGATCGAGAAGGATATCCAGGGCGCTCATGGCCGACTGGACGGCCTGATCGACCGGAATGACCCGCGACTTGAGCGCGATGATATGCGCCATCTCGACCTTCGCCGGCCGGCCGGTGCCGACGGAGAGCGAAGTGGGGATGCCGCGTGCGACGAGCATGGAGGCGAGTTCAAGGCCGCCGGTCAGATCGTCGGCGATGACCCCGAGGAGCAGCGGGTGCGTATTTTCTCCTGCAGCCATCACGCTACCGCCTTGTCTGCTTCGATATCAGGGAAGTGGCAGGCGACCTTATGGCCCTGCTCGATGTCGGCTAGCTCGGGAACGGCGGTCGCACAGACGTCCTGCGCCTTCCAGCACCGCGTCCTGAACGGGCAACCCGAGGGAACATTCAGCGGGCTCGGCACATCGCCTTTCAAAGTGATCCGCTGGCGTTCGCGCTCGACATCGGGATCGGGCAGCGGCACGGCTGACAGCAGCGCCTTGGAATAGGGGTGAGCCGGCCGCTCGTAAATATTCGCGGCCTCGCCGATCTCGACGACCCGGCCGAGATACATCACGGCGACGCGGTCCGAGACGTGGCGAACGACCGCGAGATCGTGGGCGATGAACACGTAGGAAATGCCGAGCTTCTGCTGCAATTCGTCGAGCAGGTTGAGAACGCCTGCCTGAACCGAAACGTCGAGCGCCGAGACCGGTTCGTCGAGCACCAGGATTTCCGGGTTGAGGGCGAGCGCACGGGCGATACCGACGCGCTGTCGCTGCCCGCCCGAAAGCTCATGCGGGAAGCGGTCGCCGTGCTCCGGCGCAAGACGCACGAGGTCCAGCAACTCGGCAGCCCGCTCTAGCGCCGGCTTGCCGGTGACGCCGATCAGGCGCAGCGGCTCGGCGATGATGTCGCGGATGCGCATACGGGGATGAAGCGAGGCGAGCGGGTCCTGGAAGACGATCTGCAGGTGGCGGCGGAACTGGCGCATCTCGTCGGCCGAGAGCGTCGAGAGGTCGGTGCCCTTGAAGCGGACTTCGCCCGAAGTGGGCTCGACAAGCCTCAGCAGGCAACGGCCGAGCGTCGATTTCCCGCAGCCGGATTCGCCGACGAGCCCGAGCGTTTCGCCCTTCAGGAGATCGAAGGAGACGCCGCCGACGGCCTTGACCTCGCGGACGGACTGCCAGCCGAAGAGGCCGCCCTTGACCGGGAAGTTCTTGGTGACGTCGCGAACGGTCAGGACCGTTTCGGGCGCGCCGGATTCTGGTTTGCTGGCAGGCTTCATGAGTGCCTCACGCTTGGGATCGGTTGCTCGGAGGCGATGGTCTGAAGCTCGGCTGCGAAATGGCAGGCGCTCATGACGCCATCGGCTTGCCGGAGTGCCGGCTCCTGCGACCGGCAGATGTCCTTTGCCATCGAACAGCGCGGATGGAACGGACAGCCCTGCGGACGGGTGCTGAGCAGCGGCGGGCTGCCTGGGATCGGTTGGAGCGCGCCTTCCTTGCCGCTGATGGTCGGTAGACAGGAGAGAAGCCCGCGCGTATAGGGATGGCGCGAGTTGTAGAAAATCTCGCGAACCGGTCCCTTCTCCATCACCTTGCCGGCATACATGACGATGACGGTGTCGGCTGCACCGGCAACGACGCCGAGATCGTGGGTGATCAGCACCAGCCCCATCGAGAACTGCTTCTGCAGGTCCTTGAGGACTTCGAGGATCTGCGCCTGCACGGTGACATCGAGTGCCGTCGTCGGTTCGTCGGCGATCAGCACTTCGGGATTGTTGGCCACCGCCATGGCGATCATCACGCGCTGGCGCATGCCACCCGAAAACTCGTGCACATACTGGTTGGCGCGCACCTCCGGCTGCGGAACGGAGACGAGTGTCAGGAGCTCGATCGCCTTCTGCCTGGCGGCCGACGCCGACATGCCGGGATTGTGGAGGCGCACCGCCTCGGCGATCAGCTTGCCAACGGTGATGACGGGGTTCAGCGCCGTCATGGGATCCTGGAAGACGAGGCCGATCTTGCTGCCGCGCAGCCGCTGCATGCGGCGTTCGGGAGCGCCGATGAGTTCCTCGCCGCGCAGCTTGATCGAGCCCGAGACCTTCGACTGCGCCGGGGCGAGGCCCATGACGGCGCGCATGGTGATCGATTTGCCGGAGCCGGACTCGCCGACGATGCCGACGACCTTGCCGGCTTCGGCGACGAAATCGACACCGCGGACGATCTCGACGCCATTGCGCAGCGTTACCTTGAGATCGTTGACTTCAAGCAGTGGTTCGGTGTTGGCCATCGATCAGTGCTCCCTGGGATCGAGGATGTCGCGCAGGGCGTCACCGATGAAATTGAAACCGAGGCCGAGCGACAGGATCGCGATGCCGGGACCGAAGGCGACCCACCAGGAATAAAAATGCGCCGCACCATCGGAGATCATCGCCCCCCATTCGGGGCTCGGCGGCTGGGCGCCGAGGCCGATGAAGCTCAGCGATGCGGCGAGCAGCACGACCTGGCCAAAATCCATGGTGGCGCTGATGATCGTCGGCGTCCAGGAGAGCGGCAGGATGTGCTTGGTGAGCAGCCGGAAGGATGTGGCGCCGCCGGCGCGCGCCGCCTCGATATGGTCGCGCGAGATGACATCGAGCACCTGTCCGCGCATCAGCCGGGCATAGACCGGCCACCACACGGCGATCACCGCGATCGCGGCATTCTGCAGCCCGGGGCCAAGCGAGGCTGCGACGGCCATGGCGAGCAGAACTGGTGGAAAGGCGAGCGTGACGTCGACGAGACGCATGATCAGCCCGTCGACCCAGCCGCCGAAGAAGCCGGCGATGGCGCCGAGTACCGAGCCGATCGCCACGGAACAGACCACGACGACGACGGAGATGGCGATCGAATAGCGCGCACCGTAGAGCGTGCGCGTCAGCACGTCACGCCCGAGCGCGTCGGTGCCGAGCCAGTGCTGAAGAGAGGGTTCCAGCAGTTTCCGGCCGACGATCTTCAGCGGATCGTAAACGCTCCAGATATCGATCGTCAGCGCGACGAAGACCCAGAAGAAGACGATCGCCAGACCGATTGTGAGGACCGGGCGTGTCGTGATGACCGAGAACCGCTGTGTTGAGGTGCTTATCGACAGAGACATCGGATCATCCCAACTTCAGGCGAGGATTGGCGAAGGCATAGGCCACGTCGGTGACCAGGTTCGTCAGCAGGAAGGCGGATGCGCCGATGAGGGAGACGCCGATGATCGCCGGGTAATCGAGCGTCCGGGCGGAATCGACGGCATAGGAGCCGATGCCGGGCCAGGCGAAGACCGCTTCGGTCAGCACCGCGCCGGTGATCAGGTAGGCGAAGGAATAGCCGATGATCGTCAGTGTCGGGATCATAGCGTTGGGAAGCGCGTGGCGCAGCAGCGTGCGCGCTTCGCCTGCGCCCTTGGCCCGGGCTGCGAGAATGTAGTCCTGCCCGAGCGCATCGAGCATGCTGGCGCGCACCAGGCGGGAGATGATGCCGGTGACCGACCAGCCGAGCACGAAGGCCGGCAGGACGAGATGCTCCAGCGCATTGAAGAAGGTGGCGAACTGGCCGGCGATCAGCGCGTCGATCGTGTACATGCCGGTGACGAATTCCGGTGCGACGGCGCGCGCATCGAGGCGTCCCGGTCCAGGGATGACGCCGAACTTGACGGTGAAGAGATAGAGGAAGAGCAGGCCGGACCAGAAGACCGGAACCGTCGAGCCGAACAGCGCGAAAAAGCGCGCCAGATAATCCGCCGGCCGGTCGCGGAACCGGGAGGCGACGACGCCGAGCGCGATACCGCTGAGGGTGCCGAACAGCATGGCGAAGATGACGAGCTCGAGCGTTGCGGGCAGGCGCTCGGCAATATCGGTCAGAACCGGGCGGCGTGTGCGGAACGAGATGCCGAGATCACCGGAAACGAGGTTCTTGATATAGACGGCATATTGCTCGGGAACGCTCCGGTCGAGGCCCCACCGCTGCTTCGCGGCGGCGACGACTTCAGGATTGTTCATCTGCCGCTCGCTGACGAGAGCAGAAAGCGGGTCTGCCTGGGTGAAGTGCGACAGCAGGAAGGCGACCGTTGCCACGCCGAGCAGCAGGAGGGGAATGGAGATCAGCCTTCGAAGAACATACCGGGTCATCTGACGGAAACTTTCCTGTTACTATCCGCCGCGGGTTGGGCCTGCGGCGGCCGTACCGTTTCTCTGCAGGCGGCATTCTACTGCTACAGCCGCGCGGGCCCAATCGGCTGCGCAACATGCGCTTCCGCGAAGGGTTCGATCCGGGCCAGACGGCTCTGGTTGCCGGAGGCTGATGGCCTCCGGCAGAGCGGCAGCAGTGGTCAGCCGTTGCTTAGTCGGCCTTGATGTCCGAGAGCACGATGTTGCAGCAGGCCGAGAAGCGCAGGCCGGAGACGCCCTTGCGGGAGACCAGGACTGCATCGGGAGCGACGATCGGCACGATCACATGGTCGTTGGCCATGGTCTCGCCGAGCTTGCCGAACAGTTCGGCGCTCTTGTCGCCACCGGCAGAGAGAGCTTCCGCCAGGATCTTCGGCGTTTCCGGATTGGCAAGTGCCGGGTCGGCCTTGCCGCCGGCGCGCTTGTACCAGACGGTACCGTCCATCATCGCGAAATACTGGGCATATTGCGAAGAGCCGTAATAATCAGGGGCGAAGAAGACGGCGGTCAGCGGAATGCCGTCGCTGTTGATCTTCTCGCGCCAGACCGAGAATTCGACGGGCTTCAGCTCGAGCTTGATGTTGATCTCGGCCAGATCCTGCTGGATCTTCTGCATCATCAGCGAGTAGTCGACGCCGTACTGATTGACGTTCGGGTAGGTCGCGTCGAGCGTGAAACCATCGGTCACGCCTTCTTCGGCCATCAGCTTCTTGGCCTTCTCGACGTCATATTTCGGCGCCTCGCCAGTTCCGCTGCCGGGGAAGCCGGTCGGGATCGGCGAGCTCAGGCGCTTGCCCTTGCCGTCGACGGTCAGGTCGATGATGCCGTCATAGTCGATGGCGCTGGCAATCGCTTCGCGGATCTTGGCATTCAGCGGGTGCGGCAGGTTCTTGGCGCCGGGGCTGATGGCGATATAGACCATGTTGAAGGACGGCTTGGTATCGACGACGATATCAGGATTGGTGATGTTCTTCGCCGTGGTCGGATCGACCTGCGTGGCGATATCGGCGCTGCCGCTTTCTAGCAGCTGCGTCTGGCTGACGGCATCCTTGGTCTGCAGGAAGACGAATTCGCCGACGGCAGGCTTCTTGGTGGCCCAGTAGTTCTCGTTGCGCTTCAGGCGCAGTTCGTGGTCCGGGCTGTAGTTCGACAGAACGTAAGGGCCGGCGCCTGCCGAATTGGCGAGCAGCCACTGTTCGGCGGTGTCCTTGGCGCTCGCATCGGCTCCGGCATCGCCGCCATGCTGCATGACGAGATCGGAATTGATGATGCCGGCGTAAGGCGCGGTCAGCGATCCCACGAATTCGGAGTTTGCCGCCGAGAGCGTCACGACGACGGTTGCGGCGTCCGGGGCTTCGATCGAGGTGACGTTGTCGAGAAGGTAGGCCATGCCGCCCTTCATGTTCTTCAGGCGCTCGAGCGTCCACTTGACGTCCTTGGCCTCGACGGCGGAGCCGTCGGAAAATTTCGCGGCCGGATCGAGCTTGAAGGTGATGACCTTCTGGTCGGCACTCGTGCTCCACTCCTTGGCGAGCGACGGCACGAGCTTGTTGTCGGGCGAGAGATCGACGAGGCGGTCATAGACCGAGCTCAGGTAGATTTGACAGGTGTCGCAGAAGGCCCTGGAGGGGTCGAGCGAGTTGAGGTCCATGTCGCGGGCAATCACGACGGGCTTGCCTGCATCCTGCGCAAAACCTGCGGCGGGGGCGGCGAGAACCGACGCAAAAAGCGCGGCCGCAATCGCGGTCGCGCCCGCATATCGGCGCTTGTTGGTAAAATGAAATTCCGGCATTTTGAGTAACATTGAATATACTCCCGTTCCACCACTGAGGCTTTGTGCGCGCCGATCTTTGTTGCGTTTTGTGGTCTGCGCAGGTGGATAATGGCACCGATCTTTTCGGACCAAATTGACAATCGCGAACCATATCGTGCAATAAACGAATACAAATGTCGCTTTATTCATCATGTTTCTGTGATGCCTGCGGTTGGGAAAATGGACGCTACCAGCAGCCTTGTGAGCACGCTTCCGGATGGTGCCGAACGCCGGAGATCGATTGCCGTAATCGTGGGTAGAGAGCCCTCGCTCCATAGCATTCTTGTGGCTGTCGAGCCGTTCCGCGCTGCCAACCGGGTGGGCAAGGCGCAGCTCTTCAGCATCGATTTCATGCCCGGCGATCCGCGCGATACGCCGAGCAGCATGGACATCGCCGTGCCGCGAACGGCGACCTTCGACGACCCCAAGAAATACGATCTGATCCTGCTGATGTTCACCTATACGGTGGCAGATGAGGCCAAGGGAAAGCTGTTTCGCTGGCTGCGGCGGCAGGCGGCAGGCGGCGCGCATCTCTGCGGCATGGATACCGGGCCGCTGGTGCTTGCCGAGGCCGGACTGCTGAACGGCTACACCGCTACGGGACACTGGACCGGCATGGCGTCACTGAAGGAGCTGGCGCCCGGCGGCACCATCGTCGAGCAGCTCTATGTCATAGACCGCAACCGCTCGACCTGTGCCGGACAGGCATCGAGCCTCGATTGCTCGATGGCGCTGCTCCGGCGTATGTGCGGCGACACGCTCTATCATCTCGTCTGCAACGAGCTCGTCTATACCGCGCCGCGCGCTGCCGAGACGCGCCAGCGCGAGATCGTCAACGGCCAGTCTTGGCTTGCCAATCCGATCCTGCTGAAGGCGCAGCGCATCATGCAGGAAACGGTCGAGGATCCGCTCGATATGGATGGTGTGGCAGAGCGCTGCGGGGTTTCGGCGCGGGAGCTTCAATATCTCTTCAAGCGCTATCTCAATACCAACCCGAAGAAGATGTACATGGCCTTCCGTCTGCAGCACGCGAAGGAGCTGTTGCTCTATAGCTCGATGAGCATCCGCGAGACCGGGCTCGCCAGCGGCTTTGCGACGCCGTCAGCCTATTACCGTGCCTTCCACGCCGTTTATCAGAAGAGCCCGCAGGAATATCGCGGCGATTTCGCCAAGAACCGCTCGGCAATGTACGGCCGCAATCTCTACTGACGCTCTTCGCTCTCCAGCATCTCCCAGCCGCCGGACAGAAGGTCGCTATGTTCTCCAAGACCCGGGGAGCGGCGTGATGTGTCGAGCGAGGCGTCCGAGAAGGCGATCGGCGTGCGGATGCCGGGCGCGCCGTCGTTTTCGACCACCATGCCGCGATGCAGGATCTGGGGATCGGTGAAGACATCGGTCAGGTCGTTGATCGGACCGGCGGGTACGCCTGCGCGTTCCAGACCGGAAAGCAGCTGATCGCGGGTGACGCGCTTCGTCTGCAGCTCCAGAATCTCGGTCAGGGCAGCGCGGTTGTGAACCCGGCTCGGATTGGATGTGAAGCGCGGATCGGCGGCAAGCTCGGGAACGCCCAGGGTCGCTGCGAGCTTGGCAAACTGGCTGTCGTTCCCGCAGGCGATGATGACGTCGCCATCGGCGACCGGAAAGACCTGGTAGGGGGCGATATTCGGATGGGCATTGCCGAGACGCTTCGGCGAGATGCCGGAGGCGAGGTAGTTCATGCCCTGATTGGCGAGCACCCCGACCGTACTGTCGAACAGCGCCATGTCGATATGCTGGCCAACGCCGGTCTTCTCGCGCAGCGCCAGTGCCGCCTGGATGGCGATGACGGAATAGAGGCCGGTAAAGATATCGGCAAAGGCAACGCCGATCTTCTGCGGTTGGCCCTCGGGCTCGCCGGTCAGATGCATGATCCCGGCCATGCCCTGGACGATGAAATCGTAGCCGGCGCGCGAGGCATAGGGGCCGGACTGGCCGAAGCCGGTGATCGAGCAGTAGATCAGCCGCGGATTGATCTCCTTCAACGCCGCATAATCCAGCCCGAACTTGGCAAGGCCGCCGACCTTGAAGTTCTCGATCAGCACATCGGCGCCGCGGATCAGCTCCTTGATATGTTCGAGATCGCCGGGTGCATTGAAATCGGCGGTGACGCTGAGCTTGCCGCGATTGCAGGCATGGAAGTAGGCGGCCGTCGTTTCCTGGCCGGCTTCGACGAAGGGAGGCCCCCAGCGTCTGGTGTCGTCGCCCTCGGGGGATTCGATCTTGATGACGCTGGCGCCGAGATCGGCGAGCGTCTGACCGGCCCAGGGGCCGGCCAGAATGCGCGCGAGTTCGACCACTCGTATTCCGCTGAGGGGCGTTGCCATGTCGATGCGGCTCAGAAGAAGGCCTGGATGTCCGTCTGGGCGCGGCCGAGGATCAGCGCATGGACATCATGCGTGCCCTCGTAGGTGTTGACCGTCTCCAGGTTCTGCGAATGGCGCATGACGTGGAATTCGATCTGGATGCCGTTGCCGCCGTGCATGTCGCGGGCCTGGCGGGCGATGTCGAGCGCCTTGCCGCAATTGTTGCGCTTGACGATGGAGATCATTTCCGGCGCCATCTTGTGCTGGTCCATCAGCTGGCCGACGCGCAGCGACCCCTGCAGGCCGAGCGCGATTTCCGTCTGCATGTCGGCGAGCTTCTTCTGGTAAAGCTGCATGCCGGCGAGCGGCTTGCCGAACTGCTTGCGGTCGAGGCCGTATTGGCGGGCGCGGAACCAGCAATCTTCGGCCGCTCCCATGACGCCCCAGGAAATGCCGTAGCGGGCGCGGTTGAGGCAGCCGAACGGACCCTTCAGGCCAGAAACGTTGGGCAGCAGCGCATCTTCGCCGACTTCGACCCCGTCGAGCACGATTTCGCCGGTGATCGAGGCGCGCAGCGACAGCTTGCCGCCGATCTTCGGCGCCGAAAGACCCTTCATGCCCTTTTCGAGCACGAAGCCGCGGATCTCGTTGTTATGGGCTTCCGACTTTGCCCAGACGACGAAGACATCGGCGATCGGCGCGTTGGAAATCCACATCTTGGAGCCGCGCAGGCGATAGCCGCCCTCGATCTTTTCGGCGCGAGTCTTCATGCCGCCCGGATCGGAGCCGGCATCCGGCTCGGTCAGGCCGAAGCAGCCGATCAGATCGCCCGAGACGAGGCCCGGCAGGTACTTCTTCTTCTGTTCGTCGGAGCCGTAGGCATAGATCGGGTAGATGACCAGCGAGGACTGGACGCTCATCATCGAACGGTAGCCCGAGTCGATGCGTTCGATCTCGCGGGCGACAAGGCCGTAGGCGACGTAGGAGGCGTTGGCCGCACCGTATTCTTCCGGCAGCGTGACGCCGAGCAGGCCGGTCTGACCCATCAGCTTGAAAAGGCCGGCATCGGTCTGTTCGTCGAGGTAGGCTTCCTGGACGCGCGGCAGCAGCTCGGCCTTGGCGAAGGCGGCGGCCGAGTCGCGGATCATCCGCTCATCTTCGGAGAGCTGTTCGTCGAGCAGGAAGGGATCGCTCCAGACGAAAGCGCTGGAGGACTTGCGGGCGGTGTTGGGAGAACTGGACAAAAGCGATCCTCGCGGCAAACGACGTGATACCATTCGAGTTTATGCATTTATCAATTGCGCGCTAGCCACGAAAACCATAATTACACATAAGTTGATGTATGGCATGCATAGGCTAGAGATGCGCCAGAGACGATTTCTTCCCCATATCAGCCATCTCTCGGCCTTCGAGGCGGTGCTGCGGAACGGCTCTACGGCCGCGGCCGCCCGGGAGCTGAACCTGACGCAGAGCACAGTCAGCCGGCTGATCCAGACGCTGGAACAGCAGCTCGGCCGGGCGCTGTTCGAACGCCACAAGCAGCGTCTCGTGCCGACCGAGGCGGCGCAGGCCTATGGCCGCGACATTACCCGCGCACTCGACCTGATCCAGCGCGGCAGCATGGAATTCTCGGCCAATCCTGGCGGCGGCACGCTGACGCTAGCGATCCTGCCGGCTTTCGGCACCCGCTGGCTGGCGCCGCGGCTCGGCGGCTTCCTGAAGGATCACCCTGGGATCAACGTCAATCTGGCGACCCGCCTCAAGCGCTTCAATTTCGCCGCCGAAGGCTTTGACGCCGCAATCCATTTCGGCACTGCCGACTGGCGCGAAGCCGATCATCTCAAGCTCTTCGACGAGCGCCTGACGGCCTGCATTTCACCATCGCTGCTGCAGGAAAGGCCGGTCGGCAAGCCCGAGGATGTGCTCGACCTGCCGCTGCTGCAGCTGGAGACCCGCACCAGCGCCTGGGCGATCTGGTTCGCAGCGCAGGGCATCAAGCCGCGCGGCGTCACCGGCATGCTCTTCGACCAGTTCGCCACCATGACCCAGGCCGCCATCGCCGGCCTCGGCGTGGCGCTGCTGCCGGATTATCTGGCGAAGGACGAAATCCAGGCCGGCCGGCTCCTGCCGCTCCTCAAGCCGTCCATCACCGGCACCGGAACCTATTGGCTCGCCTGGCCCCAATCGCGCGCCAGCTACCCGCCGCTCGTCTCGTTCCGCTCATGGCTGGCGAAGATAGTGGACGAGAGCCCTTGGGGCATCGCGGACTAGCCGACCGCGCGCATCGTCTCCTCGGCCGCTTCAAGGAAGCGATCCGCATTCTCGCGCGAGAACACGAGTGGTGGACGGATTTTAAGGACATTGGCGTCAGGGCCGCTGGCGCTGATCAGGACGTGTCTTTCGCGCAGCCCGTTGACGATGCGCGAGGCGAGGTGGGCAGAGGGCTGGCCCTCTTGCTTGATGTCGGCGCCGATGAAGAGGCCGGCACCACGAACCGATGTGATGACATCGAAACGGGTGGAGAGCTCTTCCAACCCCTGCAGAAGATAGCCGCCGACATTGGCTGCGTTGGCGATCAGACGCTGGTCTTCGATATAGCGCAATACCGCCATGCCTGCGGCAGCGGCAACAGGGTTGCCGCCGAAGGTATTGAAGTAGCGGGAGTTCTTGCCGAACTCGGCGATGATCTCCGGTCTGGCGATCAGGCCGGCCAGCGGGTAGCCATTGCCCATCGGCTTGCCGGCCGTGACGAGATCGGGGATCAGGCCATGGCGCTGGAAACCCCACATCGCATCACCAGTACGCCCGAAGCCCGGCTGGACCTCATCGGCAACGAAGATGCCGCCCGCGCGGCGGATCGCGTCGACGGCGGGCTTGAGGAAACCCGGCGGGTTGGCGATGACGCCGTCGCTGGAAAAGATGGTATCGACGATCAGCATTGCCGGCTTGATGCCGTGCCGCTTGAGATCGGCGATTGCGGCTTCGACACATTCGGCGAATGCCTGCCCGATCCGCTCCGGCGCCAGTAACGGATCTGGTGCCGGGACGGTGCGAACATGTGGACCGAGATCGACATGTGGACCGAGCGAGGGCGAGAACTCGGCGACCGTGGCGGTGACGCCGTGATAGGCGTGGCGCGTCACGATGATGCCGGTGCCGCCGGTATAGCTGCGGGCGATGCGGACTGCGAGGTCGTTGGCCTCGCTGCCGGTGCAGGTGAACATGACCTGGCTGAGCTCATCCGGGCAGGTGGCCGTCAGCGCTTCGGCATAGTCGAGAATGTTGTCATGCAGATAGCGGGTGTGCGTATTCAACGTCGCCGCCTGTTTGGCGATCGCCTCCAGCACCTGCGGATTGCCGTGACCGACGGATGCGACGTTGTTATAGGCATCGAGATAGGCGCGGCCATCGGTATCGTAGAGCCAGACACCTTCGCCGCGGACGAAATGGAGCGGGCGCTCGTAAAACAGCCGGTAGGCCGGTCCCAGCACTTTTTCGCGGCGCCGGATCATCGATTGCTCGGCGGGGCTCAGCCGTTCGAAATCGCCGGTGCCGAAGGCATTGGCCATGGTCATGAGAGATCTCCAGTCGTCTGCTGAAAGAGCGCGGCAAGCGCTTCGTCACTATGATCCGCCAGGCGGTTCAGGCCTGCAAGGGCGGAGGGATGGTTGCGCAGGATGTAGTCGCGGTTATCCGGATAAAGCCCGGCCCGCCACTCGGGGATGAGAACGGTCATCGCCAGACGCGTCCTGAGCAGGCAGGGCAGGGCGGCGAGCTCGGCCTGCGAGAGCGGCCTGATCGAGTGATAGGCGCGAAGCATCGCGAGCATGTTCTCCATGCCGTTTTCGCCGCCTGCCTGGTAGGAGAGTGCGACGGCGAGATCGTTGACAAGAGGCGCCTCGACCAGATCGCCGAAGTCGATGACGCCGGTGATCTCGGTGGAATCGTCGGGCGAAACGAGAATGTTGTGCGGATTGAAGTCATTGTGGATGACCTGCCGCGGCAACCGGCTCATTGCGGGAGTCAGACGGTCGAAAGCGTCGAGAGCAGAGAGCACCGGGGCGCGGCGTGACGGCGCAACATGCCCGATAAGAGGGCGAAGTGCTGCGGCATTGCAGATATCCCAGAGCAATTGCTGCACTGGCGGGGCCGCCCGGAAGTCCGCCAATCCCTGACCGAGACGGGCGAGGCTCACGCCAAGCGCATGCATCTGGCTCGTTGATTTCGGCACCCTGTGCAGTTGGACGCCATCGAGGAACGTCAGCATCCGCACGAAGCGCAGATCGGAGCCAAGGGAGAGCTTGAGCAGAAAGTGCCCGTTCGAGGCCGGGATCGCCTTCGGGAGCGGCAGCTCGATCTGCTTGCGCTCGAGGTGGCGAAGGGCATCGGTCTGGAAGGTGAGAATGTCGGCGCGCTCGGCGGTATTGGCGATCTTCAGGACGGCGCGCATCCCATCGGCGGTTTCGATCAGGAAGGTTTCGTCACGCTCGCTGGAGAGAACGCTGGCGCGCCCGGCGATGCAGAAATACTGGGCGGCGATGGATTCCACACGCGATAGCGGCGTGCGATCCAGCTTCGCGGTCAGCGCATTCTGTGCGTCGGCTTCTGATGTGTTGGACATGGGCTTGCCTTTATTGACACCACACCACGGAGAATGTTTCAAATTCCGTGCTGCGTGATTTGGATGAAGCAGCGACCGGCCGCGGCCGGATGAAAGAGATGCAATGCCCCCCGCAAATACGCCTCCGCTGACCGAAAGCTCCCGATCCGTCCTGCGCGTCCTCGCCTCCTCCGGCGCGATCACCAGGCCGCGGCTCGGCGCCATGCTCAATCTCTCCAAGCCGACGATGACGGCGGTGATGAACGAACTCGGCGCGCTCGGCCTTGTCGCGCCGATCGGCTCGCAGCAGGGCGCGATGGGCAGGTCCGCGACCGTCTATGCGCTCGGCCCCGAGGCTGGCTACGTGATCGGCATCGATGTCGGTGTTGCCCAGGTGCGCGCCGTGGCGCAGTGGCTTGATGGAACGCCGCTTGCGACTGCAGAGCTCAAGATCGTCAAGCAGCAGCGCGCGACCATTGAGGAGATCGCTGCGATCGTCGACGAGGCGGCCAAAACCGCAATTCTTGCCGTCGGCAAGCGCAGCAAGAACCTGCGCAGCGTTGCCGTCGCCGTTCCGCGAATCGTTTCGCGCAATCGCCTCGGCTTCAACCGGCGCAAGGGTCCAGAGGCCGTGCTGCAGCGGCTGCGCCAGTCGATCGACGCACCGATCCTGCTCGAAAACAACGTCAACTGCGCCGCCTTCGGTGAGCTCCGCGAGGGCGCGGCGCACGGGCGCGACATCTTCCTGTTTTTGCAGATCGGCGTACGCATCGGTCTCGGCATCGTCATCGGCGGCAAGCTCTTCCGCGGCTTCAACGGAGCGGCCGGGGAAGCCGGGCGCCTGCCATTTCCATGGTCCGCCGACAGCACGCCCGAGCGGGAAGGTCTGGAGCATTATCTCGGCTCCGACGCGCTGATGGAGCGATGCGTGGCAGGCTGGCCGGCAAGTGCCGGCGAGCCGCCCGCGACCGCCCGCGAACTCTTCGATCGTGCGCAAGCCGGTGAGAGGGAGGCGCTTGTCTGGGTCGACAAACATGCTGCGGATATCGGCCGCATGGTTGCCGGCTGCATCGGCTTCTTCGATCCGGGTCTCGTCGTTCTCGGCGGCGGCGTCGGCCAGAACCCACTGATGCTGGAAGAGGTGCGCCATGTTGCGCGCGATCTCACGTGGGCAACCGAGATCACGGTCAGCGGTCTCGGCGTCAACGGCACGGTGCTGGGGGCGACCCGCCTTGCTGCTGACTATGCGCTCGCCGAGATCCTCGGCGAGACGCCCGATGCCACGCTCGTCCTGCCGCCTGGTTCCATTCCGGACGAGGATGCGGAGCAGGCGGCCGGTTGACATCATACCTCCGTCGGTGACCAAGGCTTCAGCTTGGTGTCGGTCTGCCGGTAGCGGAAGGTGATGTTGGTCAGGCCCGCGGCATCCTGCATGTCGCCGACGATCATTTGCAGGGCGACGATCTGGATGATCGCATCGGCGACCGGATGGCGAAGGCTTGGCACGGAGATGACCACGAGATTGTCACGCTCGGCGACATCGTCGCGTTCGGTGATCAGCACCGAGGGGCAGCCGAAGCCAGCCATATCCTCGGCGATCTTCACTTCGCGGCCACTGCCGAAGGCGATGACGCCGGTGCGGCTGTCCTGTGATTCCATCGGCCCATGCAGATAGTTCATCGTGTCCCAGCCGGCGGCAGGCAGGCGCACGGCCTCACGGATCAGCATCGCGCCTTCGCCGGCATTGGCAAAGCCTGTACCTGCGCCGACGAGATCGATGGAGCTGCATGCGCCAAGCCGGGCGGCAGCCTTCGCGGCAGAGGCCTTGGCGGTTTCCAGCGTCTTTGAAACGGCAGCCGGCAGGCGGTCCCACTCGGGAGAAGAGTGGCCGCCTGCCAGCCGTTCGCAGAGCAGCCCGATCGCGAGCAGCATGCCGGTAAAGCCCGTGGAGCTCGCGCCGTTGTCGGAGCCGGATCCGGTCGGAAGAACAGCACCGGTCAGTTCGGCCAGCGGGTTTTCGCTGCCTCTGCAGATGGCAAGTTTGGGAAGATCAGGTCGAAGCCGCATCACATCGGATATTTCGCGGCTCTGGCCTGAGGCCGAGAGCGCGACGAAAGCGCCGGCAGCACTGTCGAGCGCGCCGTAGAGGTCTGTCGGGCAATAGGGGAAGGAGGCGATGCCGAGCTCGCGCAGATAGGCGGCCCCCACCATGGCTGCCTGATAGCTGGCGCCGATCCCTGCAAATCCAACGCTCCTGCCTTTGAAAGCCTGAAGGTCGAGCGCCGCCAATGCGCCGCGTACGATATCGAGCCCCTCGGTGAGGCTCTGGGGTTGGCGGACCACCGCGTTTCTGTAGCCGATACGTTCCATTCGTCTGTCCTCGTTTTCTGTCAGCCGGCAAGCAGACGGCCGGCAAGCGCCAGGGCGCCATTGACCGGCGCAGCGCGCAGCAGGGTGATTTCACTTGCCGGCGAGACCTCAGCCATCGCGTGCTTGAACGCCTCGAAAAGGCTCGGCTGTTCGACGACGACGCCGCCGCC
>Ga0102589_1002407_pt1 | contig 21820 bp, 21 predicted proteins | sample AraplaMF_Col_mLB_FD_76858 | JGI IMG/M metagenome (GOLD analysis project Ga0102589, IMG submission 76858) | Arabidopsis root microbial communities from the University of North Carolina, USA - plate scrape MF_Col_mLB | ecosystem: Host-associated > Plants > Roots > Endosphere | place: USA... | reverse complement strand
GATCTGTAGCGCTGTTGGAAACCTCGTATCACCCATCCCATTTCACATAACGTCAATAGCGTCAAAAATCTAGCGATCATAGCAGTTGTCAACCGTCGCGCGACGCAGTCTCGGCTCTATCCATGGATTCAACCAGGCTCTCGAGGCTCTGCTGCAAGTCCAAGTCGCCAAACTCGAGGCTAACTGCTGATGTTGTTCTGTCCAGCAATGATGCATAGAGACGAGCAAACATGCTGTTTCCCTCGACGACTGGCGTCGTGATAGAGTAAATCTCATGCAACATCAGCGATGACGGAGATCGCAGTAGGGTGCAGACGTTGGCTCGGCTGGCAACGATGCCGGCGGATACTAACGTGTCGATGATTGAGAGCATTGACGACGGTTTGGCGGTGCTGCAATTGATAATCTCGTCCTTAAAGGTTGGACGAGATATTGCCTGGTTATAAGCGATTACCAGGAGCGCTCGGAGGGCGTGCGAAAAATCTTGGTTCATATCAAGCGACGATCTCATGCGCGCGTGCGGCGCACTTGGGTGAGGGGCATCGCAAACCGTGTCGGCTTTTACCGACGCCCACGACTCGTTGCGATAAGGCCCCCCGGCCCTTGATCGTGTCAAAGTTCTATCATCGGATTCGTCGCACGTCACCTATACATTTGTAAGTGCTTCAAGGGATCGATGCGGTAAGATTTCGGTACCAAGGGACGCATCACTCAGCGGAGTTCGCCTCCGAGGCGTGGCTGATCGGCGATTGGCAGCGTAAATATAAAGACTGCACCGTGTGGCTCGTTGTTTTCAACCCATAATTTCCCGCCATGCGAGGTTATAATGGATCGACATATGGCCAATCCCATCCCCATGCCGTGTCCTTTTGTTGTGTAGAAGGGCTCAAAAATTTTCGCCGATGGATCGACACCTGGTCCGGTGTCGCTAATGGCTGTGTGAACGGCATCGTCAATCCGGTTCATCCGGATCGTAAGCTTCCTGATAGTGGCTCTCTGTCCTATCGCCTCGATCCCGTTCCGAATTAGGTTGATCACTGCCTGCTGTATTTGGATTCTATCCAGCTGGAGCGTCGGCAGCTCCGCCTCACTATCAATTTCGAGGGACACGCCATGCCGTAGGAGCTCTTCGGTAAGGAGATCTCGAGCGTCGCTGACAATGCGGCCGATATCGCTCGGCTCCCGCGCATCCGCTGACTGCGCAAAAAGAGCACGTATTCTGCCAACGATGGCTGTCGCCGCGTTCCCGCTTCGTATGATCCGTTGTAGCGCCTGCTGCGCTCGATCCAAATTCGGTGGCTCAAGTGCGAGCCATTCCTTGCAAGCTTCCGAGCTGGAAAGCAATGCGGCAAGCGGCTGCGCGACCTCGTGCGCGATCGACGCCGATAACTCAGCTAGGTTTGCCGCCTGTGTTGCCTTGGCCAACTCCTCGTGCGCTAGGCGCAATTCGTCCTGGGCTAGAACTTGATCGTTGACGTCGAGCGACACAGCGTACCATTCCACGATATTTCCGCCTACGTCACGGATCGGCTCCGCGCGACTATCCATCCATCGATAAACGCCATCTGCGCCGCTAACCCGGTATCGGATGGCAATCCGGTCCCCGTGGTCTGCGCCGTGGCGCAGAGCTGCCGTCAACCTGAGCGCGTCATCCGGGTGTATGGCGTCCCGCATGGTCGCAAGGGTGGCTTCCGGTCGCTCCACATACTGGTCGTCGAGCGCAAAGTAGTCGAGTGTTGCCTTGCTTAGAAACGTTGGTTTCCCTTGTCCGCTAAGTCGCATAATGTGCACGGGAACCATGTTCACGAGCTGTGAAAGCTCCTGCTCGCGGACGCGCAGCACGGCTTCGGTTTGCTTGTAGACGGTGATGTCGATCGACATGCCGTACCACCCGGTGATTCGCCCTTCACCATCTCGCGTGGGCCTCATGGCAACACGGTGCCAGCCATATTCTCCCGTGGAGACCCGCCTCAGCCGATACTCGTTGTTCCAGTGGTCGCCGGTTCGCAAACTGTGCCGCAGGGAGGCAGCTACCCGCTCGTATTCGTCGGGATGGAATATGTATTTCCAACCGAGATCGCCTCCATCGAGGAAATCCTGCTCTGTGAGCTGTTCGTTCATTTCCTGAAGAGTCTGGCCAATTGTGGTCTGGGCATTGGGTGTCGCGTATGTGAAGCGCCCAGTCGTGTCCATTGCCCAGCCGGTCCCAAATATCGTCTCAAGCACGAGCGCCGTCCGTGTGGCTTCCGCAGTCTCACCGATCGCGTTTGTGATAGACCATGGCAGGTGCTGGGCCGAAACTTTGGCAGGTGTGTCATCCGAGATCGCGTACCCGGGCTCGGCCCTCAGCTCAGCCCAGGCATAGCTCCCATCGGGTTGAAGACGGCGATACCGGACGATCTGAGGGAAGCCGCTCCAAAAGGCGCGGGACGATGCATGGCTTGCTACATCTCTGTCCTCGGGATGAACTAAGTTCAAGAATTGTGCAGTCAGTCCAGGAGGATGCTGCTCGCCGATTGAGGGCGAAGAGGCGTTTATAGCGAAAGTTTCTTCCGTTGGACGGCAGACTCCCAGCACGCCGATGCATCCCAAGGCCACCGCTAAAAATATCGCCCAAGAGACCAGGACAGGTCCGGTCTCAACTGGACCCATCAGAGTTGCGGCAAATATCACCAACAGAATAATTGCCAGTGCCCAGCACGCGATAGCCAGAGATTTACGATCGAAAAGGCACGCGAAACCCGCGACAGGCACTAACAGTCCGATCGGGTTGGATGCGAGCCATGATAGGAGGCCGCCGGCAACGGAGAACGCGACCAGAATGGCCAAACGTGGGAAGGCAATTTTTTTTGTCATCGCCTTGTCATCCGTCATGATTTCCGCGTTCTTGTCCATAACAAGAATTGGCGGTCGTGTGCCGAATTATTTCTACGTCACAAACAGTTGAATGGTCGATCCTAAAACGCCGCAAATTAGTTTTACAGGCTGAAGCACATTTCATTCCTGCCGAGGCAATAAAAGCGGTTTTGCGGAGCGCTTTCGGCACGTCGGCCCATAACGCAGAACCATGTTTTATGACGCTACGGTTCGTGTATCGCGAGATACGAAGGTGAGGACAAAGACCACAACAACCAGTGCCAGCGACGCCCAGATGGGAGCGTCATGGCCGGTCTGATAGAGGGTAGTGCCTAATACGGGTCCTAATGCGGAACCCAATCCGCGTGCAGCCATATTGACCCCTCCGATTTTACCCTGTGCGCCTTGACCGCCGATGAGGCTTATCGCGCCCAGGACCGCCGGTGCCAGGAAACCAACGGCAAAGCCTATAACGATCATCGAAACGCACATCGCAAATATGCCGCGGGCGTACAGTAACATAACCAAGCCCATGAAAATTCCGGTACTGCCGGCGCGTAGCATAGTGATAGGGCTGTGGAAGTCCCGCATGGTAATCAAAACTTGTGCGAGACAGACGGCCACTACACCGACGGTAAGCACAAGGCCGGTTTGGCCGGCGGCAGTGCCTGCGTCCATTCGGAAATGATCCATAAGACGAAGTGCGAATATCGGCGGAACCGTAGTGTAACAGGTGAAGCCGATCAAGGTTATAGCGAGGTAGGGCCAAATCCTAGCGACAGGCAGTTTCGTCTCTTCGCGAGGAAGTGTGGGACGCGGGCGAGAGAGCGGTAGATACGTCAATACGATTAAGTAGGCCACGATGCCAAACCCTGAGATTATCGCGAATCCCGAGGCAACCCCTAGCCGGCCCGTGAGCCACAAAAGCGCAGAGCCGCAAAGTGTGCCGAAGCTGATTGCCGCGCTCAAGCCACCCATGCCCCTGATGCGTCGCGCACGCTGAGTGAAGTCTGCCACGTAGCCTTGTGCTAGCGGGATGAGCGCTGCCCCGAACACGGCCTGAATCAAACGAGCGAACCCGAGCACGATCACGGCAACACCTGCTGACAGTGCCAGGAACTCGCCCGTCACGACCGCCATTATCGCTGGGCCCAACGCGACCATTGGGACCGCCCAAAGCATGAGCTTCCTACGACTCCATAGTTCGGAGGCATAGCCCCATCCGGGTGCGGCAATGACACCAAGCAACGCACCGAGGCCAAGGATTAATCCAACCTCGACGTCGCTCAATCCCAATTGCCGCCCAGCAACACTAAGGCCTCCGGTCATGAAGCCGTTGGCAGAGGTGTAAATGATGACGCCGGAGAGCGCTGCCGCCAGCTCAGGCTTCGACGGGGATGGGGTTGACTTCAAGTTTTGGGATCCGGTTGCGATCACGACTTACCAATCGAAAAGGGAGTCCAGCCCTTATACAACAAATTGCGCGCAACCCAATATGACACTTTGCTCCGCTCTTTTGCTTGATCCTCCTGATCCAGAACGAGAATTGCAATATGGTCGGCGATACTATGGAGGTCCGCCACCTCCATAGGAGCAGCTCAACTCCGAGAAATCAGATCCTTCAGAGTGTCACACCAGGATTGCGCATTCTTGCCAACAAAGTTGGTAACGCCAAGCAGAAGGCCACGAAACTCACGCCCTTCCTCCGCATACCAGGGGGAAAGAGGTATCGGAGCCAGGGCTTGGCGGGCCGCCTCTGCTGCAATTTGCACATCATCGAAATTCGGTGGCAGCAGGAGCTTGATCGCCAACCCCGAGGACCGCACCGATATCCCGCCTGTTTGAAGATGCCGTTGAAGGCTTCTAAGGAGATGTTCGCGTCTGCTGGAGTAGAGCGTCTTCATTCGCCGGAGATGGCGCATATAGTGGCCCTCGGACAGAAATTCGGCGAGAGCCCTCTGCGTAGTAGTGTTCAGAGCGGGTGCTAGGCAGACGGCAACCTCGGAGAATTGCTGGACCATATGGTGGGGGGCGACAAGGAATCCGAGACCCAACGCCGGCGACATGGTTTTGCTGAAGCTTCCAACGTAGATCACCCGACCCGACTTATCGGTCGACGCGAGTGATGGTTCGGCTCTACCGTCGATTTGAAGGTCGCCAAGGAAGTCGTCTTCGATTATCCAAGCGCCAGAGCTATTGGCCCAGTTCAATAGGGCGGCGCGCCGGGCGGCAGCCATTGTCATCCCCAATGGTGCTTGCTGCCCCGGTGTAACAAGGACCAGGCTTGCTTCGGGGCATTTCTCGATTCCATTGGTGATATCGAGACCGTCTTCGTCAACCCGAACGGGCACAACTCGTAGACCACAAAGCTCCAGAGCACGGCGGCCTATAGGGTATCCGGGCTCTTCCATCCATGCTGCCCGCCCTTCAAGTGATAGGGTCCGAATAGCAAGGTTTAGGGAGGATCGGTAACCACCAGTGATAATTACTTGGTCAGGATTGCATCTCAGACCTCGCGCTATTGCCAAGTAGCTTGCAACTTGGATCCGCAGAGCAGGCTCGCCCCGTGGATCGGGGTAGGTGTTAGGCCCCTAATCTCCGCTCGTGCCGCGCGCGCCCGGAGGCGTGACCAAACCAAAGCCGGAAACTCATCCTGCGCTGGTACTCCCATCTGGAAAGGGTGGGGCGGAGAAGAGTGGTAAGCCAGCATTCCACGAAGTGGCAGGCTCGGCTGTACTGACAGAGCCAACGGCTGGTCTGGATGGTGGGAGGAAACGCGCGTTCCCGCCGGACCTGCTGCAACAATCAACGACTCATCGGTTAGCCGTTCGTAAGCTACCCGGACTGTTCCCTTTGCTACCCCAAGCTGAGTGGCAAGATCTCGCCAAGACGGTAGGCGCGTACCCGGCGCAAGCCGGCCGTCTAGGATCGCTCCGCGAATATTGGTTCGGATCTGATCGGCCAAGGTAGCTGAGGCGAAGCGATCGAGCCTGATTTCAAAATCCGTGCTCATGGTGTCACTAATGCAACATAAAATCCGCTAGTCAATCACCGAATACGGGCGAGAGCGGCTGATCTCGGAGGTCGCAGAGGGATCTAAGCGCCCCTCGACACGCCGCCGGAGACTTCTAGGCTAGCGCCCGTGGTAAATGCAGACGCCGGCGAGGCCAGGAAGCAAATCGCTGAAGCAACTTCTTTTGGCAGACCCATCCGACCCAAGGGTATTCGCCGTTTGTGAGCCACATCGCTGAGCCATACTTCTTGGGTTTGCCGCTTATCCTGGCGTTCAGCGAACCGGCGCTCCCACTGGCCGCTATAGACCGAATCGACAAGAACAGAATTCACTCTGACGGTCGGAGCAAACTCGAAGCTCATTGATTTTGCTAGGTTCAGGACGCTGGCGCGAGCAGCTGACGTGCAGACCATGTGTTCGGCGGGCTGGCGGGCAAGCAACGCATTCACCACGACTATTGACGCGCTGTCGCTTTGCTGAAGCATAGGTAGAAACGCGCGGGTGGGGCGCACGATAGAATAGAGCTTCAAGCGCATTTCCTCGTCCCATGCTGCGTCGGTCGTGGTCTGGAAAGTACTGTAGCGACCCTGGCCAGCATTGTTGATCAAGACGTCCAAACCGCCGAACCGGGAATGAACCTCCGTGGCCAGAGATGTTACCTGAGTGTCGTCTGTTACGTCACACTGGATAGCGATCAGCCTATCACCAATCTCGATGCCAGAATCTTCTAGGGCCGAAATCGACTGTTTGAGCTTCTCCCAGTCGCGCGAACAGGTAGCGACTTTAGCGCCTTCCGTAAGGAGCATACTCACTGTCGCTAGCCCAATGCCGGACGACCCACCGGTCACCAGCGCGACCCGATCTCGCAACTGAAGATCCAAAGTCCCATCCTCCTATTGGATACGCTAATGCGCGCGTCAGTCTACCCGAAGGCTTTGCTCCATCGCATAGCATTGGTCCCAGATGAACGTGTCGAACGCGGCAAGCTTGTCCTTCCATTTTGGCGTCATCGTAGCGACACACTGACCAGCCACGCGTGCCGTATAGTCACTTACGAATGCCCAGGAATTCGCAGGCTCCGCCCCATTGAGTTCAGTGCCGAAGGCTTGGCTGCGCAAGGCAGCAGACGCCGCCGCCTTAATGTCATCGTCGAACGCGATCTGAAGCTTGACGTCGTCATGCGTACCGATGCGGCTCACATGACCGCCGACCAGCTTTTCAAACGGGTGGTGGTCGAGTTCACGGACCTGTTCAAAATACCCGGGAATATCCTGGGCAACACCGAAACGGCGAAACGGCATCCAACCCGGAAAGACGATATCGACAAACATCAGAACCTTCTGGGCCGGCGCGTAAATCATGATGTTGCCGGGCTCGTGACCGTTGCCTGGATAGGATAGCTCGAGAACCTGTGATCCGACTTTAAGGGTGTATCGGTCGCTGAACGTTATCGTCGGTATCGGGCGTTGGGGGTCAGCATCGCGCACCAGCAAACGCTTGGTTTCGTTGTGGGCGATGATCACCGGCACAGGTCCAAGGCTTCCCGCGCCACCAATATGGTCGGCATGCGAGTGACTGTAGATGAGATGGGTGATGGGCTTGTCGGTAACCTCGCGCACGGCTGCCATTAGCTTTGCGGCATAGGAGGGCGGCGCGTCGACTACGACGACTCCGTGATCGTAGACCATGAACATTGATTGGTAAGCATTGTCGGTGACCATGTAGAGACCCGATCCGAGGCTCTCGATCCGATAGGCTTTGCTTTTGTCGATCTCTGGCCCACGTGCCGGAGCCGGTATCTTCAAAAACGTGGGTGGCATGACCCCGATCGGAGCGATCTCGGATATCCCGCCGCTGTTGTTCGTCTGTTCGATACCCGAACTTTGCACATACATAGGCCAAAAAGTCACGACCGCCGTGGTCAGCGCAACCGCCCAGAACTCCCTGTATTTGTTCGCACCTTGGGACTTCATCAGATGATCCTTATTGCTTGTGTGATTGGCCACCGCCGTGAAGCCTCTAGCATTATGGTGGGGCCACCATGTTCGAAAGACCCAAGAATGACTCAAAGAACTAGCCCATCCACTCTGACGGAAGTCGGAAATATGTCGTCAGACTGACCGCTGCTAAATGAGCTTAGGTATGCCGAAACGGCATGCGCGGAAATGTCCAGTGACGCCGCGCATGCCGAAGCTTCGGTGTACCCTTCTAGCTACTTTTTGGGAGACCATGCGAAGTGATCGTCCTGAGAGACGATCCAACCCACCCCTGGGTAAGGAAAATGCGGCGCGAAAATGAGCTGGTGATCCGCCGCGAGCTGGGTGAGAACTTCGTGCCGGCTTGTTCGTCCAACCGCAAGGTCACTGTCGTACCCCATCGCCCAGTCTGGTTTCGCAAGGGAGACGATGGAGCTATGAATGGTGTCGCCTACGTCCAGCAATGTCTCCCCCTTAGAAGAGATCATGTATCCGACGTGGCCAGGAGTGTGGCCGGGAATTCGGATCGACTTAATGCCTGCGGCCACATCCTCGCCAGGAGTGAATGTCTCAACTTGTGAGGCGATGACTTTGGTTAGGTCAGCCATCTCGGGCTGCTGTTGGAGCCATTTCCAATCAGGCTCCGATATCTTTATCACTGCATGCTTGAACGCGGATTGCTTCTCCGAAGTGACAAGTCCGCCGACGTGATCGCTATGCACATGTGTGATTAGTACCGTAGTCACCTCGTCCGGGGTAGCGCCGGCGATCCTGAGACTGGTGACGAGTGATCCAGGAACAGCCGGGCCTAGACCCGTGTCGATTACGATGGCTTCGCTACCTTTTCGAACGAGAAGGGCATCGACGGACAGTTCGATGGCTTCGGTCCGCTGTCCAGCCTTCGACAATACTTCGGCGACCGCTTTCGGCCCGATATCGACACCAAACACGGAGCCGTCGTTCGGCACGACATTGACGGCGTCTCTCAGCGAGGTGATGCGAAATTCGCCAAGCGTGAAGGTCTCGGCAGCGGCCGGCACGGGCTGAGGCCCCATGTCCGACGCCCACGCTGGCGCGGCGGCGAGGCTCATGGCTAGAATTGAGATGCGCAGGGATTTCATGTCTTTCTCCGTACGATTAGATCATCGAGATCTACTACACGGATCTCAGACGTGGCCAATTTGCGCCAGTCCAACTTGGGTATAGCTTGAGGAGAAGATGTCCGCCGAGATGAGCCGATTTTCCCCGGATGGACCATCGTTTATGCGTTTTGTGACGGATATGCGCGAACGTATGCTGCAAAGATGGCAATGACCCGAATTGCTAAAGATCAAAAACGCGCGGGATCGCTGTCAACGCATACGGTCAAAAGTCGCATCGATGTACATCCCTGTACGACGGGCTCGGAAAACAGGATCTTCCGATGTGTCCCTTCGCGGAAGGCGTCTGGCCGAATTTGTTGATTGGCTTAAAAGTCCAGGCTTTATGTCATGCGCCAAGTCATTTCCCGATTGAGGTCTTATCGGCCGATCATTTTGTTCGCTGACGGGATTGGTTGGACCAGAGAAGGTCCGGATCGTTGAGGACAGCCTCCAAGGCTTTCGGCATGGCTCAGTGACGGCGCGGTTTGTGATTGTCGCGGTCGTTGTCGACCAGGCGAAACCGAAGCGGGCCGCTGAACGTTTTCGACATAACGGGCTTCGGATCGATTTCGACTTCGCCCAACGTCGACATCTTTCAAAATGGCCTCGCCGCCGACTAACGATCCCTGCTCAGCTGGTGCCGGTTCTGAGCGCGTCATGATCGCTTTCCGACCCGGTGCATGTGTGGATTGCGCGGGCGGCGCGACGGAACAGCCTTGCGTTAAAGGTGCAAGAAGGCCCTGCCGCAGGCGAAGACAACGCCCTCCCGCGGTGCAATTTTCCTTTCATAGAACTCGCATATGCGTTACCGTGCAAACTCTAAATCAGAAGATGAGGGGAGCTCTCTATGCCAAGTGAAGATGTGATCCAGCGTGCGTGGTCCGCTATCGACGAAGAACGTGACTGGGTGTGTAAGCTGACACAGGAGATTGTTCGTATCCCGTCAGTCAACCCCAAGTTCCGCCTCGATCCCAAGCAGAACCGGGAAGCCGATGTGCAACGAGTGCTGGACCGTGAGCTAACTGCACTGGGTTTCGAGACCAAGCAGTGGGAGGTATTTCCCGACAGACCCAACCTTGTGGGGAACCTCAAGGGTAGGGAGGACAAAAGCCTCATCCTTTGCGGGCACATCGATGTGGTGCCAGTGGGTGATCCAGCGCGCTGGACCGTCGATCCCTTTGGTGGGGAGATCAAGGGCAATCGTTTATACGGCAGAGGTTCGATCGACATGAAGGGCGGCGTTGCCGCCTGTGTGGCGGCAGTCCGTGCGATCCGGCAGGCGGGCATTGATCTCGAGGGCAGGTTGTCGATGCATGCCGTTGTCGACGAGGAGGCCGGTGGCTTCGGAGCGATGGATGCCGTGAAACGAGGCGAGCTGGCAAAAGCCGTGCTCGTGGCCGAGCCGACCTGGGGTGACGTGCTGCCGGCAGAAGGAGGTCTTGAGTGGGCGAGAGTGACTATACGCGGGCGGACAGCTCACTCTGCGTGGCGCTACAACGAGATTTATCCTCAGCGTCAGGAGCCGGGACGGCTTGAGCCCGGGATGAATGCGATCGAAATAGCCTCACGCTTCATCGCAGCCTTGCGGCAGTACGAGCTTGATCGGACGCGCGCGGCTTCTCATCCGTTGCTTCCTGTGGGAATGAACACCATCAATGTCGGGGTCATCCATGGTGGCGCGGGCCTCGGCGAGAATGGGCTTCCGATCACGATGACCAATCCTGCGATCATCCCGGATATTGCCGTCCTCGACCTGGACATGAAGTTCCTTCCGTCTGAAACGTCCGTTCAGTACCGCAAGGACTTCGAGGCTTTCGTCCATCACTTCGCGCAGACGGACGCATGGCTCAGCGAGCATCCGCCGACTGTTCAATGGGAGCTGGGCGGGCTTCATTTCCCACCCCTCAACACTGCGGTCGACCATCCGTTGGTGACATCGCTTGTCAATCGGAAGACGCAGACCGGCCGAAAGCCCGACATCAAGGGGTTCGTGGCCGTTTGCGACGCTGCGCATTACGCCGGTGCCGGCGTCGATGGGGTCATCTTTGGGCCATCGGGCGACGGGTTCCATGGCGATGACGAGTATGTCGACACGGACTCGCTCATTGAAACGACCAAGGTAATCGCTGCCACTATCATCGACTGGTGTGGGGTTCGCTAGCTTCGGCTGGTCCACCTTTGTTATCTTTGGCGCGGCCCATCGATTTGATGATCGTTTGGGCCGCCCCCGCGAGACCAGACGGGTAGACGAGCATCACAGCGATAATCAGCACCGCAGTAATTATCGGTCGCCACGCTCCAAAGTCGGCCATCGCCTCTGAGAAGATGGTCAGCGCGATCGATGCGATGATCGCGCCGTAGATGGTGCTAGTGCCACCAAGCAGCACCATTGAAAGAATAATCGTCGACAGGCTCATGCCGAAAACGTCGACGGAGGCGTTTCGCTGATAAGCCGCATAGAATGCTCCTGCGACACCCGTAAAGAAGGCGCTCGCGGCCAGCGTGATAATGCGCTGGCGGGCGAGGGAAATGCCGCGGCTGATCGCGTACTCCTCATTGTCCCTGAGGGCGATGATACTTGCTCCGATCTTGGATCGAACGATGACCCGGAGGAAGACTGTGCTCAACACCAATATGCCGAGGGCGATGTAGAAGTAACCAAGCTTCTGGTCCCTGATCAGGTTGTGACCGGGAATGTAGAGGCTTTCGATCCGGACCATGCCCTGTGTGCCACCGGTGATGTCGGATTGACTGAGGACCAACTGCATCACGAGCTGCGCAAAGCCGAAGGTGACGAGAATGATGTAAATGCCTTTAAGCCGAAGGATCGGCATCGTTACCAATATTGCGGCCATTGTGGCGATAACGCCGCTGGCGATCAGGGCTAGCCAGGGATCCAACCCGAGGAACTTGGTCAGCAAACCATAAGCGTAAACCCCGATCCCGAAAAGCGCGAGGTGCCCAAAATTGAAGACACCGCCATAGCCCAAACTCAGATCCCAGTTGGAGGCCACGATCGCATAGATGAACGCCATGATCAGGATGTGACGGCTGTAGCTGTCGGACACGATGAACGGGAGAAGCATCAATACGGCGGCACCCGCAAACAGAAGAACTGCCTCGTCCTGCCAACGAACTCGTCCGGGGCTGGCTGTGTTTTCGCGGTTGAACATCAAGCGAGACCCCGCGTTTTGCTAGAGAACATGCCCTGTGGGCGGATCATGAGGGTGATAATCAAGACGGCGAAGAGAAGCGCAGGCGTCCAGTAAAGACCGAAATAATAGCTGCATATGGCCTCGAAGAACCCAATCAGGTAAGCCGCGAATATTGGGCCCGTAATACTTGAGAGACCACCGAAAACCACGACGATCAGCGCCTTGAGCAGCGGATCTGCACCCATCACCGGAGACATAAAGCGGTACCCTCCCAGAAAAATTCCGGCAAGGGCGGCTAGTCCCGCGGATATGGCGAAAGCCAGCCCGTAAAGGGCGCGCACGTTTAACCCGACCAGAAGGCTCGCATCCTCGTTCTGGGCAACGGCGCGAAGCGCCAGCCCAAGACGGGTCTTGTGGAGGAAAAGCCATAGGCCCAAAAGCACGAACGGCGTGATGAGGATGATTGTGAGCTGGTGCAGGGAGATGCCGACGCCCAGGATCATCGTGTTGCCATCGCCTAGAGCAGGAAGCTGCTTTGAACGCGGCCCCCAAATCTGCAGCGCACCATTCTCAACGAGGGACGCTGCCGCCAACGTGGTAATCACGACGACAAGAACGATGTTTGGTCTTCCGATGAGAGGGCGTACGACCGTCGCCTGGAGGCCCCAACCGAACCCGGCCATCAAAAGGACGGACAGCGGCAGGACCACGAAGAAGGGTAGTCCTAGTTCGGTCAGCTGCCAGGCGACATACGCCCCGAGCATCATCAACACGCCATGGGCAAAGTTGAAAACTCCGATGGTCGTCCAGATAAGGGCCAATCCAACGGCCATCACCGCATAAAGCGAGCCTTGGAAGAGACCTCCGGCGAAAATCTGAGCGGCGGCATCCATTGTCTGTATCCTCGCTGGCTATTTGCCGAAATAAAGCGACATGATCTCGCCGTGGTCCATCGTCTGCCCGGGCTTGATCTCCACGCCGACCTCTCCGTGGTTTATCAAGTAGAGGTGTTGGCTCAGCTCAAGCAGGAACTCCACGTCCTGCTCCACGCATACGATGGGGACGCCCTGGCCGGATATCCTGATCACAGCAGCGCAGAGCTCTTCCTTGACCTTCGGCGAGAGGCCAAGTGTGGGCTCGTCAAGGATCAGCAGCTTGGGTCGGCTCATGAGCGCTGTCGCGATCGAGACCATCTGCCGCTCACCGCCGGAAAGCGTCCTGACCTTCTGCGTCCACCGCTCCCTCAACTTGGGAAAGATCGAGAGAACCTCATCTCGGCTTGCCGCCTCGCTTTGTCGAGCGGTTTTCGTGTAAGCGCCAAGCGAGAGGCATTCGCCGATCGTCAGGTCGGGAAAAAGCCGATTGCCCTGCGATACGTGAATTACGCCGAGCTCGACGATGGCCTTCGGCGACAGCGCTGTCAGCTCGGTCCCGTTAAACGAAATGGACCCACTGCGCGGTCTAATCAGGCCCGACACGGCGCGTAGAAGCGTTGTTTTGCCATGGCCGTTGGGTCCGAACAGACCGACGTTGCCGTGCGCGCCGATTGCAAGGCTGATATTGTGCAGTACATCGATGCGACCGTATCCGCACGTGAGCTCGCGGATTTCCAAAAGTCCGGTCATGCGTCGTGTCTCCTCGTGCCGAGGTATGCTTCCACGACACGCGGGTCGCCGATGACTGTTCTTGGATCTCCCGATGCAAGAACCTTCCCCTGATTCAACACGAGAAGTTGCTGCGAGAGTGTCATCAGGAATGTCAGAACGTGTTCGATCAGCACGATCGTGACGCCTCGTTCTGCTATCTGCTTGATCAGCCCGATCGAAGTCTCGATCTCCGGCTTGGTCAGTCCGGATGCCGGCTCGTCGAGCAACAGTATCTTGGGCTTCATTGCTACGGCCGTCGCCAGCATAAGGCATTTGCGGTCGAACACCGAAAGCTGGTCCGCCAGCTTGCCGAACGATCGGCGGTCCAAGCCGACCAGCTCAAGCGCCTCCTCGGCATTCTGACGGTTCACTGAGGAACGTTGATCGGGCTTCCCGTAAGTCGCCGCGATGGCGGCATTCTCGAAGACCGTCAGTTTGTCGAAACTGGTCTCTCGCTGGAAGGTGCGGGCGAGGCCGCGCCTGGCAAGCTCGGGGGCTCTCATCCCGTGGACCGGCGCACCCTCAAAGATCACCTCGCCTTTATCGGGCGCGAAGGGAATGTTGGTGATTGCGTTGAAGAGCGTACTTTTGCCGCTTCCGTTCGGGCCGGCGATTCCTAATATCGAACCCGCTTTCACCGTGAACGACACATCGTCCAAGGCCTTAAGTGAACCAAAGGCCTTGGAGACGTTCCTGACTTCCAGGAGATTCATCGAGCTTACTTCATCCACGGCTGTGGCTTGAACTCGCCTACCGCATAGGCGCTTGGTGAAATGAGCGTGCGTTTTCCATCCCAAATCTGGAAGAAGGTCAGCGGAATGTAGTCGTCGCCCTGCATTGCCAGATGTGTCGCTGGATCGAACTTCAGGCGGCCTGCCACCGTCTGCTTGTCCGTTTCCCCGATCGCCTTTTCGATGGCGGCGTGATCCGCCGGGTCGCCGACCTTTTTGAGGGCGTCGTAGTAAACGTTGACGATTTCATACAGCGCGACGCCGTAGGTACCGCTTTCAACGCCGTACTTGTCCTTGAACTTCTTGCCAACCTCTTCCGCGCGCGGATTTTTGGGCGATACGAGCGATCCACCGAGAAGGTTATAAATAACGCCGTTCGACTTCTCCTTGGTCAACTCAACGAATTCAGGGACGCTCGGAGCGTACTGGAGAAAAACGAGGCTGTTCGTTGGCTGCTCAAGGAACTGAGTCAGGAACGCAGCCGAGTTGCCGGGCAGGTAGTCAGTGTTGATTACGACATCAGGCGGAGCTTGGCGAACCTTTGCGAGGATCGACCGCCAGTCGGTCACTTCTCCGAACGGCACCATCTCGTCGACGGTGATTTTCCAGCTCTTGTCGGAGAAGGTCTTCTTCATCCCCTCCGAGATCGTTTTGGAGTAGGCGTTGTCTGAAGATACCATGGCGACGGTCTTATTCGGCAACTTTATTTTGCCATCCGCCGCCAGTTTCTCGATGTAGGTGGTCACATCCGTGTTGTAGGCGTCGAACGACGGGGTCCAAGACCAGCAGCAATTGTATTTGCCGGGGTCCGGCGCGATGATGTCCCGGGTCTGCTGCGAGGTGGCCGCGATGACGTACGGCATATCCGCTTCGGCCATTGTGTCGATCTCGAAGTTCGTGAGACTGGCGTATCCGGTCAGCATGAAGTGCACGTCGGGATCGCCGATCAATCGTTCGACAGCACTTGTCACGTTTCCTGCCGACTGATCCTTGACGTCGCCAACCACAAGCTCGAACTTTTCTCCGTTGAATCCGCCAGCGGCGTTCAACTCATCGACGGCAAGCTGCGCACCGCGCTGAAACTCCTGACCATCGGCACTCGCCGGGCCTGTGAGCGGTGCGAGAAGTCCGATCTTGATCGTCGCGGCGTACGCGATTGATGAAGTCGAGGCTAGAGCCACGGCAAGCGTTGCGCCCAAAACCACGGACTTCCAGCGTGTCGAAATATCGATGCTCATTTCAGGTTCCCTTTTATGATTGGCTTTTTGCAATATAAGCACGTCAATCAAATTATGAAAAGAAGATTTCATTGACGACATCATAAGAATTCGTAACGTGTGAGCTTAACCTACGGAGAGGCACATGGCAGACGACGTGAAAACGGTAGAAACATCGCACGCGAGGATCGCCTATCGCGAGAGCAGCGGGGTCGGCACGCCGTTGGTGATGATCCATGGAAACAGCAGCAGTAGCGCGGTTTTCAAGAACCAGTTGGACGGCGAGATCGGTCGGAAATTCCGCGTGGTCGCACCAGACCTCCCCGGCCACGGTGACTCGTCCGACGCGTACGATCCAAAGCGCAGCTACAGCATGGAAGGGTACGCGGACGCGATAACGGAGCTTTTGTCCAAGCTGGGCGTCGAGAAGGCCGTTGTATTCGGATGGTCGCTGGGCGGTCACATTGGCCTGGAAATGATATCCAGGTTCCCCGGTATGATCGGCCTGATGATCACGGGTACACCTCCGGTCGGGCCAGACGAAATTGCCAAGGGGTTCAAACCGAGCGAACACATGCATCTGGCGGGACAGCGGGACTTCACACCCGCTGACGTGGAGGCATATGCGAGAAGCACCTGCGGCGAACCGTTCGAGGCATTCTTCCTAGATGTCGTCGGGCGAACGGACGGCCGAGCACGGCAGAACATGTTCGAGAGCTTCGCGGCCGGCACGGGCGACAACCAGCGGCGGATCGTTGCGGAAACCAGGCTCCCTATTGCCGTTGTCAACGGGGAGGACGAGCCCTTCGTGAACCTCGACTTCGTGTCGACAGTCGAGTTCGGAAACCTATGGGAGAGGCAGACCTATCGGATCGAGAACTCGGGTCATGCGCCGTTCTGGGACCGACCGGAAGAGTTCGATCCTTATCTCTTGCGGTTTGCAAATGACGTTTCGCAATAGCTGATCCGCGCTACGCCAATGACCTGTACAGGTGATCCGCCCATTGCGCCTGATCTTGGGCTGTCCCGATCAGGTCTTGGCGGATTTCCACAAGGACAGCTTCCAGGCCGCGGTCCTCGCCGTGAACAGGAATGGCGTAGTCGCTTTCCCGCTCGATCACGTAAGGCACGTTCGCGCCGATGTTCATTCCCGTGAAGTGCCTGAGTCTATCGATGAGCTGGGTCCCAAACTCCGCCGACTTCTCAAACAGTATGCCCGCTTCCCACGGGCGAGCCTCACCAAGAAATACCGGCGTAAAGGAATGGATCGCGACGATTCTCGTTGGCCGCCCAGCTCGCTCGCGACGATCCAAGTGTTCAGACACAGCCGCGTGAAACGGCGTGAACATCTTTTCGATCCGGAGTTCGCGGTCGCCGGGGCTGAGACCTTCGTTTCCTGGAATGTCGGTCGCCTCCGACCGAGCTGGGATACTCGTCACGCTTTCCACGGGTCTGTTCAGATCGATCAGCAACCGCGAGTATTTCGCGATGAAACAAGGTGCGTCCAGCAAGGCGGAAAGACGTCTACTGACCGACTCCGCGCCGATGTCCCAGGCGATGTGCCGCTTCAAGTCCTCATCGTTGAGCCCCAGGCCGTCGAAGTATGCTGGGATGTGGTTGGATGCATGTTCGCAAATAAGGACAACATCCGACAGACCGCCGTCGTTCAGTACCTCGACAGGCTCCGGCCAGTCCTCAAGCTCTAATCGCGCGGCACTCAATAGACTGCCCTATAGCGAGCGCATACCGCTTCGTCGTCCAGGCCATCAAGTGACTGGATTTCGAAGGCCTTCAGGCCGAGGAACGTCTCCAAAAAGATTCCCGAAAACCAGGATGTAACGACTGAATCCTCTTTTAGCGCGTCGAGCGCAGCGACCAAGCTCACTGGAAGTCGCCGCAGTCCCTTGTCCGCACGCTGCTGTTCGGAGAGCTCTTCAGGATCGCCCGCGTGAACCGGCGGGCATGGAAGTTTCTCTTTGAGACCCTCAAGTCCAGCATGGACGATGGCTGCAAGAGCGAGGTACGGGTTTGCGGTAGCGTCGGCGGCCCGGTACTCGATGTTGAAGCTCTTGGCCGGGTCACGGCCGCCGATCGTCACCGTCGGGCATATCCGTAACGTGGCTTCCCGGTCCTTATCGCCCAGCCAAGTATAGGCCGAACTCCAATTGTGCGGTTTCAGCCTGTAATAGGACGACACGCTGGAGGCGCTGAGTGCGGTTATTCCAGGCAAGTGCCGAAGAACGCCGGCGCAAAACGAGGCGGCGGAATTCGAAAGACCGGAGGGGCCGTCGGGATTGTAGGTCACAGCGCGGCCGTCGGAATCTACGAAGCTGAAATGGATATGGACGCCGTTCCCGACGGAGGAGGGTGCCGTTTTGGGAGCGAACGAGGCTTTCCAACCTCTGTTGCGCGCGATCTCCCGCACGATCTCACGAAGAACAACCGCGCGATCCGCTGCGGCGACGCCGACGGCCGGTGCGTTCGTTACCTCGAACTGATCTTCGCCGTACTCGGAAATGATCACTTCCGGGTTCAGTCCGGCTTCCTCAAGTGCAGTCATGACCTGAGATGCGAATCCATCCGCCCTTCTGAGGCCGGCGAACGACATCACGTGCTCTTTGGGCAGACCCGCATCGAAGATTTGGAATTCATGTTCGAACGCCGCGACGATCGAGAGGCCAGTCTGTGCCTTGAGATCGCTAAGAGCGTTGGCGAGGATGGTTCTGGTGCAACATGACCAAGGCGACCCGTCGAGTTCCACCAGATTTCCCGGGACCATATCGAAGGGCGTGTCGGATCCCGTGGCCGAAGTCTGAAACCGGGCATTCAGGTCGGGTAGCAAGCGAAGATCGCCGGACGAACCCCACGGGTTCGGGTGGGCGATCACGTTAAACGGTGTCAAAGACAGATTGGCCTGCAGCCAGCCTACGCCGCCCGTGGCGGCCTTCTCGAGCGAGCCGCTGGAGATAAAGCGACCTCTTGTGACAGCCGAAAGATCAGTTGTGACGATCCCGGTCAAAGCGGTCGTATCGCTCATGCTGGCTCCTTCGTCGAAAGACGCTCTACTACCGTCGCGGTGTCTGCGACCCAGCAATAACCGCCGAATGCCTTTAGCGCCGTGTCATGGCGCTCCTGTGAGGCTGCCGCGCAGGCGTCCGAAACACAGGTGACGTAATACCCTCGATCTGCGGCGTCGCGGACGGCCATATCTACGCACTGGTCGGTCATTATGCCGGAAATAATCAGGTAGCGGACGCCGAGGTTCTTCAGCACGTAATCGATGTTGGTCGAGTTGAAGACGCCCGACGAAGTCTTTGGAATGAGTATCTCGTCGTTGATCGGCCCCAGGTTCTCGGGTGGCAGGCCAGCCGGGTTGCTCGGGGCGATGTGTATGGGTGTCAGCTTGTGGTCGAGTGACCGATCGCGACCGTCCTCCGTCAAGCTTTGAATAATGGTATGCAGAACCTCGAGTCCATTCGAACGTGCTGCCGCAAGCAGTCGTTCATTGTTCGGAATGGTGATCGAGGTAGTCTGCCGATAAAAGTAGTGGTCGGGACCTCTCTCCGGATGGTCGGGATCGAGCCCAGGCTCGAGCCAGATCCGCTGCATGTCAACCAGCAGAAGAGCCGTTTCGCTTGGGACATAGGGTGCGTCTCGAGGAAGTAGCTTGCTAGACATTGCTGGTACCTTTCCTGCGCTTCGGCCCGGGTTGAGCCGGCGTGTCAGTGATTTCCTCGCCGTCGACAGTTACGGCATTGCGCGCTCGAACCGCCTCCAGGCTTTCCACCCGGCGTCGCGTCGTATCATCCGGTGAAGAAAGAATTTGAGCGACGAGCGCCTCGATTTGCGCGACCGCCGGGGCAAGGGTGTCGTACGGGGAGGGGACGTCGAGCGGACATATGATCGTGACCTCGGCATGCTCGGCGATCGGCGACAGCCATTGGTCCGTAAAAAGAATGACGGTTGTCCCACTTCCGGCGGCCTGAGAAGCGAAGGCTACCACGTCGTTTTGATAGCGCCGGTAGTCGAAGACGATAAGCACATCGCGCTTTCCGTAGTCGACAAGGATGTCGAACGAGTGGGCCGCGAGCGCTCCAATGTCCTGAACGTTGGGTCGCAACTGTGATAGGTAGCCCGCCAGCATTCCGGCGATATGTCGGCTGAACCGCCCTCCCACAAGGCCCACACGTCCCTTCGCTTCCATGATTGTCCTGGAGACCTTGTCGTAGGTGTTCGCAGGGGTCGCACCTATAGTCCGGTCGATCGTCTCGGAGACGGCATGGAGGTAATTCTCCGCAATGCCTTGAGAACTGTCGACGGGGCGTTTTGTCTCCATCATCAAAAGAGGTGAGTGTAGCCTCGCCTCTACCTCGGACAGGATTCTCTTTTGAAGGTCGGGGAAGCCTTCGAATCCTAGTTTCACCGCGAGGCGTACAACGGTAGCATCACTCACGCCGGCCTTCTTGGCCAGATTGCTGGCTGTACCAAGGCCCGACGCAGGGTAGTCGGCCAAAAGGATCTGGACGATCTTCTCCTCCGATGGCGTAAGCGCCAATTTTTGATCCAGCAATGTCGTTCTGACGTCGACCACGTTCTCTCCCTCGTGAAGCGTAATCTGCGAAATACAATAAATATCGGCATTATGAAAGAAAACTTTCATCCAGCAGGTTGCTATCTTCGGGGCGACGCCGCTTGGGAACCAGGTGTACCATAGTCGTTCTTGAGCCGGGAGACGCGTGTAGGGTACCAATTGAAACGAAACTTTTCTTCCCGATCGTACCAGCTTCACTTTAGGGCGGCTATCAACTAGGTTGCATTTCCGATAGCGATATCAACTAGGCTATTGTCGAGGTCAACGGGGTGCATCGAAACCTCGATACGGGCGCTCTCTTCAAACGTGTTCAACAGGTTCTGCCGATGAATTTTCTCGTGATTGCTAGCCTTGCGTCGTTTCTTTTTGGAATGATCGTCATACGCGTGGCCGGCCTGCAGTATGAAGCGATCGGAGGTCTGCTGGGTGTAGTCTGGTTCTGGTGGTCGTTCGTTTGGCTAATGCGGAACAAGCCGCGCGAGGTGGAAACGATCAAAAAGGAACTGGAACGGATGTACCGCCGTATCAAACCCTGAGGCCTTACCGTGTGCTGAACGACCGCCCTAATGCTATCGAGCTGGATGATGCAATATCTGGAACCTGTCGCATCCGTCCAAGTTATGGCGATGCCGCCTGGCGCTCTTTCAGTCGATAGTCAGAGTACTCCCATAGGCCGGGCGGCAATCTAACTTAAATCAGCAATGGCGCTGGCGGCGACACCGTCCTTTTTCTGGGGCGGAAAACTTGACGGCAAGCATCCGGGGACTAGCTTTTCCTCAACGTCAGCCGCGTTGTCCCATAGAAATTTCACCTGCTGAAGCTCGTCAGAGCCTCGGCAACGAAGCCTTTGATTGCGTCGCGAACGGACGCTCATCGGTTGCGACACCCGGCGTACGTGGCGCAGTCGAGTTGAAACGGAGACTAGACATGCAATTCCCAGCTCCAGGTTCCGACAGTCCTTCGCAACGCTTTGAGCAGGCTAAAGAGGCGGCGAGGAACGTCCTCGCTGAGGTCATCGCGTCCGCCAACGAAGCAGGATGGGGCACTGAGGAGATCGCAGTCGCCCTAGTCGAAGCCGCGAACTTCCACAAAGAAGCTCATCACGCCGATCCCGACCCCGCTGAAGACCCATCACTGGGGGACGCCGTGCGCCAGCAGATTGGGCATGAGGAGCAGTTCGATTGAGGGTCGGGACGATACGCGGATGACGCCGCAAGGAAGAATGGGTATTTGTCGCGAGTGGTTGAGAGCGCAACTAGCCTGCCCATGATCACTTCAACTTCGGCCGGTAAGCATCTGAATTGCCTCACAGCGAGAGAATGCATGCGCTTTGAGTGCGGGCCGCTCGTTTATCGAACGGCCCGCTGACGCAAGAGCTTATCGGTGCTTGCCCTCACAAGGTTTGTCGGCCTCGTCCTTGGAAGACGGGCCACTACGTTTGACGGTGTGAATGGCCACAAAAACGTGCGACATTGCCGTCAGCTTGTTGTTCG
>Ga0102589_1002404_pt1 | contig 21853 bp, 16 predicted proteins | sample AraplaMF_Col_mLB_FD_76858 | JGI IMG/M metagenome (GOLD analysis project Ga0102589, IMG submission 76858) | Arabidopsis root microbial communities from the University of North Carolina, USA - plate scrape MF_Col_mLB | ecosystem: Host-associated > Plants > Roots > Endosphere | place: USA... | reverse complement strand
CGATCGTCAACATCTACGGCCCGCGCATGCTGCGCTACAAGGGCGTGCTGAACATGAAGGGCACCGAGCGCAAGGTGATCTTCCAGGGCGTGCACCAGCTGATGGGCAGCGACCTCGGTCCCGAATGGGGCAAGGACGAGCAACGCCAGAGCCGCATGGTGTTCATCGGCATCGAGCTGCCGCGCGAGATCCTCGAGCAGGGGCTCGAGCAGTGCCTGGTGTGACAAGGTATGAATAAACCTACTGCGCGCCCCGATCTCGCACCTGCGGTCCTCACCGTACAAGGTACGGCTCCGGTCCTCGGCGCGACCTCGGGGCGCTCGCTACGGTTTCTTCACACCTTGTGAGCTGAAGGTCCCGGATGAAGAAAAGGCGCCGGCCGCGAGGCCTGGCGCCTTTTTATTTGGCGGGCAGCTCGACGGGCTTGCCGATCAGCTTGAGCTGGCCGCCGCTGAACTCGACCTGGCTGGTCACGTCGTCGCCCGCGCGCTTCAGGTAGCCCTGCTGCTCGAACTGTTCGATCATCAGCGCGGCCACTTCGGGCGACGGCGCCTGGCTGCCGCCGGCGGACTCGGCGATCTTCTCGATCCATTTCACCGGCAGCCGCCCGCTGGCCTTGAGCACGCCGCGCTTGAGCAGCAGCGCATTGCCGGGCAGCTGCAGGTCCGCGTCGGTCACGCCGGCCATGGCGACCGAGTAGCTGAACTCGGCGCGCTGGCCGTCGATCTCGACCAGCAGCCGGTCGACACCAACCTCGGGGCCTTGTTTGGCCATGGCCTTGAGATCGGGCGCGAGCTGGTCGGCCAGCGCGCGCAGCGCGGCCTGCGAGGCCTTGCCGCGCACACAGCCGTTGGCGGCGGCCGAGCGGGTCCAGGCCTCGGCCAGCTTGCGGTAGCCGGCGACGTCGATGCGGCGCGTGCTGCTGGCCATCTCGAAGCCGTCGATGCGGGTCGCGCCGACCGAGCCCGTGCCCTTGAAGGTGGCGGTACCGGTGTAGAGGCCGTTCTCGATGGTGGCGTCGCTGGCGGCGTCGAGGCCCTGCAGCACGATGGCGGGGAAGGCCTTGGCGGGGGCGGCGTCGGGATCGGCCTTCTTTCCGGCCACCGTGAATTCCAGCGCCTCGAGCCGGCCCGCGCTCTTGCCGGTGGCCAGCATCCAGCCGTGGCGGATGTCCAGGTCGGCGCGGCCGTCGAGCTTGCCCATCTTGAGGCTCACGCCGTTGCGCAGGTCCGCGGCCTCGAAGCCGGGCAGGGCGAGTTCGTAGTGCGCCGCGGTGCGCGCGCCGTCTCCCCGCACGCGCAGCTGCGCGCCCTGCCAGGAGACGCGGGTCTTGCCCTCGTCGGCGAACTGGCCGGGCGCGAGCGTGATCTCGCTCGTGTAGCCGCCGTCGAAGCCGACCCGGGTGTGGGCGCCGAAGGGCCGGGCGTCGCCGAACACCTTCCTGGCCTCGGCCTGGCCCTTGATGTCGAGCAGCAGTTCGCTGTCGATGGTGGCCGCGGCCAGGCTGCCGCCGGCCAGCGGGCCGTGGCGGATGGTGTCGCGGAAGCTCAGGCGCAGCGGCCTGGACGGGGTCGGCGCGGCGTCCTCGCCATCCTCTTCCTCCGGGTCCGCGGGCGGCGCGCCGGCCACGGCGGCGTCGGCCGGGCAGCCGAGCTCCAGCGTCACCGTGCTGACCGCGCCGAGGAAGCCGCGCTCGTAGCTGCGTTCGGTCACGCGCACCAGCGCGGTCTGCTGCGGCAGCTGCGCGAAGGCGCTGTCGTAGACCGATTTCACCTTGTTGCCGGCCCACCAGGTGCTGCCGGCATAGGCCAGCGCGATCGCGGCGGCCAGGACGCCCAGGACTGTCTTCTTCTTGCTCAAGTTCGGCTTTCTTGTAGGGGTATCCAGGGCCATGAGGCCCCTGGCGCCGGCCCTCCGCCGGCGCGGCGCGATGCTACCGGAGCACCGTGGGTCCCAAACGCATCGCCCGCTCATTCGAGTTCTCTATACAATCGCGCGCCTGTTGAAAACGCCAGGTCCCCCCGCAAGGGGGCGGCAGGGGTCGAAGACAGGAGGGCGCCGCATGTTTGCGGCGGGCTTTCGGGGGTATAACCCCGGGGTTCGCCGACCGGCGGATGCCCTCGACAACGCGGAGCCCGCACGGCCCACCAGGTCCGCAGTGGCTCCCATGGGAGGAGACACCAGTGAAAGCGCGTTCCAGTTCGTCCAAGGAGCCAGTCACCGTGAAGAAGCCCGCCGCCAAGGCCACGCCAGCATCCAGGACCGACGCCACCAAGGCGACGGCCGCGAAGCCGGCTGTACCGGCGGCCAAGAAAGCATCTTCCGCGACGGCGACCGTGGCGAAGAAGGAAGGCGCCGCAGCGAAGAGCGTCAAGACAGAGAAGACCGCAACGCCCACGGCCAAGGCCGCGAGCGCATCGGCGAAGAAAGCAGTTCATCCCGCCACCAAGCCTGCCAGCGAGCCGGCGGCAACCGTCCCGGCCAAGAGCGCGAGCAAGACAGCCAAAGCGGGTCCATCGTCCACCAAACCCGTCGGCCCGCGTGCCGTTTCACCTGTTTCCTCGATCCCCATGAAAAAAACGGCTGCCGCCTCTTCCTCCGCCCCGGCGACACCTTCGACCCCCGAGCCCGAAGTCGCCACGGCCACCGCCGCGCCCGCGCCCGCCCGTGGCGGCCGCGTGTCCCGCCTGTCGCAACTGACGGTGCCCTCGATGCCGCAATCGGTGGCATCGACCGCCGCCAAGTCCAGCTTTATCCAGTCCGCCTCGCAGGCGCTGGTTCCGCCTCCCCCCGTGAATGTGAAGAAAGATCCGAAGTTGGCCAACAACTGGAAGACCAAGTCCGTCGAAGAACTCAGCGATGCCGAAGTCATCGCGATGCCCGATTCCGAGTACATGAACGAAAAGCAGATGGCGTTCTTCCGCCTGAAGCTCGTCGAACTCAAGCGCGGCATTCTCGAGAATGCCGGCGAAACCACCGAGCACCTGCGTGAAGACACGGTGGTCGTGCCCGACCCGGCCGACCGCGCCACCATCGAGGAAGAACATGCCCTCGAACTGCGCACCCGCGACCGCGAGCGCAAGCTGCTGAAGAAGATCGAGCAGTCGATCCAGCGCATCGACGCCGGCGACTACGGCTACTGCGACGAAACCGGCGAGCCGATCGGCGTCGGTCGCCTGCTGGCCCGCCCGACCGCTACGCTGTCGCTCGAAGCGCAGCAGCGCCGCGAGCTCAAGCAGAAGATGTTCGGGGACTGAGCGCCGGTTCTCCGGCCCGGCTCCGACCGTCGTCCATCGCTCGCGAATGCCAAAGGAAGAAACGGGCCGCCTGCTCTCCAAGGTGGCGAAGTTCGTCCGCAATCCGCTCAAGGATTGGTCGGAGCTGGACACCACCCCCTCGAATTCGAACGCCTCCGACTCCTCGCTGCCCGACCCGGCCTACAGCCGGGAAATGCTCAAGGAAATGATCGAACGGCGCCAGCGCAACGATTTCGTGCGCCGGCGCGAGTTCGACATGCTGCGCAAGCTGCGCCAGCGCGAGGCCGCCGCCCACGCCTTCGATGCGACGGCCACGCCGTCGTCGTTCAACATCAACAGCACCTCGGAGAAATCCGAGGGCCGCGCGCTCACGCTCAAGAAGATCGACGAGATCGAGGAGCAGATGTCGCAGCAGTGGTGGAAGGGGCGCGGACCGAACGGCGAGACGCTGGTCAAGTCGCCGCCCGACGCGGGCGCCGAGACGCTCGCGCCGGCCGACACCGACGCGCTGCTCGAGCCGCCCTCCCGGCCGGTGCCCGCGCCGGTGGCGCCCGCGGCCGTGGCCACGGCCTCGCCCAGCGGCACCCACATGGCGAGCCGGCTCGCGCAGGACGGCGCGCTCGAGGAGGCGGTGATCCGCTTCGCGCACGGCGATGACGTCGGCGCCGAGGCGATCCTGCTGCAGGCGCTGGCCTCCGAGGGCGCCAGCGGCACCGACGAAACCCATGCCGCCACGGCCGAGCGCGACGACGCCCGCTGGCGCGCGCTGTTCGACCTCTACCGCGCCACCGGCGACGCCGCCAAGTTCGCGGCCGCGCGCATGCGCTATGCCCAGCGCATGCGGCGCATGGGCCCCGACTGGGTGGCGCTCGACGAATTGGCGCGCAGCGTGAAGGCGGTGGCGGCCAGCGAGGAGGGCGACAGCGCGCCCGCCGAAGGCGCGGCCGACTGGGCCGCGCCGGCGAAGCTGGCGCGCGACGGCCTGGTGGCGCTCACGCGGGCACTGTCGCAGGCCGGCTCGGTCTGGACGCTCGACTGGCGCGCGCTGGGCGGGATCGGCGCCGACGCCGCGGCGCCGCTGCGCGTGCTGTTCGCGCACTGGGCCGATTCGCCGGTCAAGCTGCGCTTCATCGGCGCGGCGCAGCTGCTGGCGGTACTGGCCGAGGCCGCGCCCAACAACGAGCGCGGCATCGACGACGTCTGGTGGCAGCTGCACATGGCCGCGCTGCGGCTGATGCACCTGCCCGACGACTTCGAGCTGGTGGCGCTCAACTACTGCATCACCTACGAGGTGTCGCCGCCGTCCTGGCAGGACCCGCGCGGCGAATACAGCGCCGTGGCCGCGCCGGTGTCCACGCCGTCGCGCATGGGCTCGGTCTGGTCGCTGCTGTCGGTGGGCGAGTCCGAGAGCTTCCCCTCGGCCGGCAGCGGCTTCGCGGCGCTCGCGGGCGACCTGCGCGGCGAGTCGCCGTCGAACCTGCAACGGCTCGATGCCGACCTGCGCGGCGGCACCGCGCCCGTGATCTCCTGTGCCGCGTTGCTGCGCATGGACCTGGCCGCGGCCGGCTCGCTGCTGGGCTGGGTGCGCGAGCGCGACGCCAAGGGCGAGCGGGTGCAGTTCGTCGACGCGCACCGGCTGATCGCGACCCTGTTCGGCCTGGTCGGCATCGCCGACCACGCGACTGTCGCGGTGCGCAAGAACTAGGCAAGAACCAGGCTTGCAAGCCGCCCGGCGCGGACTTGCATTGCCCCGTCCAGGCCCCAGATGGCTGCGATGGAACAATTTCACGGCACCACCATCGTGAGCGTGCGCCGCAAGACCCCCCAGGGCGACCAGGTCGCCATCGGCGGGGACGGGCAGGTCACACTCGGAAACATCGTCATCAAGGGCACGGCGCGCAAGGTGCGGCGGCTCTATCACGGCAAGGTGCTGGCCGGCTTCGCCGGCGCCACGGCCGACGCCTTCACCCTGTTCGAACGCTTCGAGGCCAAGCTCGAGAAGCACCAGGGCCATCTCTCGCGCGCCGCGGTCGAACTGACCAAGGACTGGCGCACCGACCGCGTGCTGCGCCGCCTCGAGGCCATGCTGGCCGTGGCCGATGCCACCACCTCGCTGATCATCACCGGCAACGGCGACGTGCTGGAGCCCGAGAACGGTGTGATCGCCATCGGTTCGGGTGGTGCCTACGCGCAGTCGGCGGCCAAGGCGCTGCTCGACAACACCGAGCTCACGGCCGAGCAGATCGTGAAGAAATCGCTGGAGATAGCAGGCGAACTCTGCATTTACACGAACATGAACCACACCGTCGAGACGCTCTGAGGCCGCCACCATGTCCATGACCCCCCAGGAAATCGTCTCCGAACTCGACAACCACATCGTCGGCCAGCCGCAGGCCAAGCGCGCGGTGGCCATCGCCCTGCGCAACCGCTGGCGCCGCCAGCAGGTCGACGACAAGCTGCGCGCCGAGATCACGCCCAAGAACATCCTCATGATCGGCCCCACGGGCGTGGGCAAGACCGAGATCGCACGCCGCCTCGCACGGCTGGCCGACGCGCCCTTCATCAAGGTCGAGGCCACCAAGTTCACCGAGGTGGGCTACGTAGGCAAGGACGTCGATTCGATCATCCGCGACCTGGCCGAGATCGCCGTCAAGCAGACCCGCGAGGCCGAGAGCGCCAAGGTGCGCGCGCGTGCCGAGGACGCGGCCGAGGAGCGCATCCTCGACGTGCTGCTGCCGCCCGCGCGGCTGGCCGACGGCACCGCGCCCGACAGCGGCAACGCCACGCGCCAGGCCTTCCGCAAGAAGCTGCGCGAGCACCAGCTCGACGACAAGGAGATCGAGATCGACCTCGTCGAGACGCGCGCGCCGCTCGAGATCATGGGCCCCGCCGGCATGGAGGAGATGGCCGAGCAGCTCAAGGGCATGTTCGGCCAGATGGGCCAGGGCAAGCGCAAGACGCGCAAGCTCAAGATCGCCGAGGCGATGCGCTTCCTGATCGACGAGGAAGCGGCCAAGCTGGTGAACGAGGACGAGATCCGCACCCAGGCGATCGCCAATGCCGAGCAGAACGGCATCGTGTTCATCGACGAGATCGACAAGGTCGCCACCCGCAGCGAGGCGCAGGGCACCGACGTCTCGCGCCAGGGCGTGCAGCGCGACCTGCTGCCGCTGGTCGAGGGCACGGCCGTGAGCACCAAGTACGGCGTGGTGCGCACCGACCACATGCTGTTCATCGCGAGCGGCGCCTTCCACCTGAGCAAGCCCAGCGACCTGATTCCCGAGCTGCAGGGGCGCTTCCCGATCCGCGTCGAGCTGCAGTCGCTGTCGGTGGCGGACTTCGAGAGCATCCTCACGCAGACCCGTGCCTCGCTCGTGAAGCAGTACCAGGCGCTGCTGGCCACCGAGGGCGTCACGCTCGACTTCACGCCCGAGGGCGTGACGCGTCTCGCGAGCATCGCCTTCGAGGTCAACGAGCGCACCGAGAACATCGGCGCACGCCGGCTGTCGACGGTGATGGAGCGTCTTCTCGATGAAGTAAGCTTCGACGCGGCCCGTCTCGAGGGCCAGACGATCCGCATCGATGCCGCCTACGTGGACCAGCGCCTGGCGGCACTAAGTCACGACGAAGACCTGTCGCGCTTCATCCTCTGAAGTTGCCGCCCTTGCCCCTGTTACAGGGGCAATGCTTCACGCATCACATTCACTGCGTGAGCTAAGTCCTTCTTTCTCAACGAAATTCGCCGATTCCAGAATCTTGGAATCGGCGCTAAGTCGTTGATTCCATTACAAAAAATACCCCGCACGCCTGGTTGCGCAGGAAGTGTTTCCTGCTACAGTGCAAAAAAGTGCAGTTAAGTGGGAAAAAGTGCGAGTAGTGTGCCCTTCGGGCGCTGCGGCCTTCCCACCACAGGGGTTTCTCGGTCGTGTTTCAAGGCGCGTCATCGCTCAGTCTGGATGCCAAGGGGCGGCTTTCGGTGCCGACCCGGCATCGCGACGTCCTGAGCGCCACGGCGGGCGGCCAGCTCACGATCACCAAGCACCCCCATGGCTGCCTGATGGTGTTCCCGCGTCCGGAATGGGAGAAGTTCCGCGAGCGGATCGCCGCGCTGCCGATGTCGGCGCAGTGGTGGAAGCGGGTGTTCCTCGGCAACGCGATGGACGTCGAGATGGACGGCACCGGCCGCATCCTCGTGTCGCCCGAACTGCGCGCGGCCACGGGCATCACGCGCGACACCCTGCTGCTGGGCATGGGCAACCATTTCGAACTCTGGGACAAGGCCACCTACGAGGCCAAGGAGGCCGAGGCCACCCAGGGCGAAATGCCGGATGTGTTTCAGGACTTCGCGTTCTGAGGGGCATCGTGAATACCGCATGGACCCACACGACCGTTCTTCTGGACGAAGCGGTCGAAGCCCTTCTCGCAGGCCGGACGGCCGCGCCCGGCACCTTCGTGGACGCGACCTTCGGCCGGGGCGGGCATTCGCGCGCGATCCTCGCGCGGCTGGCGCCGGAAGGCAGGTTGATTGCCTTCGACAAGGATGCGGAAGCGGTGACCGAAGCAGCGCGCATCTCGGATGCGCGTTTTTCCATCCGGCACCAGGGATTCCGTTCGCTGGGCGAGCTGCCCGGCGCGAGCGTGGCGGGAGTGCTGCTGGACCTGGGCGTGAGCTCGCCGCAGATCGACAACCCGGCGCGCGGTTTCAGTTTTCGTTTCGACGGCCCGCTCGACATGCGCATGGACACCACGCGCGGCGAGAGCGTGGCCGAGTGGCTGGCAACGGCAGAACTCCAACAAATTGCAGAGGTGATCCGTGACTATGGCGAAGAACGGTTTGCTGTTCAGATTGCAAAGGCGATTGTTGCTCGCAGACAAGAACGGGGCGCAATTTCAACCACCACCGAATTGGCCGAGCTCGTGGCTGGCACGGTCAAAACCCGCGAGCCGGGCCAGAACCCTGCAACGCGCACATTTCAGGCTCTTCGGATTTTCATCAACGCCGAGCTTGAAGAGCTGCAACAGGCGCTAGAGGCGAGCCTGTCGGTGCTGCAACCCGGCGGCCGGCTCGCGGTGATCAGTTTCCATTCGCTCGAAGACCGGATCGTGAAGCAGTTCATCGCGAAGCACTCGAAGGAGGTCTACGACCGCCGTGCGCCGTTCGCGGCGCCCAAGGCGATGCGGCTGCGCGCGCTCGAGCGCATCAAGCCCTCCGAGGCCGAGGTCAGCGGCAACCCGCGCTCGCGCAGCGCGATCCTGCGCGTGGCAGAACGAACGGAGACGCCATGAGCCGGTCCCGCGTCCACGGTCTCGCCCGCCCGATTTCCAGCCGCCGCACCACGGGCGGCTTCGTGCCTTCTGCGCCCGCCGCGCGCGGCGAACGGGGAGGCCGCTGAGATGGCACGCCTGAACCTGCTGCTGCTGCTGTCCGTGATCGCCACGGCGCTCTACCTCGTGCACACGCAATACCTGTCGCGCCAGCTCTACACCGAGCTCGACCGCACGATGCAGGAGACGCGCCGGCTCGAGCTCGACCACGACCGGCTGCAGGTCGAGAAGCGCGCGCAGGCCACGCCGCTGCGCGTGGAGAAGCTCGCGAAGGAACAGCTGCAGATGCGCACCACCTCGCCGGCCATCACGCAGTACGTGCGTCCCGACGGCAGCGTGATCCCGGCCGTGGTCGCGCCGCCGCCCGCACCACCCGTCAACAAGCCAGCCGCCAACAAGCCGGCCGCCGCCGCAGCCGCAAGGGGGCAGCGATGAGCCGCCGCAGCGTGCGCTACACCACCAGCCCCCTGCTGGCGAGCAAGACGCCGGTGTGGCGCAGCAAGTTCATCGTCGGCGGCATCGCGCTGGGCTTCGTCGTGCTCGCGGGCCGCGCGGCCTACGTGCAGGTGTTCGGCAACAGCTTCTTCCAGCGCCAGGGCGAGGTGCGCTTCGCGCGCACGCTCGAGCTGCCGGCCAACCGCGGCCGCATCCTCGACCGCAACGGCCTGATCCTCGCGTCGAGCGTGGTGGCGCCCAGCATCTGGGCCATTCCCGAGGACGTGGAGCGCGACGATCCCGAGGTGCGCGCCAAGCTCAGGCAGGTGGCCAAGCTGCTCGAGATGCCGCAGAAGGACTTCGACAAGAAGCTCGAGGACGAGGACAAGACCTTCGTCTGGATCAAGCGCCAGGTCGACGAGCCGATCGCCAAGCAGATCGCCGCGATGAACCTCAAGGGCATCTACCAGCGCAAGGAATACAAGCGCCAGTACCCCGAGGGCGAGGCCGCCGCGCACGTGGTGGGCTTCACCAACGTCGAAGACAACGGCCAGGAAGGCATCGAGCTCGCGTTCAACAAGGAGCTGGCCGGCAAGGCGGGTTCCCGCCGCGTCATCAAGGACCGGCTCGGCCGCGTGGTCGAGGGCGTGGGCGAGACGGTGCCGCCGCTCGACGGCAGGGACATCCAGCTCAGCGTCGACAGCAAGGTGCAGTTCTTCGCCTACCAGAAGCTGCGCGACGCCGTCACGGCGCGCCGTGCCAAGGCCGGCAGCGTGGTGGTGCTCGACTCCGTCACCGGCGAGGTGCTGGCGCTGGCCAATTACCCGAGCTACGTGCCCGACAGGCGGCAGAACCTCACCGGCGAGCAGCTGCGCAACCGCGCGCTCACCGACACCTTCGAGCCCGGCTCGACGATGAAGCCCATCACCGTCGGCATGGCGCTGGAAGCCGGCCGCGTGAAGCCCTCGACCCTGATCGAAACCGGCCCTGGCCGCTTCCAGCTCGGCGGCTTCACCATCAGCGACACCCACAACTACGGCACGCTGACGGTCGAGGGCGTGATCCAGAAGTCGAGCAACGTCGGCGCGCTCAAGATCGCGCAGAAGATGACCCCGCACGAGATGTGGGACACCTACACCGCGCTCGGCTACGGCCAGAAGCCGCAGATCCAGTTCCCCGGCGCGGTCACCGGGCGCCTGCGCCCGTGGAAGACCTGGAAGCCGGTCGAGCAGGCCACCATGGCGTATGGCTACGGCCTGTCGGCGTCGCTGTTCCAGATGGCGCATTCGTACACCGCGTTCGCGCACGACGGCTCGATCATCCCGGTCACCATCCTCAAGAACGCCGAACCGCCGGCCGGCGTCCGGGTGTTCTCGCCCTCCAACGCGCTGGCCGTGCGCAAGATGCTGCAGATGGCCGCGGGCCCGGGCGGCACCGGCACGCGCGCCCAGACGGTCGGTTACTCGGTCGGCGGCAAGTCGGGCACGGCCCACAAGCAGGTCGGCAAGGGCTACGCAAGCAACAAGTACCGCGCCTGGTTCACCGGCATGGCGCCCATCGAGAAGCCGCGCATCATCGTCGCCGTGATGATCGACGAGCCCACCGACGGCCAGTATTTCGGCGGCCTCGCCGCGGCGCCCGTGTTCAGCGAAGTCGTGCAGCAGACCCTGCGCATGATGAACGTTGCGCCCGATCTGGCGGTCAAACCCCTGGTGATGACGCAGGGCGTCGACGAGAGTTTCTGAGCATGCTGACACTCACTTCCCCCCAACTGGCCGCGCTCTGGCTCAAGGAGCGCGTGCGGGGTGCGCTGCATGCCGACAGCCGGCCGGTGGGCGCGGGCGACGGCTTCATCGCCTGGCCCGGGGCCGCGACCGACGGGCGCAAGCACGTGGCGGCGGCGCTGGCGCAGGGCGCCGTGGCCTGCCTGGTCGAGCATGACGGCGTCGAGGCCTTCGACTTCCAGGGCGACGACCGCATTGCGAGCTATCCCGGCCTCAAGGCCGCCACCGGCCCGATCGCCTCGGCCTTCTACGACAACCCCTCGGCGCTGCTCGACGTGCTGGCCGTGACCGGCACCAACGGCAAGACCTCCACCGCGTGGTGGCTCGCCGAATCGCTCTCCACGCTGCGCGCGGCAGGCGGCGTTCGCGCGATGCGGCCCGACGGCACCATGGAGCGCGACGCGCCGTCGCCCTGCGCCGTGATGGGCACGCTGGGCATCGGCGTGCCGCCCGACCTGACCTACACCGGCCTCACCACGCCCGACCCCGTGATGATGCAGGGCGAGCTGCGCGCCCTGGTCGAACGCGGCTTCGGCGCCTGCGCGATCGAGGCGTCCTCGATCGGCATCGCCGAGCGCCGGCTCGACGGCGCGCGCATCGCGGTCGCCGTGTTCACCAATTTCACGCAGGACCACCTCGACTACCACGGCAGCATGGACGCCTACTGGCAGGCCAAGGCCGAGCTGTTCCGCTGGCCCGGCCTGCGCGCCGCGGTGATCAACATCGACGACATGCACGGCGCCAGCCTGTGCGCGAACCTGGTCGATGCCGGCATCGGCGCGCTCGACGTCTGGACGGTCTCGGCCGGCGGCAAGCCGGCGCGGCTCATGGCGCGCGACATCGGCTACGACGCGCAGGGCCTGCAGTTCTCGGTGGCCGAGCACGGCACCGCGGCGGTCGAACGGCTCTCCACCGGCCTGATCGGCCAGTACAACGTGGCCAACCTGCTCGGCGTGCTGGGCACCCTGCGTGCCCTGGGCCTCTCGCTGTCGCAGGCGGTGACGGCCTGCGCCAACCTCACCAGCGTGCCGGGCCGCATGGAGCGGGTGAGCGTGGCCGGCGATGCGCCGCTGGCGGTGGTCGACTACGCCCACACCCCCGACGCGATCGACAAGGCACTGGCCGGCCTGCGCCCGCTGGCGCGGCAGCGCGGCGGTGCGCTCTGGTGCGTGTTCGGCTGCGGCGGCGACCGCGATCCGATCAAGCGGCCGATGATGGCCGCCGTTGCCGAGCGCCAGGCCGACCGCGTGGTCGTGACCAGCGACAACCCGCGCAGCGAAAAGCCCGATGCGATCATCAGCCAGGTGCTGCGCGGCCTCTCGCGCCCCGAAGCCGCCCGGGTGCAGCCCGACCGCGCGGCCGCCATCGCCGATGCGATCGCGCAGGCCGCGCCGCAGGACGTGGTGCTGATCGCCGGCAAGGGCCACGAGGCCTGGCAGGAAATCGCGGGCCAGCGCATTCCGTTTTCCGACAGGACCCATGCGCTGGATGCGCTGACGAAGCGAGGGTCGGCATGAGCGATATGACGCCGCTCGACATGACGCTGGCCCAGGCGCAGCAGTGGGTTCCCGGTTCGCGCCTGGTGGGCGACCCGGCGACGGTCATTGCGCGCGTGCACACCGACACCCGCACGCTGGCGCCGGGCGACCTGTTCGTCGCACTCAAGGGCGAGCGCTTCGACGCCAACGATTTCCTGGCGCAGGCCAAGGCGCATGGCGCGGTCGCAGCCATCGCCCACCACGGCCTCGAGGCCGCCGGGCTGGCCGGCCTCGAAGTGCCCGATTCGCTGGCCGCGCTCGGCGCGCTCGGCGCGGGCTGGCGCGCGCAGTTCACGCTGCCGCTGATCGGCGTCACCGGCAGCAACGGCAAGACCACGGTCACGCAGATGATCGCGGCGATCCTTGTCGCCTTCCGCGCCGACCGTGCGCTGGCGACCGCCGGCAACTTCAACAACGAGATCGGCGTGCCGCTCACGCTGCTGCGCCTGCGCGCACGGCACCAGCACGCCGTGCTCGAGCTGGGCATGAACCATCCGGGCGAGATCGCGCGGCTGGCCGCCATCTCGCGCCCGACCATCGCGCTCGTCAACAACGCGCAGCGCGAGCACCAGGAATTCATGGCCACCGTCGAGGCGGTGGCGGTCGAGAACGCCGCGGTGTTCGCGGTGCTGCCGGCCGACGGCACGGCCGTCTTCCCGCATGGCGACGCCTTCACCCCGCTGTGGGCCGACATGGCGCGCGAAGTCGGCTCCCGCCGCTGCCTGACCTTCGGGGAGCACGCGGACGCCGACATTTCGCTCGAGAGCGCCGAATGGACGCAGGGCGCCTGGGCCGTGCGGGTGCGCACGCCGCTGGGCGCCTTCGACGCGCGCCTGCACATCGCCGGCCGCCACAACGTGGGCAATGCATTGGCCGCCACCGCCTGCGCGCTCGCGGCGGGTGTTTCGCTCGGGACCATCGCCGCGGGCCTGTCGGCCTTCGAGCCGGTGAAGGGCCGCTCCAAGGCCAGCGAGATCGTCCTGTCGGACAAGCATTCGATCACCCTGGTCGACGACAGCTACAACGCCAACCCCGACTCCGTGATCGCCGCCATCGACGTGCTCGCGGGCCTGCCCGGTCCGCACCTGCTGGTGCTGGGCGAGATGGGCGAGGTGGGCGACCGCGCGCCCGAGTTCCATGCCGAGGTCGGCGAACGCGCGCGGCAGCGCGGCATCGAAGCCGTCTACACGCTCGGCCCGCAGACGGCGCACACCGTCGCGGCCTTCAAGGACGACATCAACGGCCGCCATTTCGATGAGTTCGACGCGCTCCACGCCGCCGTGCTCGCGCGCCTGCCGCTGGTCGGCAGCGTGCTCGTCAAGGGATCGCGCTTCATGAAGATGGAGCGCGTGGTGCAGGCCATCAGCGCTCTGGCACAACCTACAACAACAAAAGGAGGCCGGTCATGACGCATGAGCCGCGCGACACATCATGCTGCTGAGCCTGGCCCAATGGCTGCAAACGCTTTCGCCCGAGTTCGGGTTCCTGCGCATTTTCCAGTACCTCACCTTCCGCGCGCTGATGGCCGCGCTGACGGCGCTCGTGGTCGGCCTGGTGGCCGGCCCGTACGTGATCCGCCGCCTCGCCGCGCTCAAGATCGGCCAGCCGGTGCGCGGCTACGGCATGGAAACGCACCTGACCAAGAGCGGCACGCCCACCATGGGCGGCGTGCTGGTGCTGTTCGCCATCGCCTTCGCCACGCTGCTGTGGTTCGACATCTCCAACCGCTTCGTGTGGATCGTGCTGTGGGTGACGATGGGCTTCGGCGCCATCGGCTGGGTCGACGACTGGCGCAAGGTGGTGCGCAAGGACCCCGAGGGCATGCGCTCGCGCGAGAAGTATTTCTGGCAGTCGGTGGTCGGCCTGATCGCCGGCTTCTACCTGCTCTTCAGCATCTCGGAAAGCTCGAACTGGCGCGTGCTCCAGTTGTTCTTCGCCTGGGTGCAGTCGGGCTTCGACCTCGACTTCCCGCCCAAGATCAACCTGCTGGTGCCCTTCTTCAAGGAAGTGAGCTACCCGCTCGGCGGCATCGGCTTCGTGATCCTCACCTACCTGGTGATCGTCGGCGCGAGCAACGCGGTCAACCTGACCGACGGCCTCGACGGCCTGGCGATCATGCCGGTGGTGATGGTGGGCTCGGCGCTCGGCGTGTTCGCCTACGTCACGGGCAGCGCGGTGTATTCCAAGTACCTGCTGTTCCCCAACATCCCGGGTTCGGGCGAGCTGCTGGTGTTCTGCTCGGCCATGGCCGGCGCGGGCCTCGCCTTCCTCTGGTTCAACACCCATCCGGCGCAGGTCTTCATGGGCGACGTGGGCGCGCTCGCGCTCGGCGGCGCGCTGGGCACCATCGCGGTCATCGTGCGCCAGGAGATCGTGTTCTTCATCATGGGCGGCATCTTCGTGGTCGAGGCGATCTCGGTGATGGCGCAGGTCATGTACTTCAAGTACACGAAGAAGCGCTACGGCGAAGGCCGCCGCGTGCTCAAGATGGCGCCGCTGCACCATCACTTCGAGAAGAGCGGCTGGCGCGAGACGCAGGTCGTGGTGCGCTTCTGGATCATCACGATGCTGCTGTGCCTCGTGGGTCTTTCGACGCTGAAGCTGCGGTGAGAAAAAACACATGCGGCATCTGAAAGACCTCCCCGTCCTGATCCTCGGCCTCGGTGCGTCCGGGCTGGCCATGACGCGCTGGTGCGCGCGCCATGGCGCGATCGTGACCGTGGCCGACACGCGCGAGGCGCCGGCGGCGCTCGCGACGCTGCAGGCGGAGCTGCCCGAGGTGACATTCATCGGCGGGCCGTTCTCGGCCGCGCTGGTCGAAGGCACGCCGATCCGCGCGGTGTACCGCTCGCCGGGCCTCTCGCCCGCGACCATCGCGCCGGTTGTCGATGCGGCACGGGCCGTGGGCCTGACGGTCGGCGGCGAACTGGATCTCTTTGCGCGCGCGCTGCTGGACCTGCGGACGGTCGAAGTGCCGGTGGTGGAAGAAACCGCGGCCGAGCCTGAGGCAACGACCGAGCAACCGGTCGTGGAAGCGCCTGTGGAACCTGCCGAAGCGCAGGCCGAACTGGCCTTGAGCGTCGAGCCGGAAGAAGCCCCACCCGCTGAAGCGACCGAAGTCCTCGCCGCGCCGGAAGTGCCCGCAGCGGCCGAACCGGTCGAAGCCGAAGCGGCGACGCCTGCAGAGACGGCGACCGACGTGCCCGAAGCCGTCGAAACGGCCGAAGTGCCTGCGCAGGTGGCCGAGCCCGTTCCAGCAACCGAAAGCACGGACACTGCCGAACCGACCGAAGCAGCTCCGGCACCTGAACCCGCAACCCCCGCGATGGCGGAAGCGATGTCGCGCGATCCTTCGTTGAGCGTTCCGGTTTCGCCGCCCACGGAAGAAGCCGCGCCGGCTGCAGAAGCCGCGGCAGTCACAGATGCCGCGCCCGAAGCAACGACGCCGGCGCCTGCGCCTGCCACCGGCTCCCGCCTGCCCGCCACCGGCAAGCCCTACGTTCCCACGGCCGCCAGGGAAGCTGCGGAGTTCGTCGCCAAGATCGCCGAACTCTCCGCCTCCAACCCGGCCTCCGCCGCCGTCGAGGAAGAGCCGACGCCCCAGCTCCCGCTGGTGCCGATCGAGGAACCTCCGGCCCCGAAGGGCTACACCCCTGCGGTGCTCGCGATCACCGGCACCAACGGCAAGACCACCGTCACCGCGCTGACCGGCCAGCTGGTCGAGCGCGCCGGCAAGACCGTGGCCGTGGCCGGCAACATCGGCCCGACGCTGCTCGACACACTGGCCGCGCACATCGATGCCGAGACGCTGCCCGAGGTCTGGGTGCTCGAGCTTTCGAGCTTCCAGCTGGACGGCGTGCAGGGCTTCGAGCCCACGGCCGCCACCGTGCTCAACCTCACGCAGGACCACCTCGACTGGCACGGCGACATGCCGGCCTACGCGGCGGCCAAGGCGCGCATCTTCGGCGCGCAGGGCCTCATGATCCTGAACCGTGACGACGCGGGCGTGATGGCCATGCTGCCGCCGCCCGTCAAGGTCAGGCTGCAGCGCCCGCAGATCCGCACGCACGTCACCTTCGGCAGCGCGATGCCGCTGCGCCCCGGCGACTACGGCATCGAGCGCATCAACGGCATCGCGTGGCTGGTGCGCGCGCTGGAAGCCGACGAAACGCAGAAGCGCAAGCGCGGTGCGGTGCAGGAGGAAGAAATCTTCTTCCAGCGCCTGATGCCCGCCGACGCGCTGCGCATCCGCGGCCGCCACAACGCCATGAACGCACTGGCGGCGCTTGCGCTCGCCACCGCCGCCGACTGCCCGCTGGGCCCGATGCTCTATGGCCTGCGCGAATACCGCGGCGAGCCGCACCGCGTGGAGCCGATCGCGCTGATCGACGACGTCGAGTACTTCGACGACAGCAAGGGCACCAACGTCGGCGCGACGGTCGCGGCCCTGAGCGGCCTCGGCGAAGACCGCCGCGTGGTCGTGATCCTCGGCGGCGAGGGCAAGGGCCAGGACTTCGAACCGCTCGCCGCGCCGGTGGGCCGGTACGCGCGCGCCGTCGTGCTCATCGGCCGCGACGCGCCGCTGATCGAGGCCGCGCTGGCCGCCGCCGGCGTCTCGCTGATGCATGCCGCCTCGATGCCCGAGGCGGTGAAGCTCGCCGCCGCACGCGCCAACCCGGGCGATGCCGTGCTGCTGTCACCGGCCTGTGCGAGCTTCGACATGTTCGACGACTACGAGCACCGCGCGGCGGTGTTCCGCGAGGCCGTGCAGGCGCTTGCGGACAACCCGCGTGAACCGCTCGATGGTTCTTCCCCGGGGGAGACGCTGTGAACTCCGCTGCTGCAGGCGCCACGCCCAACACCCGCACCAGCCGCTTCGGTGGCTGGTTCAGGCGCGCCCGCAGCGGCATCGATTCGCTGCCCGTGCACCTGCCGGTGCGGCTGGGCGGCGCCGGCATCGCGCAGACCAAGGCGACGCCGATGCGCGTGCTGGGCTTCGACCAGGCGCTGGTCTGGGTCACGGTTGCGCTGCTGACCTGGGGGCTGGTGATGGTGTACTCGGCCTCCATCGCGCTGCCCGACAACCCGCGCTTCGCGCGCGCCGGCTACAGCGCCTCGTTCTTCCTCACGCGGCATGCGGCCTCGGTGGTGTTCGCGTTCGTCGCGGCGCTGCTGGCCTTCCAGATCCCGATGAAGACCTGGGAGCGCGCCGCGCCCTGGCTCTTCGTGGCCTCGCTGCTGCTGCTGGTGGCGGTGCTCATTCCGCACATCGGCATCAACGTGAACGGCGCGCGCCGCTGGCTGCCGATGGGCTTCATGCGCTTCCAGCCCTCGGAGCTGGCCAAGCTCGCGATGGTGCTCTACGCCGCCAGCTACATGGTGCGCAAGATGGAGATCAAGGAGCGCTTCTTCCGCGCCGTGCTGCCGATGGGCGTGGCGGTGGTGGTGGTCGGCATGCTGGTGATGGCCGAGCCCGACATGGGCGCCTTCATGGTGATCGCCGTGATCGCCATGGGCATCCTGTTCCTGGGCGGCGTGAACGCGCGCATGTTCTTCCTGATCGCCGCGCTGGTGGTGGTGGCCTTCGGCACCATCGTCGCGAGCAGCCCGTGGCGCCGCGAGCGCATCTTCGCGTACCTCGATCCGTGGAGCGAGGAGCACGCGCTGGGCAAGGGCTACCAGCTGTCGCACTCGCTGATCGCCATCGGCCGCGGCGAAATCTTCGGCGTGGGCCTGGGCGGCAGCGTCGAGAAGCTGCACTGGCTGCCCGAGGCGCACACCGACTTCCTGCTGGCCGTGATCGGCGAGGAGTTCGGCCTCGTCGGCGTGCTGCTGATCATCGGCCTGTTCCTGTGGCTCACGCGCCGCATCATGCACATCGGCCGCCAGGCCATCGCGCTCGACCGCGTGTTCTCGGGCCTGGTCGCCCAGGGCGTGGGCGTGTGGCTGGGCTTCCAGACCTTCATCAACATGGGCGTGAACCTCGGCGCGCTGCCGACCAAGGGCCTGACCTTGCCGCTGATGAGCTTCGGCGGCTCGGCGATCCTGATGAACCTGGTGGCGCTGGCAGTCGTTCTGCGCATCGATTACGAGAACCGAGTGCTCATGAGAGGAGGCCGCGTATGACCGGCCGCACCGCACTCGTCATGGCCGGCGGCACCGGCGGCCACATCTTTCCCGGACTCGCGGTGGCCGAGGCCTTGCGCGAGCGCGGTTGGAAGGTGCACTGGCTGGGCGCTCCGGGCAGCATGGAAGAAAAACTGGTTCCGCCGCGCGGCTTCGCCTTCGAGCCCGTGCAGTTCGGTGGCGTGCGCGGCAAGGGCCCGCTCACGCTGTTCCTGCTGCCGCTGCGCCTGCTGCGCGCCTTCTGGCAGAGCCTGGGCGTGGTGCGCCGCGTGAAGCCCGACGTGCTGGTGGGCCTGGGCGGCTACATCACCTTCCCGGGCGGAATGATGGGCGTGCTGGTCGGCAAGCCGCTGGTGCTGCACGAGCAGAACTCGGTGGCGGGCCTCGCCAACAAGGTGCTGGCGGGCGTGGCCGACCGCGTGTTCACCGCCTTCCCCAGCGTGCTGAAGAAAGCGCAATGGGTGGGCAACCCGCTGCGCGCGGCCTTCACTTCCAAGCCGGCGCCGGCCGAGCGCTTCGCGGGCCGCACCGGTCCGCTGAAACTGCTGGTGGTGGGCGGCAGCCTCGGCGCGCGCGGCCTCAACACCGTGGTGCCGCAGGCGCTGGCGCGCATCGAGCCGGCCTCGCGCCCGCAGGTGCTGCACCAGAGCGGCGCCAGGCAGATCGACGAGCTGCGCGCCAACTACGAGGCCGCCGGCGTCGAAGGAGAGCTGACGCCCTTCATCGAAGACACGGCGCAGGCCTATGCGGACGCCGACATCATCGTCGCGCGCGCCGGCGCCAGCACCGTCACAGAAATCGCGGCCGTCGGCGCAGCAGCGCTGTTCGTGCCTTTCCCCTCGGCGGTCGACGACCACCAGACCACCAACGCGCGCTTCCTCGTGGACGCGGGCGGCGGCTGGCTGGTGCAGCAGGCCGACCTCACTCCTGAATTGCTGGCTGACTTGCTACAGAAAACCGGGCGCGATGCGCTGATAGAGAAGGCCGAGAAGGCCAAGACCATGCAGAAGACCGAAGCCGTCGAGGCGGTCGTCCGTGCCTGCGAGGAGCTTGCCAAATGAAGCACGCGATTCGTCACATCCATTTCGTGGGCATCGGCGGCTCCGGCATGAGCGGCATCGCCGAAGTGCTGCTGAACCTGGGCTACAAGATCACCGGCTCCGACCTGGCCGACAGCGCCACGCTGCGCCGGCTCGCTGGCCTTGGCATCGGCACCTTCGTGGGCCACGCGGCCGCGCACATCGAGGGCGCGGACGCGGTCGTCACGTCGACGGCGGTGCAGTCGGACAACCCCGAGGTGCTGGCCGCGCGCGAGAAGCGCATTCCGGTCGTGCCGCGCGCGCTGATGTTGGCCGAGCTGATGCGGCTGAAGCAGGGCATCGCGATTGCCGGCACGCACGGCAAGACCACCACTACCAGCCTGGTGGCGAGCGTGCTCGATGCCGCCGGGCTCGATCCGACCTTCGTGATCGGCGGGCGCCTCAATAGCGCCGGCGCCAACGCGCAGCTCGGCAGCGGCGACTACATCGTGGTGGAAGCCGACGAGTCGGACGCCTCGTTCCTGAACCTGCTGCCGGTGATGGCGGTGGTCACGAACATCGACGCCGACCACATGGAGACCTACGGGCACGACTTCGCGAAGCTCAAGAAGGCCTTCGTCGACTTCCTGCACCGCATGCCGTTCTACGGCGTGGCCATTCTGTGCACCGACGATCCGGCGGTGCGCGAGATCGTGGCCGACGTGACCTGCCCGGTCACCAGCTACGGCTTCGGCGAGGACGCCCAGGTGCGCGCCATCGACGTGCGCGCCGTCGGCGGCCAGATGCACTTCACCGCGCAGCGCCGCAACGGCGTGACGCTGCCCGACCTGCCCATCGTGCTGAACCTGCCGGGCGAGCACAACGTGCGCAATGCGCTGTCGGTGATCGCGGTGGCGGTCGAGCTCGGCATTTCCGACGAGGCGGTGCAGCGCGGGCTGGCCGGTTTCAAGGGCGTGGGCCGCCGCTTCCAGAGCTACGGCGAAGTCGCGGTGCAGGGTGAGGGCGCTTCGGGCACCTTCACCGTGATCGACGACTACGGCCATCACCCCGTGGAGATGGCCGCCACCATCGCGGCCGCGCGCGGCGCGTTCCCGGGCCGCCGCCTGGTGCTGGCGTTCCAGCCGCACCGCTACACCCGCACGCGCGACTGCTTCGAGGATTTCGTGAAAGTCATCGGCACAGCGGACGCGGTGCTGCTCGGCGAGGTCTATGCCGCGGGCGAGGCACCCATCGTGGCCGCCGACGGCCGCACGCTGGCGCGCGCGCTGCGCGTGGCGGGCAAGGTCGAGCCGGTCTTCGTCGACGACATCGCCGCGATGCCGCGCGCCATTCTCGACAACGCCCGTCCGGGCGACGTGGTGCTCTCGATGGGAGCGGGCTCCATCGGCGCGGTGCCGGCCAAGGTGGTCGAGCTCGGCGCGGCGGTGGCCACGGCAGCTACGGCGGCTACGGCGGCGGCCTCATCTTCAACATCCGCGCGCGCCTCGCGCAAAGGGAGGGCCTCATGAGCCTTCAGGACCCCAAGCTCTTCGGCAAGGTCGCCGTGCTGTTCGGCGGCAGTTCGGCCGAACGTGAAATCTCGCTGATGTCGGGCACCGGCGTGCTCGAGGCGCTGCGCTCGCGCGGCGTGGATGCGCATGCCTTCGATCCGTCGCAGCGCGAACTGGCCGAGCTGAAGCATGAAGGCTTCGCGCGTTGCTTCGTCGCGCTGCACGGCCGCCATGGCGAGGACGGCACCGTGCAGGGCGCGCTCGAACTGCTCGGCATTCCCTACACCGGCTCGGGCGTGATGGCCTCGAGCGTGGCGATGGACAAGGTCATGACCAAGCGCATCTGGCAGGCCGACGGCTTGCCCACGCCCAAGTACGTGCGCCTGGCCTTCGACCAGCAAAGCCGCGAGCAGGTCAGGGCGGTGCCCGACGTGCTCGGCCTGCCGCTGATCGTGAAGCCGCCGCGCGAAGGCTCGTCCATCGGCGTGACCAAGGTGCAAGGTTATTCAGAGATGCAGGACGCGGTGGCGCTGTCGGCCAAGTACGACGCCGACGTGCTGTGCGAGGAATTCATCGAGGGCGAGGAAGTGACCTGCGCCGTGCTCGGCCACGGGCTCGACGCGCGCGCGCTGCCGGTGGTGCGCATCGCCGCGCCCGAGGGCGCCTACGACTACCAGAACAAGTACTTCACCGACGACGTGAAGTACCAGTGCCCCAGCGGCCTGCCGGAAGCCGAGGAGCACGAGATCCAGCGCATCACGCTGGCCGCCTACCGCACGCTCGGCTGCCGCGGCTGGGGCCGCGCCGACGTGATGATCCGCGCGAGCGACCGCAAGCCCTTCCTGCTGGAGATGAACA
>Ga0102589_1002402_pt1 | contig 21858 bp, 15 predicted proteins | sample AraplaMF_Col_mLB_FD_76858 | JGI IMG/M metagenome (GOLD analysis project Ga0102589, IMG submission 76858) | Arabidopsis root microbial communities from the University of North Carolina, USA - plate scrape MF_Col_mLB | ecosystem: Host-associated > Plants > Roots > Endosphere | place: USA... | reverse complement strand
GTTGTTCGGCACGGTAGATTCGCTGTTGTATCCTTCGAACCCAATTATTGAGTTTCCTCCATTCAATGGAGTTCCAATCATCGAGCAGAGTGACAGCGGACGCAATCGGTGTTTCTTCATCCAATGTAATTTGCATGCGAAAGTCCTTCATTTAATAACCCCTCTCATTTTGATATGCACTTTCTTTTTGCATACGCTCATAATACTTTTGGTTCTTCCAGCTTTCATATTCACTTTTAAAAGCACGTTCCACTTTCTTCATGGAATACTGAATAGATACATTCTGTTGAAACTTTTGAAACGGCTTTGATTTTTTCATGTGATGAATTCTCTTTTGTTCTTTATCGTATGCCTTCATTTCTTGTAAAAAAGCGTTCCCCATTCTTTTATATAGGTCATTAATTTTATTCGTCTTATAATTTTCATATTGCTTCTTATCATATTTTCCTTCTCCATATGCTTCTTTAAAAACTTGCACTTCTTTATCTAACTTTTGGAGAAACTGATCGTAATCTTTTTTATGATGATGTTGAATATATCGCCTGCTTAATTCATCAATTTCTGGCTTCAATGGCTGAATGGTATTGTAGCTATATTGCCACTGTCTTTTATCACCAGGTAACTGTTTATAGATTTGTAAAAACAATGGCTTCAGATGATTGTTACGCCAATCAAAAACCGAATCCTCCTTTTTACTTCCCACCATATTTTTTCGAATCAAATCATTAATTTGTTTTTGTTCCTGCTTACGATCTAACAAATTATTTACGACTTTTCCTCTCATCGCATCCAATGTTTTGGGTTTTCTTTTGCCACGTTCTCTCGTTGGAAAGGGTTCAACAGTTGCCACATGAATATGAATATTATCTGTATTGAAATGGATGGCTGCCGACCAGATAGAGCTTTTTTCTAACCCCTCCCTTTTTTGCATTTCCTTCATCGCAAGTCGTGTGACATCCATTAACTTTTTTTCATCCAATGTTTTTGTTTTTGCATCATAAATCCCTTGTTCTTCAAGCCAAGGATTATGAAAAGAAATGACATCTTGCCACATGATACTCCCATTTTCATGAGCGGTTTTAAACATTTCCTTTAAGGATTTTTTCTCACTTTCTGTTAAACGATTTGCGTGTTCCGTAAACAGTGCCGATGTCTTTTCTGGATTCCCCATATATTCTTGATACATTTCAAACATTTTCGGATTCAGTTTCACTTCACTTTGTGCTTCTTCCCGGTCTACATACTCAATATAGTTCTGAAAGGCATCAGAACTCGGTAACACAAATTTTGTTTTTAAAATAACACCAGGTGTAACTGAAGATTGAACAGGAACCCCATTACTCATTTTCATCATCCTGCATCATCATTTGAATAAACTCATTCATTTTTTTCATTTCGCTATAACAATCACTCATCATATGGATGTTCTTTTCAATGAGATTTTCTAATTCCATTTCCCTTTTATTTTGTTGCTGAAAAAATGCCAGCATTTCAATTTGAGCTTTCAAAAATTTCTGCCTGGATACTCCCTTCCTTTTTGCGATTTCATCTATTTTCTTTAAGGCAACTGGATCTATATCTCTTATTTTTAGATGCACAATTTTCGCTCCTTTCTGCAATTGTGGGTAGAGAACCAAAAATAGTAAGAAGAGCATAAGGGGTTTTTGCCCCCACCGAGGGTGTGGGGCTAGGCGGAGCCTAGCAAAACGATGGGGGCAAGAAAACCTTCTAGGTGTAGACTCACTCACGACTCATTTTTTCGTGATGTGGACTCACTCACGACACGAAATCCCTTGATGTAGACTCACTCACCACATGACTTTTTTCAGTTTTTATTAATTTCTTGTGCCTTTTGCTCTAATTTTTTGATCTTATCTCGTGCAATTTTTTGCTCTCCTTTAAACAATTCAATGTTCTTTTCTGATGATTTTATTTTAGATTCTAAGGATGCTATCTTCGATTGAGTTTCCGTTTTTTCCGCTTCTGTTTGGTACTTCATTTCATCTTTCAGTTCTTTCACTTTCTCAAAAACTGTCTTCCCATTTTCTTCTTCAAGCTTGATTGCCTTCCCATAATTTTCAATCTTCGTTTCAATATCTTTTTTGTCTCTTTCTATAAAATCCAACTCATATATTTTTTTTTTTATTTTCAGCTAACAATTCATCATTTGCTTTTGTTTTTCTTTGATCGGTAAAAGTCGTCTGAACAAGTTTATTTGGACTCTTTGTACTTGTACTTGTATTTTCATCTTCGTACTCGTTAACATCTTGTGTAAACTTCCGAATATCCATTTGTTCTTTTTCACTGTTTTTATTGTATATATCAAAAGCTAATGCTCCCCAATTCGGAGATAATTCTTTGACTTCTACCACATAATTTCCGTTCTCTTCATACAACACTTTGACAGGCAATTGAACACCTGGCTTTCCTTTTTCTTGTGCCTTAAACGTAAAGCCTGTTTCCTCATATCCTTCTATCCGAAAGCGAATTTGTATAAAGTTTTTATGCGGATTGTATTCCCTTTGCTCTACAATCAATTTCCCCATCCCTGACAACTTGATTACTTTATTCGTTTCCGTATGGAATAGTTTTTCATCGTTCGGCATGTAGATTTTAGATGTCAAGAAAGCAAAAAAAACTAAAAATAGAAAGCTGATAATTGCTAGGTAGATCCACGACTTATTTCTTCTCAAATTGATTCTTTCACTCTTTTTACCAATTGCACCTATCACACTCTCACCCCACCTTTTCGTTATAAAACTTTCATATTTAACTCTTCCACACTTGTAACTCGCCATGTTTCCTTTTCTTTTTTCATGATGATTCGCAACACATTGTTTACTTTTTCTTCTCGATTTTGCGTTGAATCTGTCGTGACATTTATAAATTCAGCTAACACATTTACTTCTTCTTTATCCGGTTCATTTTCTTGTAAATAAAATTTCATTTCTATTGGTTTTGTTTTATAGGTATCTCCTAATTCGTATTTATCAGTTGGGTAGAATTGTTGTAAAATTTCTTCGCTCATAATGGATTTCGCCTTTTCTTTTCGCTCACTATTGTATTGTCTCTTCTAATTAAGGTCTACACGGATAAACTCAGCGTATAATTGTTGTCTGAGCAATTCATACATCTCTTCTCTTTCGTTCATGCTGATAATGCTTCTATTTGAGCTAATTTTTCTTTTCATACTGATTACACATTTTTTTAATACTACCATCAGTATCTTCAAGTATTTAAATTTATTTTTTACTTAATGAAAGACTATTACCTTTTAGATAATTAAGAGATGCGCATTTTTTCGGATAGCACGTTAAAACCTAATATAATATATATCTTTTATATAAAAAGAATATAAAGATAAAACTATTATACTTATGAAAAATGGCTTACAAATCTAGCAATAACAGTGTTTTTCAAGTTATAGAACCATAAAAAATCGAAAAAAACACTTATTGGAAATGCATTTATTGCGTTTTACGTCACTCTAAAAATACAAAATATCATAAAGTTGAATCACTTAACCTACATATAATCAGCATTATTTTAATGCATAAAAGTGTATATAAGATTAATGGTAGTCTAGCTTAAATTAATAACATGATTTCCACATAAGCTATAAAATAATCCACATTTTATTAACATTTAGAAGTAAGTTATAGACTTAATTCAGTAAATCAACATTATTAACAAAAAACATTCTGATTTTAAGTAGATTCATATATGAAACGTTTATAAATGAGGTTTCGAGCTATTTTATTGTACACATTTGGACAATATTATTAAGATATCCACTGAATTTATATATATATTTACGATTTTTAGTAGATTAAATCCCAACGAAAGAACGAATATTCAGAAAAAAGGAAAAGTAAAGTTGTGAATTACTGATTATATTTTAGGATTTTTGTATGGAAGTGTATAAAAAAAAGAGAGGCATTCTAACTCAAATTTAAGAATCTCTCTCTTTTATGTTTGGATAGTACGAATATTATTTCTAATCTCAGCACGAATAGCCCTCCGTCTTTGATTTTTCAAAAACGGAGAGCATGTAATTTTACATTGCAGGAAGCAGCTGATCTACCATGTGTGGTGTTTCACTAGTTTTACGGTAATAAGCCTCTAAGGATTGAAGAAAATCGATTAAATTAAAGTCTTTTGGAACTTCAATTACGCGGATTTTTTCCTTAGGCAATCTATCTATTTTTTCAATGAACAGTTCGCGAATATCACTTGGAATATGACGTTCTTTATGGCCCTGAGATTTTAATAATTCACGAATTTTAATTTCTAATGCAATATATGCGTTAACATTTACTCCTTGCTCAAAAGCATACTTCCTAAATAGAGTTTCTTCTTGATACTGCATATAATTACGATGGTATGCTTCTTCAGTTACAGGAACAGCATATGTAGCATGAAGAAGGTCATGCGCTTTACAGAATAACTTCTTAACATTTTGTAATGAATATATAGCGAAGTGAGTACCAAATTTAAATACCGCATCTTCTTGTTTCTCTTTCGGCACATTATGTGTAATTAGAGAATAAATACCTGTTTTAGCAGCCGTATCTAATACGCGATATTGAGAAGACTGCTTTAATAATTTGCTTAGTGTATAAACAAGATTTTTAGGGAAACCCTCTTGTCTATCAATCATTTCGCGTAATCCACGAATTACTTGGCGAATTTGACGATGACAAGAATGTTTTAAGACATTTACAAATTGGTTTATATCTTTTGTAAATTCTGCAATATTCATTTCAACTAATGATTCTTCAATGAACTTAGCTTTACGTTTATATGTAAGTCTTGGTGTAAATGGATCGCGATATTCTTCCCCTACTTCCTTATTACACAGGAAATCAGGGTGTACAGATAAATGCATTGTTGTATACTGCTTTTTATTCTTTTTCCCTTTTTCTAATTTGCAAATTTTAAACAAAGAAGATCCAGTAGTAGTTGATTTAGTTGTTAATTCAGCCATTACAGAACGTATCTGATGTGGGTATTTCTTATGTAAGAAGCGATACATACCGCCAAAATGAGTCTGTTGTCCTTGCTCATCAAATTTATATAGTGAACGTTTCAAAGTAGTTTCTCGTTTTTGCTGCATTGCGATATCAATAAATAGCTTTTTAGCAGCAATGGATAAATCGAAGAACTCTTTTGTAAATACAATCGGACTGATAAACGTGTAAGGATTCGCTTTATTTGTCTCCTTGTTCATAAAATCAGTTAATGTAATTTTATATTTACCACTGTATTCATTCTCAATTTCAATGATGTTGTGTAAGCTAAGCTTTTTCAACGCAACATAGAATTGTGAATGATGAATATGTGCAAATGCTTCTTTATAGTTTTTGTAGTCCTCCCAAAGCATGTGAATGGAAACATGAGAAAGTTCACCATAGGTATTACATTTTTTATGTAGAAATAGAAATACTTCTAGATCTGCATTAGTAATACCATATAGCTTATGCTTTCTACCATTTGCTTTAGTGAAGAGATTTTTCATTTGAAGTGAAAAAGATGGTTTGGCTTTTTCAACAAACCCTTCTTCATCTGCAATTCGTTCCTCGTAAGACATTGAATTTACGATATCTTCTAGATATGTATCTTTAAAGCTATAGTATTTGCCTTCTAAAGCTTCCACTAATTTTTGCCATGCTTTAATTGTTACTAATACTGGAGTTGTTGTTTCACCATTTAAACTACGTTTGTTCTTTATAACGAAAGGTTTAGCCATCTTTTTCACCTCCTCTTATTATGAGTTTCAGTTTTTACCTAAATAGGATATAAAAATTCAATTTTGATTATATCAAATCGAATCTTGGTGAAATGTGTCTCTTTAAGAGGAAAATCAAAAATGTGAAACGCAACCTCAGCCTTAGAGGCACAAGGGATTCAACGTTTCACATTTTTTTTTTTTTGGCCACCATAAAGCTATAAGGTATTTTGAATATGAAACGTATCTGAAATTAATGAAACAGCACCTAAACCTTGGTATAATAGGTTTTTTAGTGCTTTTGTATAAAAGTTGTTGCCATCATATAGCTATAACGTTTCATATTTTGAAACGACTAAATAATGTGTAGAATTCATTCATAAATGCTGTGGTATAGCGTTTTCATGTTAATTTACGTCAAGGGACTATTGCCATCATATAGCTATATACGTTTCATGTTTTTTTTAGATTGTTGCCATCATAAAGCTATGGCGTTTCATGTTTGAAATCAATGTTTCATTGCGCTTGAAATGCACCTAAACCCTTGTTACATATGGATTCATAGGTTTTTTTTTAAAATAGTTGTTGCCATCATATAGCTATAGCATTTCATTGGGACTTTTTTAGTTTTTTTAAAGAATGGCTTTATATCAATGTTTATCACTAATTTAAATGAAAAATATATTTTTTTATATGAATAGATTTTAGTGTGTTTATGTTTCATATTTAAAGAGTTGTTGCCACCATATAGCTATAACGTTTCAAGTTTTCGATAGTAACTGCCATAATGTAGCTATGACGTTTCATAAAAGTAAAGGTATTTGTACCGATGTATGGAATAACGTTAATTCTTGTTAAATGAAATCCAAAAATTCATAGGTATTTCTTGTTCAGAATATACTTGCCATCATAAAGCTAAAGTATTTTAAGTTTTCAATAGTAACTGCCACAATGTAGCTATGATGTTTCATAAAAGTAAAGGTATTCGTGCCGATGTATGGAATAACGTTAATTCTTGTTAAATGAAATCCAAAAATTCATAGGTATTTCTTGTTCAGAACATACTTGCCATCATAAAGCTAAAGTGTTTTAAGTTTTCAATAGTAACTGCCACAATGTAGCTATGGTGTTTCAAAAAAGTAGAGGTACACGTATCGAAGGATGAAATATCTTTAATTCTTATTAAATGAAACCCGACAATCCATTGGCATGTTTTGTTGAGAATATATTTGCCACCATAAAGCTAAAGCGTTTCAAGTTTTTAATAGTACTTGCCATAATGTAGCTATAGTGTTTCAAAGAAGTAGAGGTATTTGCATCATTGTATAGAATGATTTTCAAATTTTTTTAGATGAAACCAATATTTCATCGATGTTTCTTAATACGAAAGTAATTGTTATCATATCGCTATAATGTTTTATTTCATTTGTAAGAAAAGGGACAATTACGTTTCACTTTAAACGTATGATTTACACTATTTAATGCCAAATGGGTTTCCCACATGGAGATTGTGGTGTAAAGTAGTAATTTTACAAATAAGTACAGTCTTATATAATACAAGTACAAGAATGTTTACTTGATAGGACAAATACTGTTCGATAAATCATTTCTCGATATAGATTATTCTGATAACGTTTCAACTTATATGCTATGTTGCCACCATATAGCTATAACGTCTCAAGTTCTATAATTTATATTTCTAATTGGTGGGAATTTAGTAAGGAGGTTTTTAATATGGAGAAAGTATTAGTGTTGTTTAGCGATGCCCTTTTACTTGCTGCTCCAATGTATGAAAAGAACACGCAGCTATGGGAAAAGTGGAATAGATATTATGTGGAAGTACAAGGAAATCATGACAAAGTAGTAACTTCAGCCAATATATCCCCTTCATTTTCAGCACTTGTCTCTTGGTTAGGTCAGAAACAAGAACAAGGGATTTCATTATTGCACATATATGCAAATCTAGATAAATATAAAATTGAGATCCGAAATGTACTCGATAAAATAATAGAGCAAGAATTTGGAGGTACGTCTGAAGAAGTTGAAACGGCTATAATATCTAATAAAACAGATGAAAAGTTAAAAGAGCATTCAATTGATCTACAAGAGGATTACTATCCTGTAAGTAATGATGCGGTATATTATCAACTACGAGATGGTATAGCCAAGAATCACTTTGAAGAAGATGAAGTAGGAGCAGTACCTGTTTTACCATTAGAAACTAAAAATACAAGTGGAGTTGCTCAGCTATCGTCACACAAGGATGAAGATTTAAGGCTTGTAAACACTAATGAAGCAGAAAGATGGTCAATACTAGTCGATGGTGTTATTAGCAACATGGATGATCTTACTGCAGACTGTTTAGATACAATTACAATACAGTGGTTGAATCAAGCGAAATCTCCAGATGATTTTATTGATTTCAGCTATGAAAATGTACTAGATTTGTGTAATATTCCAAAAGCATCAGCAAATGGTATAGAGTATTATCGTGCAGAAGATAAAATTAAAATTGCACAACGTATAGCTGCTTTGGCGAGTATCTTTATTTATTTAAATGACGATAATGAAGTCGTGGTTTTAAATGATCGTGCAGAAACTGGTGAGCAATTTGAAATGAAACGTGAAATAATTAAAAGACTTTTCGTTTTAGATTCTGTAGTTCTTTGGAGAGATAAAAATACCAATGATTACGTAGGTATTGAATCTTGTAGAATAAAGCCAGGTAGCTTTTTGTCGATGTATTTATATGGATCTAGTAGCACAACAGCGTTATTATCTAAAAAAGCATTGGAGTATAATAGTTATCGACACAAATTCCATAAGCGACTAATTCGCTATTTATCTTGGCAATGGAGAATTCGACAACAGTACAGTAATCTGAAAAGACCATATTCAATTGATGGAGAAAAAGGACTATTGTCTGTTATGGGGATTAATATAGCTAAGGGACGCCCGCACCGTATTCGTGAGCAATTAGAAAATGTGTTAATAGATTTAGAAAAAGAAAAAGTAATTTCACATTGGGAGTACGCAGAGGAAATTGATGAATCAAGAATTGGAGAACGGAACTGGTTTAAGAATTATTACTCAAAACTAGGAATCATCATCTTACCACCAAAAGAATTAATGGATAATATTGGGGGTCCGGTAAAGAAAAAGGTAACTGCTACTCCGGACATACAAGAAAATAATTTAATTACAAATACAGTAACTCATACTACAGTAAGTACTGAAGAGCTAATTAGAGATAAAATTATGCACCAACATATGCATCAAAATAGAACGATGCGCGAAATAGCAGATGAGCTAGGCTTATCCCCTGCTACACTATCGAGATTCTGTAATAAGAAAATGAAACGGATTTCAAACAGTGTTAATGATAAGTTAACCAAATGGTATGAAAGACAAATGATAATCGAGTCTATGTAAGCAAAAAAGGAGGAAACCACTTTGAAAATGGTTTCCTCCTTTTTTGCTTGGTTCTGTTAATGTTGAACGTTGATAAAAAGTATTAAATATGGGAAAACACCTTAGAGTTGGTGCTTCCCTTAGTTGTTGATTATTCAAATCTAAAATAGGTATTTTCTAAGCCCATTCTTTGCTTTAATGTTTTGCCCAAAGCATAGTTATTCGGCAATTCTTTTTCAATGACACAAATAATATAACCTGCTTTTCCTGTTGTTAAATTAGTTAGTTGTAAGTAGTTATCGTTGTCGTAGATATAAGAAATAATGTATTCGTAGAAATCATTTTCTTTGTCTTCTCTATTCATACCAACATTGTACAACCTAACTCTTGCCCCTGCCCAAATTTCCTCCTCATCATTAACATTACTTAAAGGTATCCATTTCGAGTTATCCAATATTTCACCCTTTTCTTAATTCGTTCGTTTATACACTGAATTTTGACAGACGCAAACTATCATAAGTATCAGTCATTTCAAATACAAATGATGTGAGTAAGAACTCTTTAATGTTGTGTTTTGTGCTTTCGTTACTTTTGCTATCTATAAACAAGAACCACGCAAGGTAGTTGTCTAAATATTTTGTAGCCACACTTTTAAAACGGTCTATCCATTGTTTCATACGAGAATGGAGACCATTTACATTCTGGATATGGTACAAGCCTTTAATAACGTGCTTACCATCGTTTGATTTAATTCTGTAATGCTCTATTCCTTTTTCTTTTGCATACGTTTTGTAGGCCCTCCAAGCATCTGTAACAAGTACATTATCCGATGTTTATTTAGAACCAATCATACTATCAATTTTTGTTTTCACAACACGCCCCATACAAGCAATCTTGGAGACAGTCGCTTTGGTACGGTCTCTGGCAACAAGAACACAAACTTGTTCGTGGCTGATACCTTCCTGCTTATTTTCTGATAAAAGAGTAAGCTCATAATAATTACTCACATGTAGTCCCGCATTAACTTTAGCAAAATCGCTTAAAACTTTATTTATTATTTTTATATTTAAATTTCCTTAAATTTATAGATTCTTCAGCTAAATGTTAACATCTAGCTTTAATAGCTAGTTAGATTTTCCTGTTAGTGCAATAAGAAAAAACAAAGTGTAGATAATTCCGATGCATCTTTTTTATAAACGGTTTAACTTTTTCAAAAACAGTGCATCTTTATTTCAAACTAAAACTTAATAACCATTGCTAGGTATACTGGTTCCAATGTACAAAATTAGTCTATTTAACATTTCTTCACTTTCTGATGTATCCTGAGCCACTTTCCATTTTATCAGCAATCCCCCCTTCATCTTTCTTGCCAGAATATACAACAGGCCCAATTTCTTGAACAGAACTAATCGCCATTTGGTGTATCTATTGCTTTGTTAAGTTAGTAGCTGTATTACAGTAATATATATAATCCAATTAGAAAATCTATATTTAAATAAAAATATAATAAATCTAGTTGAATTTATTAATATTCTGACTCTACATGTTAATTATAAAGATGGTGTACATATGAGATTAACAAGTGAATGTGTAGAACCTAACACTAGAGATAATGAATTTGCAATTATGTGAGTTAATAACAGAGAAGTGAACTTATAACATGACATTGACAGATCGCCTTTATCAATAGATATAAAGGGTAGAAAAAACGTAAATAAAGAAAAATGAATAGGAAGATCTCTTTATTAAACTAGTAAGTTCATATCAAGCCATTTGATATGAACAGAGCAATGATTATATATATTATATACACTCTTTACATATACAGCTTATATATAAACCTTATATATAAGCTGTGCATAAATAAAATGTATTAAATATGTTAATATGAAATTGATATAGGAACCACAAAACCTTTGTTTTTAAAGGTTTATATATACAGCTTATAAATAGGACTTATAAATGAAGCTTATATATAAAGTGTATAGATGATTTGTGAAGTTTTTTAACTTGATATGTTTGTGATTTGAGATTTTTTATAAAGGATTATTCAAAAGAATGTCAAATTAAATAATAAATTTATCGTTTTATAGACGGTATTGTTAATTACATGAAACCTATAATCGACATGTATAACATACATCGTACATATACGTCGTATAGATTTATGTTTATATATCAACATTTCGGCCTGATTTAAGACTTATACGCTTTATATGTAAGTGCTATATATAATGACTTGATATACGCTTTATAATAATGTAATATATTCGTAGGAATAATTAACCAACGTTTTAAGGGGGAGGCAACTTGAACGAGGTATTGAGCGAAAAGTATAAAGTAATTAAATTTCCTGATGAAGTTGTGAACATGTTTGCAGACATTCTTGAAGAAGACGAAATACTTTATAATGTATTTCATTACATAGGATCTGAGGTAAATAAACAATACCAAGAGACGAAATATATGAGAGGTATCTCAATAAATGAAATAGTAGGTAATGTTGTAATTGATAGGAGAGTTAAGAAATTAAAGGGAAAATCATACTCATTAGAGGTTGAACGAACCAATATATCAAGAAGATCAGCTGAAGTAAGTGTTAGTACATTATCTTCAATGTCATTAATAACTGAAAAAATTATGCACCCTTATAAATTTTTAATCTCAACAATTAGAGGGCAACAGGTGTTAATTGAACTTGGAAGACGTAAACAAACGAATAGATAAGAAAAAGGAGAGATAAAATAATGGCGAAGAACTTTCTTAAAAACGAAGTAGCAGTAAAAATGACAATGGTTGGTTTTGGTCAAGCTGGAACTAGAATGGTAGATAAATTTGCTGAATATAAGCATACGGATGGAACATCTGTGTACAACTGTCTTGCTTTAAATAGTAACGATGGTGATTTAGCTGAATTAAAAAATGTGCCTAAAAGTAACCAAGTATCACTAAAATTAGGCGGACTAGGGAAGAATCCAGAACGTGCTGTAAAAGTACTAGAATCAAATGATGAAGCGAAAGAAAAGTTAAAAGAATTCATCACAGAGCGTGTAAGACCAACAGATGAATTGGTACTATTTTTTGCAGGCTTAGGCGGTGGAACAGGTACTTCTACAATCATTAAAGCAATTGAAGAATTCTCGGCTTTTCATAATAAACCTATTATCGCTGAAGAACTGAAAAGTATGGCAATAAAAATTCCTAGAGAGGAATTAATAGCAAATCAACAAAAGTATGCAAGAATTGCATTCAATAATGCAATTGAGCGTAAAGATTTTATTAAAATGGGTATTGTTGTGACACTCCCTGTAAGAGCCGATGGGCCTGATGTACTAAGACAAGTAAATAAATTCTCTCAAGAGATTTGGAAGTTAGCAAATGACCCAGCAAAAGGTGTTGCATTCGTTGTTTTCGCAGATAACCAACATTTCTATGATGAATTTAAGGGATTAAACGAAAATGAGAAAAAAGGTATTGCTAACTCACGGGACTATGCTAATCAGCGTATTGGTGAAATCATCCACGAATTAAATACAGCTTCTAATGGTGCAGGAACATCTGTTATTTTAGACTCACAGGACTTTAAACGTATTTTATTAGAGAAAACTGGTTGTCTAGTTATTAATAAAATTTCTCGCAATATGAATCAAATTGAAAATAGTAAAGAAATAGTAGATATGTTCTCAGAATCGTTGAAAGGAAGCTCTTTCCACCATCCTATAGAGTTAATGAAAAAGAACGATGATGGTGAGCTGGAGGCTTCTAAGGTGCATCATTTTGGAATGCTTGCAATTCTAGACGAACAAAAGAATATTGATGATTCATTTATGGATGATGCAAAAGTAGAAGTTACAAATACATTACCAATCAACGGTACGGTATTTAATGGGTATTTAATTAGTAAAAATGATTTTATGGGCAGTGTTTACACGTTCTATAAAACTGATGCATTACCGTCTCGTTTGTCTAAAGGGTTAGTTGAAGAATTCAATGAGTTTAAAGAGAAGCAAAATCAAATTCAGTTTAAAAAATCCCAAATTAGTACAATTGAAATGCAAGATCAAGACGATGATTTCAGTATTAATTTCGGTGATTACATCGATATGGGAACAAGTAATGAGGAACCATCAGCAGATGCAGAGAATGATGAAGAATTAGCTGCATTTATGGATCCAGACAAAATGTTTGGTACATCAAAATAATAAAAAAGAGGCCTGGGAATGTCCCGGGCCTCTTTTTTATTATGATTCCATAATAGATTTCATATACTCTATCATATTTTCGTTTAAATAATTCTCAATAAATAGGTGTTTTTTTGCTAAATCTTCCTCTTTTTTAAACCAACCAACTTTTTTAAAACGCTCTTCCTCAGGTTTTTCATTCCAGAGTTTTTCAGCTTGTCTTCTCAACTCTTTACGAGCCCTATGTTCAATTATTATGTTATCCATTCTTTCTTGTCTTTGGCGTTCTTTCATAGCAACTGGATCTTCAGGCTGAGGTAATGCTTTTAATACATTTTCAAATTTCTCTTGAAATTGTATTTCGATGTTTTGTAAATGTGCTTGGACTTTTTGTTCCACCAACTTTTCAATTGTCTCAGCTGCGTCCTGAAAATCAAATTGAGATAATATTTCGTTAGAGTGGTTTTCAGGAGATACTGGCCTTAGTTCGAATTGATGCGGTAAAAGTTCGATTATGGCATCTAAAGACCACTTTTCATCCCTTTTCTGCTTTATGAAAAGAGCTATATTTAAATCTAATGAATTATATAGTTTTTCATTTGTATTATTGGTTCTAAGAGTCCCGTGCAATCCCTTCTCTTCTAACGTATTAAACCAATTATAAACAGTATTATGGTGTCTACCTACTAACTTAGAAAACTCTGTTATTCGCCAGGCTTTTTCAAAAGCGTCTTCGTGTAATGAGTTCTCATCATCTACCATGGTTTGTTCGGATTGATTTCCCTGCTCAATCATAGTATTACCTCCTTAGCGGTATGTAATTTTGCTGATAAATGACATTAACATGAAATGTGAGATTAATATGTTAAGTGTTTTTCGACGGTACTAATAGGAATCCCTTTCTTATCTGGAATTAACATGAAAGATAACATTAACTTGTGATGCTTAAAGTGTTAACAGAACATTAACAAAGTGACACTTATTCATACTAAATGTCGATGTTTTGTTAACTGGGACTTAAAATGTATCAATGTTATATAGGATTAATGAAGTAACTATGCCCTCATATCTTTATAAATTGTTGCTATGAGATTGACAGTTTTATTCACATACTATTAATGATAAGTAAATATAACCGATTTGTAAATAAATTATGAGGATATAGCATTGAACTTTCAAAAATAATAGGTATAAATATGATAAAAAGAGTCCATATTATTAATAATTGTAGTATTAGCCTTTTCCATTGATAACACTTGAGAATATAGAACGGATATCTGTGTGACTAATAGAGTATATTGTCTCTTTTTAACTAATTCTAAGACTAGTAAAGTTATTTTCGGTAATAATTATTATAGTTTTGTAGGAACTTTAATACTAATAGTTAGTTAAGTTATCGGCTATTAGTAGTTTGAAACACCTCAAGGTACTATTTACTTCGTTGCTGAATAGCTGCAGCACTTAGTAAATAAGTGTTTTAATATTAGGATCTATTCAGTCTTTTATTAATAAAAACCTTTATCTATCAACGTTTTGTTAATGTCTTGTTATTAAAAGAATTAAGAATAGTCGATATAAGATTAACAATTATGACATTCGGAGAGTTAACATGTTAATGTCGCTTGATATGTTAATGTGCATTTCTGGTAAGTGTGCTAATTCGATTCTGTATAATGTCAATCTCATGTCAATACTTATAGGGAGAATCTCTTCATTTAAAGTATGGATCCTTCAATTATATGCCCAAGAGTAGATTTGAAATTTCTAAGTCGTATATTATAAAGTGATTTTGCTCATATCAATGTATTATTCTAGTCAATTGAATTCACTAGAATAGATACGGCTTTAATTGATAGTCTATATTTCTTAGTAATTTTCCAATCGGAACTTCTAATGATTTATAAAGCGCGATCCTTAACTAATGCGGATTTCCATATTTCAATTCTTGTCCTAATAGAGCCATACTTTTATAGGTGTGTTGGTAATGTCTTGTTTTCATTAATACCGAATGCGGTCAACATGAGATTAACACTCTTGTTCTTCTGATGGTCAATATGTTAATACCTGTTGATATGTTAATCTCATTCCTGCTATGTATTTCGATCCTACTTCGCTAAATATCAATCTCATGTTAATACCTTGCAAGAAGAATATCTGTGTAAGAAGTACTAATTCTTTAATTGTATATTTAAAATCGGATTGGGAATCTATAAGTTACATGTTACAAAAAAACTATATATTTCAATTTCCGTTCTAATAGACCTATGGTTTATCCATGTATTGTTAACTTCTTGTTGGTACTAATATCAAGGGAGTTGACATGAAGTTAACATTTTTATTCTATTTAAGGTTAACATGTTAATATCTGTTGATATATTAATCTCAATTCGGATCTGCATTTTGATCCTTTTTCGCGAAATGTTAATCTCATGTTAATATCCTTCGAGAAGAATTTTTTATAAGGAATACTAATTCTTCAATATTTATACCGATTCTGCAACTTTTTAGAGTAACAGTATCAGTATGTCCAAGATTTAGAGATTACTTACACATATTTTGAATTTTTTGCACCTGAACCGTTTATATTTTTTGTAGGATTTTTTGCTTTTTTGTCGAATACACTTAATGCAAGGAGGGACATTACATGATTATTAAAGACTATTTCATCAATCTATCTATTTTTTCTTTATTAGTTAGCGCAGCAATATTTATTCAAGTGTTTACGATTCATTCCAGGCGATATTTTGAAAAATTCTATGGAGGGATTATCGCAGTTACTTTGATGTTCTTTTCTTTTCCGTATATGGGATTTTCCTACGATCTTAGAGTTGTTCCTCTTATTTTATCTTTTATTTACTTTGGTCGCATTGCTGGTTGGATTACATTAATTAGCATTATTATAATGCGTATCTTTTACATTGGTGGGTATTGGGAGCCACCTGTGATTGCATATTTAAGTATGAGTATCCTATTTGCTACTTTTAAAACATATTTTAAAAATCTTCATCCTTTTAAAAGTGCATCTTTATATTTTTCTGTTTTTGTCGGAATAAAGTGGTTAGTTGGTGTATTCTTTAATACTACATTGCTTTACACTGGGGGCCTATTATATATAGCTTTAGGACTTTTAATTGGGCTATTTCTTATGGAAGCTTACCAGAGATTGTATTATTTAACACAGGACTTATCTAAAATGAATCGGGAATTAAAAAAATCGAAGCAAGAACTCACAGAAACCGTACATGAGCTTCAAGGGGGGATTTTTAAATTTAAAAAAGTAGGTAAGCACTTTATACACACTTTATGTGATGGACAGTTTTATTATCAAAACGGATTTTATTCTGAACAGGTGGTAGGAAAAAGCTTACGCACTATTGATGCTTCTATTGTTCCTCCACATTTAGTTCCACAATTGATGAAGTATTATCTTCAGGCATGGGAAGGGAAAGAGATTATATTTGAATTACCCTGGCCAAATGATAAAACTATTATTCTTATTGCGCTTAGGCCGATTAAACGAAATGGACAAGTTATTGAAGTTGTTGGTTCTACAGTCGATATAACCGAAAGGAAAAAGGTAGAATCAGAATTAAGAGCAACAAAAGAGTTACTGGAATCATTTATAAAGCATAATGTAGATGCTATTACCATATCTGATCGAGAAGGGCATATTTTACAAGCAAATAAAGCTTATGAAAAGATATTTGGGTGGTCATCACAAGAAATCATAGGTAAGAGATTACCTTGTGTACCAGATTTTTTAATGGATGAATCACTTGAAAATATTCAGAAAATTCTAACAGGCGAATCCGTAGTTACTAGATTAGAAACTGTTAGACAACGTAATGATGGAAGTCTTCTTGATGTCAGTCTGACAGTTTCCCCTATACTAGATGTAAGAGGAAATGTAATAGCTTTATCAGCAATATGTAGAGACATCTCTGAAAGAAAACAAGCAGAAAGAGAACGGCATCGATTACACCAACAATTAAGAGATAGTGAAATGAAGTACCGTGCACTAATCGAACAAGCAACTGATGCAGTATATGTAGTAGAGCTAAATGAAGATCATGTTCCAAGTCGATTTATTGAGGTAAACCCTGTTGGGTGTAAGAGATTTGGATATAGTAGAGAAGAGCTGCTCTCGTTGCCATTTTCAAATGCTGTACCACAAGATTCTCCAATGATCATAAGGTTTTTAAAAAAAATTAGAGAGGGACAGACTTCCTTCACTTTGCAAGATGAATATGCTTTTCCAACAGGGAAAATAATAACAACCGAGTTTAGTGTCCGTGTTTTTAACCTAAATGGTAAAAAAGTTTTCTTAAGCATCTCTCGTGATATTACTGAACGGTTAAAAACAGAAGAATTGCTCCGAAAATCTGAAAAACTCGCTGTCGTAGGACAATTAGCGACTGCAATGGCTCATGAAATTAATAATCCATTAACCGCAATGAAAGGGTTTATGCAATTACTAAAATCTACGGAAAATGAGAATAATCAGGGTTATATAAATATAGTATCATCAGAGATTGAGCGTATAGAAAGTATTACAAATGAATTTATGGCGGTAGCCAAACCACAGGTGGTAAAGATACGACCTAATGACATTAGTGTGCTAATCGATCAAGTTTTAATGCTACTACAACCTCAAGCATTGATGAATAATATACAAATTAGAACAGATTTTATACCCGGTATTCCATTGATTCCATGTGAAGGAAATCAATTAAAACAAGTATTTGTTAATATTTTAAAAAATGCAATTGAATCCATGCCAACAGGAGGGGAAATTCTGATTCAAATTGATAATCTTGAAAATGATCAAATAAGCATTCGTTTTATCGATCAAGGATGCGGGATTCCAAAAGAACGTATACCATATCTCGGAGAACCTTTTTATAGTATTAAGGAAGAGGGGATTGGCCTAGGGTTAATGATCTGTTATAAAATTATCGAAACACATCAGGGAAAGGTATTTATTGAGAGTGAAGTGGATAAGGGAACTATAGTTGAAGTCACTCTCCCTATTTGTATTAGGAAGTGCCATGTCACTTAGATTGGTTTCTCAGGAGAATATGCGAAACCTAAGATTTCTTCTACTGTAAACACTTTAGAAGATTATCGAGTAAAGGACACATCTAAAAACTAAATTTATTGTTAGTGAGCAGTTAGCTTTAGCTAGCTGCTTTTTTGTATATATTGTAATCGATTCTTCATTTTACTGCTTTTTTGATGTTTCATATACAAATCATATAGCCTTACAAAATTCTGTAAGTGTTTTGTAATATTTACGAGAGACTTTTTTAACAGTTATGAGAGAGAAATGAAAGGTTTGTTATATATGATGAAATTAATCTTACTAGTAGGTGTTCTAACTCACTTAGAAATCAAGGAGGAAAAATAGCAATGAAAAAATTAAAGCCAGCACTTAGTGTATTAGGTAGTGTATCGATGGCACTGACTTTAGCATCTCCTGCCTTAGCAGATGTAAAACAGCCGAATCCAGGAAGTACAGTTGAAATATTCAAAGAGAATGCAAATGCAAAAAAAGAAGATAAGGATTTCACGCTCGGATCTGATGGGGAAATAGGTTCGCTCATTACACAAAACATTGAAATGGCAAACAACGATTGGGACAAAGATGGTATTTCTAACGACTTAGAGATTAATGGATATAAAATTGAATTCAATTCACAAACTGGGAAAAATGAAGCGAAAGCATGGGATCCCGAGAAGGATAAAGGGAAACCAAAATTTATATCGAATCCTATGAATGCAAATACGGATGGTGATCCTTTTACTGATATGTATGAAGTTGAGAATTATAACAATGATTCTGATACTAATTTCAATCCGATAGTTGCCAATATGCCAAATTTACAAATTGGTGTCAAACGAATTGAAGTAATTCCTATTGCAACCATTACGGATAATAATGGTGGATCAGTTAGCAGAGGATGGGAAAAAAGCGTATCTACACAACATTCATTTAATGTGGGTCTAAGTGGTTCAGGTGGTGTAGAAGGCTCAGCAGCCGGTCCTGTTCCTTCCGGAAGTGTTTCAGCAAACGTGGGATACGGATATTCAAAAACAACTACTGAAACGGAGAGTTATACAAATAATTTTGATTGGTCTACCGCAACAACTGTGGATACAGCGAACGCAGCAAAAGTACGGGTACATCTGGAATATAAGAATGTAGGCACAGCATCCGCTGAAAATGTATCGCCTCATTTTAATATTCGTTTAGGAAACAAAATTATTAATACTGTAAAGGCAACACAAGATCGTTATAAGGCAAACTATTTAAGTACAGAAAAAGGTGGACGGAATAAAACAGAAGTAGTAATTGACAGTTTAGAGGGACAAGCAGATGCGAATATTGTCTTATCATTGGATGAATTGAAAGCTGTTGAACAAGGGGAAATTCTTTCGATTGAAGTTTTACCTACAAGTACAATGGATTTATCCATCGAAAAAGGTGAAGAAGTTATGCATTTGGGGGATTCAGGGAGATATGAATCTAGAGTAAATGCAGCTACAGAACAATTAGAAACAGATATGGGGAATATACCAAAGTTTAGGGTGTATACTCCTAAAGACAAATCCCTTGCTGATAAGTCAGTTTTATCCTATAACGAAGTTTTTCAACATATTAATATAGATACGAATAAAGTAAAGCATATTGTAAACAAGGCTAAAAGTAATAATCAAGTATCAGTGGTTTCAGATAATAATGGAACTGATGCATTGAACACTTTAAAAGCGGGGCAAGGGGATCGCGGTTATTTACATAAAGACTCTGTACACGGTGCTTTTGCAAAACTACAGCAACCAACATTAGCAGAAGGTAGTTATGATCCTGTTACGCAAAAGATCCGGGCATCAATCTTACCTGGTTTATTTGGGGTGAGCAACGAAATCTCTACTACTTATAGCAAGAAATGGAATGCTCCTTCACAAACAGTAACACTAGTTAAACGTGAGAATGGATATACATATGAGTCTAGAGAAAATATACACCCTATTAAATCTGAAATTGCAGCGCACAGAAAAGTTACATTTGAAATCAATGACGCACACAATCTAACGCCTACACAAAAGATTGATACCGAAATTAAAGCTAATAAAGAATTTGAAGATTATGTAGTAGATAATTCAGGTGAATTTGTTACAGAAGGAGTTCCATATACTGTAGCTTCATATGGAAATACAGCTTATTGGGGAAGTCATCACGCCGGGAATAAATGGGAGTATCTTTGGGCTGAGAAATCTAACGATGAAAAAGTGAATGTAATTATTGAAAGAGTAGGTCAACCTAAACCTGGAAAACCAATTAAAAAGGATGAAGAGGTATTCATTAAATTCCAAAATCCTATTTATTCAGATTATGCATATTTAAAACTTCAAGATAGTTATATCCATTTAGATCAAAAACAGAACGCAAGTACTTTTAAATTTAATCATGCATACCCAAAGAACTTCACTGGACACCATAAGCAATGGAACATACTATCTAATGGTAACAAGTTAAAGGTAGGATATTTAATCGATTATATGAAATATGGTAATGGAGAGAATGGGATTGATACTATAGCGTGGAATCTATCAAGAGTTCAGTAATAGTTAACAGTTCTATTGCTAAGTTTGAAAAAAGAACCGGTAATGAACTGAATCCGAAAAGTTTGATTCAAAAATTTAGGCTACTAATAGGGAATGAGTTCGATATTGAATCGGACTCATTCCTTTTAATTTATATGATTTAGATACTACTATTTTAAATACTTATCTAGTCATATAAGTAATCAAATGTTAAGATTACTATCTGAATTACATAAATATTTTTCTGAATTTTCATTCGTTTAGAGGCCGAAATCTGGAATTCTGATTTATTGAGGCGATCAGTTTTTACATCTTTACCTATAAAGATATATTTATTGGATAATAGAAAAAATAATTTTTTTTGTTATTGGTGAAAAAGAAGTGAGGATAGTATATGAAGAAAAGAATTTTAATCGTAGAAGATGAAGCAAATATTCGAGAAGTATGCAAACGGTATTTAGAAAGAGAAGAATATGAAGTATATACCGCTGTAAATGGCAAAGAAGGTTGGGATGTATTTCTTACGCATCAACCAGATTTAATTATATTAGATTTGATGATGCCGAAAAAAGATGGATGGGAATTATGCGAGGAAATTCGTCAACAATCAAATGTCCCTATTATTATGTTAACTGCTAAGGGAGAGGAAAGGGATCGAATTTTAGGCTTAACAATGGGGGCAGATGATTATTTAACAAAGCCATTTTCTCCTCGTGAATTAGTATTAAGGATCCAAATTATACTTAGAAGAGGAAGCCAGGTACCGATACAAGCAAAAGAATCTCTATTGGAAGTAATAGAATTTCCAGATTTAAAAATATATCCACAGACAAGATATGTACTTGTTTGTGATAAGGAAGTGGAGTTAACGGTGAAAGAGTTTGAGGTACTTTATCTCATGGCAAAGCATCCAAAACAAGTATTTTCTCGCTC
>Ga0102589_1002401_pt1 | contig 21865 bp, 25 predicted proteins | sample AraplaMF_Col_mLB_FD_76858 | JGI IMG/M metagenome (GOLD analysis project Ga0102589, IMG submission 76858) | Arabidopsis root microbial communities from the University of North Carolina, USA - plate scrape MF_Col_mLB | ecosystem: Host-associated > Plants > Roots > Endosphere | place: USA... | reverse complement strand
TTGCGCTAAGCCGCTAATCCAATCAGCGATTTCTTGATGTGGAAGTAACTCTTTGTCAATCATCGTATCCACGATGTTTACCAACCGCTCATCATCCTCATCGCTAAAAATGTGTCTACCATTATGAAGCATGCCAGAAATAGCGACAAGAACCTCACGCAGCAGTGCGACGCTGCACCAGCTCGACAAAAACATCCGCACCATGAGACGCGCTGTGAGCCCAGCCTCCTACTGAAAGGTAACCTCGCAGATCCTTCTCCTCTTTATAATAACGGAGCATCGCATGCATTAATTGCTCAATTTCCGCTTGATTAAAAAATGGATGCTGTCTGTGGCGTTGCACAATCAAAGCGATAGGTAAGGCAGAGAACGTCCTTGTAAAAACTGACTGATCATCCTCGCTACCAATACTATAGAACAAATGGTTCTCATCAGTCAGAACAGTTAAGAGGCTTCGTAACTCCTCTTCACTGAATCTATTCTCTTCCTTAATCCACATATAAAACATCGAATAAATCAGGTTATCCCGTAATTCTGGCTGAGGATCGCCAATATATTGAAGTAACAAAGGTAAGAAATCTTGATGCTGCTCAGCTTCGCGTAACTGATACTCATCCTTCTCAATTCTTTGCAAATCCAGCATCAATTTAGTCCTTGTATCGCTCATTTCCCCATCTCCTTCAACATTAACATAATCTCCTCTATAACAACTTCTGGCTCATCACGATGAATATAATGTCCACTTCGACTAGCAATCCGGTACTTGCTTGACGCTGATAGCCATTGGAATTCTGCTTGGAGTCTTTGCTCAATTTCCAATATTTCTTGAGATGGCCATCCCTCTTCAACATTGTCAGGTAAACCTCTTGTAATAATTGCAAGAGGGAGGTTACTTTGCTTTGAATGATCAACGATTTGCTTATAACTTTGTATTTTATCAATCTTCTCACTATTCAATATAGGATTCTCGTAATATTCCCTATTTCTTGCAAGCAGATTTTCGGGTAGAACCTTTTCATAGGCAAGTTCTTTATATTCCGGTGCAGCGTCAACCAAAACCATACCGCAGATGTTCAGTGGATAAAGGCTGGCATATAATCTAGCGACCAAACCACCAAAAGAATGTCCCACCAATATATAGGGCTTCTCCACTTCAAGCGCTAGCAACAATTCGTTGAGCTCTTCGACTAGATCATAGCAAGTCGTCGGGACGGATGTGACTTGACTCCTGCCAATACCTGACCTGTTATAGGAAAAGGTTGATGTTTTTTGCGATATTTGGTCTTGGACTTTTTTCCATGTCTCATAGCTATCGCCTAACCCTGCTATGAAGATTACGCTTGGCATACTGTTACGTGAATATTTATTTAATAGTCTGCGGTTATCACAGATATCAATTATCTTTTTATTTTGTATAGTCACTTTTAATCACCCAGTTCAATTATAAGCTTCACACTATCAATATTCCCATAATAATTTGATTATTATATTTTTTGTGAACTTTCTTGTTTTTTATTTTGTAACTTCAGCTGAAACCACTCCAAAAGAAATTTGTAGAATACCAATTGATAATTTGCTTACTTCCAAGTTTTTTGTCGTTTTAAACATTTCACACTGAATCGGGTTCTGTTGCAAAGTTTTCTACATGAAGCTACACTCTAGAAAACAGAATATAGGAGAATCAGACATGAGATATTTTAAAGGAAAACAATTCAAGAAAGAGATTGTTTTAGTAGCTGTAGGCTACTATTGCCGTTTTTCTTTAAGTTATCGCGATGTATCTGAAATCCTGAAAGAACGTGGTATTTCAGTTCACCCAACAACCATCATGCAATGGGTTCATGAATATGGAAATCTCATCTATCAAATTTGGAAAGTGAAAAATAAATCCGCACGCTTATTTTGGCATTTGGATGAAACTTATATCAAAGTTAAGGGAGAATAGCGTTATCTTTATCGTGCAATTGATAAAGATGGACATACATTGGATATTCAACTTCGTAAAAAACAGGATCATCAGGCTGCCTATGCCTTCATGAAAAGATTAGTAAAACATTTTGGAGAACCTACGGTTCTCACTACAGACAAAGCAAGTGCATTACTTTGCGCGTTTAACAAATTAAGAAAACAAGGATTTTATCAAACTACAATCCATTGTACAATCAAACATTTAAACAATCTTATTGAACAGGATCACAGGCATGTAAAGAAACGTTTTACCAAATCCGCAGGATTTCAAAATCTTCGTCATGCTTCACGTACGTTAAAAGGTATCGAGACCATTCATGCCCTATATAAACGAAACCGCAGTCTGGGATTAGACTGTGGTTTTTCGACTTACAATGAATTACAAAGATTATTAACAATCGTATAAAAGGTAAAACTTTTCATGAAAATGATTTAAGTGTATATCAACTTTGCAACAGAACCTCTGAGCATACAATTTTATTTTTTCAAACTTGACAGACCATTAACGGAAAAACGAGAGGATAAATATCACTTATCCTCTTGTTTTATTTTTATAAGTGGTTCCAAAAAAGAGTAATCGAGTTGTCGTACCCTACTCATGGTAGCAAAGATGTTATTTGTGCATTGTCATATTGTGTCCAAAAAAAATAAAAAAGGGAATACAAGGATCTAGATTTTTCATGTTATGGTTAAATAAGACAAATATTATGTGAGGAAGTGAAGGAACAAAAATGAAATCTAAAATATTACTCGCTATTGGAACGATAATCGTTATGGGAAGTGTATCAACAGCTTGCGAAGTGACGAAAACGAACGAAAAAGTGAAATCAAGCCCAAAGGTGGAAACGGTTAAAAATGTTGCTGATCCAAATAAAGAATGGGAGGATTTATCGATGAATAGCGATGGGGCTGCGGTCGATTTTCCCACAAATGCGAAAGATTGGATTGCATATCAAGTCGATAAAATTTCGAAACCAGACCCAAAGGGTGCCGATGCAAATTTTGATGAAGGATACGATTACTATCTGAAAGCGAAGTCTGTTTTAGATGTTATGGGAAGATACATTCGAGTTAAAGGCACAGACCTTGAAAAAGATTTTAAAAACTTACGAGGACTTGCAGGCGAAATTTATCATGAACAATTTAATCGAACTGCTCACATTGATCCCGAGGGGAAAGCAATGGAAAAAACAGAATTCGTTGGACAATGGAAGCCCACTAGTAAAAGCATGCGCAAAACATATGAATATATGACCAAGTTGTTAAATGACATGAACGTTGCAATTAATAATGATGGGAAAGGTAAAACATTTGGTGTATCACACCAATTAAACGGCGAAGCAACAAATGAAATGGAATCATACATTTCATATCATGACGAAGATGGCAAAATGATAAAGTAAGTCAAGAAAGTAATAGGGTATTGTTGGAAAAACACATAAAAAAAGACATCTTCGACTAGAGAAGATGTCTTTTTAAATCCAAGAAAATGAAAGAAACATTTATCCTAAAATTAATGTACAATAAGCAACTTCTAATAACCAAAATTATGTAAAGGAGCTGTACAAATGGATAACGTATTTTATTTTTTTGCCTTTATCTTTAGTTTTTTTCTATTGCTTTTTGTTTAGAATGCTGGCTCGTCGTGTGGGGCCGAACCCCCACGTATTATGTATCAATTTTCGAGTAAGAACTATTTTGGGACAAATGATCTAAGCGGTTCGACTCGTATACTTGTTTCTCCAAGTCGAGGCCCATTGCTTTGCTTTTTGTCTGTCGGCTTGGCGAGAAAAGCACACGAGTCGAAAAAAGTTTTGCAAGGATGGAGCAAAGCGAAAAGGATGGAGATTTTTGAGCAGGTTTCTCAAAAATACGACCCGTTCCTTGCGGAAGTTTTAGCTCCTTATATAGAGAGTGAGAAGGGCAAGCTACGGGTTTGCCCGGGCAAACCCCAAAACGTTCGTTTTGACTTGGTAGGAGTTTCCTACAACCTTTACAAATATTTACCGTTATTTTTTGCGAAAATAAGCGGTATATTTGTTGTCGCTACGCTCGATTTTTTATGAAAGGAGAAATGATATTGAGAGCAAATAGAAAAAAGGAAAGACTGGAAATTCAATTGTTTAAAGAGGATAAAGAATTTATTAAAAATAAATCTATAGATTTTGGATATAAAAATGTTTCAGCATTTGTTATTGATTCAGCAAAATCACATTTCAAACTTGAAGTCGATATGAAAGCTTATAGAGATTTAACTAAAGAAATAAATTATATTGGTAAGAATATAAATAGCCTAATTAGAAGGATCAATACAGATGGAATTTACACTGATAATGATATTGATTTCCTTAGAGTTAATCAGAAAAAAATTATAAAATTAATGAATACAGAATATGACCGATTACTTGATTTAAAAACCAAGTTTAATAGCGATAGCTTGAGTAAAAAACAGAAGGAAAAATTAATAAAGTCATTATCGGAAAATCAAATCAAGATACCAAAAAAATTAGTATTAGAAGAAGTGTATGAAAAGATAAAAGAAGATTTTGTTTATATTATAGAATGTATAGAAAACTCGCCTGAACAAGGTATGGAAGTAACAGAATACGTATGGCAATATTTATATGGAGATACGCTTTATAAGTTAGATGATAACCAATTAATAAAATTGGCCGATAGTATTTTTATTTTTGCACAGAAAGTGAAATTTAAGTTATCCAAACTTGATAATGTTTTTTCAGATGATGATTGGTTTGAACTGAAAGATATATTAGATGAATATGAAATTTATTAATTAAGGATTGATTACAATGTCTATTGTTAAAATACAAAAAGTGGTTCTGGTGCAAAGATTGCATTTATTTGAAATTGGTATATAGATTCCTGATGGAATCTATTCTTAGGCAGCCATTCCGAATAGTTGATGAATGAACTTCATTTCATTTTGGACAGACTTGTCCTGTAAAATAAGTTGGCCTTTTTAATGATATGCATCGTTTCTACACCAATCAATATAGAGGCTGATGTTTTGGCGGCATCAAGCCGACACATCCAAAAGCAACTATTTGGGTTTATCGGCTTGAATTTGTTATTATACGAGCTGGATCGCTCGTGCTTTCGAATTATAATTTCATTTACCATATGGATAGATAGGTAATACGTGGGGGTTCGCCCCCACACGACGAACCAGCCTCTACTCCAAAAGTCAACGAAAATTCTTAGGAAATCAATTCAATTTATGTTAAATTAAATATAGATTTATTTTTCTTTTCTTTTTTATTTCGTTTAAACATTCAAGAGCCGTTTCGCGGTTCAGATTCAGACACTTATATTGTGTCTATGATTCTGAGTCCGAAATGGCTCTTTTTATATATAATCATTGGTTCTGGTGCAAAACTCTAAAGCTCTTGCAAGTAAACTCCTAAACTTGGACATACTGATAGTATGACTCTAAAAAAGGTGTGTGATCGGTATGAAAAAGGAAAATTTGTTCAAATGGAAGCACTATCAACCTGATGTTATCTTATTAACGGTAAGATGGTACCTACGGTACAGCCTGAGTTTTCGTGATTTGGTGGAAATTATGGAGGAACGAGGTTTGTCTATTGCTCACACCACCATTATGCGTTGGGTGAATCAATATGGACCTGAATTAGATGAAAGAGTACGACGCCATCTTAAGATAACAAATGATTCTTGGAGAGTCGATGAAACGTATGTGAAAGTAAAAGGTCAATGGATGTATTTATATCGCGCAGTCGATTCAGAAGGAAATACCATTGATTTTTATCTCAGTGAATCAAGAGATAAACAAGCAGCTAAGCGCTTTTTCAAGAAAGCCTTGGCTGCTTCTCATATTTGTAAACCTCGTGTTATAACAGTAGACAAGAACCCAGCCTATCCTGTAGCAATTCAAGAATTAAAAAAAGAGAAACGTATGCCTGAAGGCATAAAAATAAGGAAAGTTAAATATCTCAATAATATAGTCGAACAGGATTACCGTTTCATTAAGAAATGTGTGCGTTCTATGCTAGGATTCAAGTCATATGAAACAGCCACTTCTATATCGAGTGACGTTGAAACCATGCATATGATGAAAAAAGGACAACTTCACCTACAGGTGAAGTCTGCCCAAAATGAAGTTAGGTTCATACATAAACTGTTTGGAATTGCATCATAATCTGCCATTGAACAGTCTAGTAGGTTTCTATGTCTCTATCAAATGATTTTTGCACCAGAATCCCAAAAGGTACATCCCTATTTTGAAGTGTCCCAAAAGTGAGTTTCGCACTTTTTGAAGTGCTGTTTTTAGTTGTTTTTACACCCTGCCAAAAGGTGTACCTCTTGATGTGGTATAAGTGCATATATAATTACCATAAAAAAAGACACCCTAAGGTGCCTTCCTCCGACTTGAAACATATTACTTTGAATTAAACTATTTTATTTATTAACTTTAAAGTTTCCTTTGTAGCTTCCAATCTAACAGTTTCATCTTCAGAGTTTTTCATTAAGTATTTTAATGTTTCTAATGACTCTTTAAGTAGATCTTCACTATCTTCGATTTTAGTTATTGTTGATTCTTCGCCAGTAATAAATTGTTCTATTTCAGCTTCTTCCCACGTACCATTAAACCGGCATACAGTGCGAATAGTTTTGGTTGGACTTACTTTGAAACGGAAGATGGAAAATGGGATGGAAACTCAATTACCACTACTTACTCACAACCCAATGTGGAAGTTCACCTTGGCGCTGACGGCCGTGCACCTTATAAAATCGGTGGTACTCGTGTGGATGGGCACACCTTGAGAGTTCGACTATGCAACCCAGTTACAAAGGCTTGTACAGCCTATCAATATTTTGGTGGCAGTGAGGGTTTATATAGTACTATTTTCACAGGAATGAAACCAGCTACTTATAGAATAGATATTATTGACCCTTTTTCTTTCTACCGAGTTAAAAGATATGTGGAAGCTGCAACATTTTCTTGGTAGTAGCTACTATAATATATGATAAATACAAATCATAAAAAAAGAACAACTCTTAGTTGTTCTTTTTTACATCCAAAAATCATCTTCATGTATGTTTTGCCCTAGCTTTTTCAATCCTCTTATAATTTGAGTAATCGTTGAGAATTTCGGTATATATGTTTTATCGTTGCACAACTTGGAAATTGTGCCCCTACTTAATTTAGCAGCTTTCTCTAATTCCCCTTGTGTTATCCCTTGTTTATCTAACCATTTACCAAATTTGCTACGTTTTTTACCTAATCCAAACACCTTTACCACCTCAGGCATAGCTTGCCCATTTCGTCATTTTTTTAAACCGAAGAAAAAAAGTGACATAAAGGCCAAACAGTGCAAAATACCTTTTACCATACCAAACAAATTACGATTCACCGTTCCGAATTGATAGCCTTTCAAAACTTTGTTTTACCTATTCCAAATAGAATTCTTTCACAGAATGATACTTCAGACATTACGAGATTATTATTTTCAATGATTTATAGCCATTTTGCTCTCTTCTAATCTATAGGGACTATTCTTTCAGAATAAGCAAAGAAAGGTGGTGTTCTACTTTGATATTCGAGTTAGTAAGTTCAGCAGCAGTTGGCGGTGTAATTCTTTTCACAAAAATGTATCAAAAAGGTGCGACAAATGATGCCTCTAAAATCCAACGTATTTGTGCTAATTGCGGTTTAAAAGTGAAAGAAGGGAAAGATACCAGGACAATACAGCTGCTTCGTAAGACGAGAAATGAGTGGGGCGTGGAATATGCTTACAGGATCCCTCTTGGTCTTAGCTTCTCCGACTTCGAACAAAAGATGCAGCATCTAGAGGATGGATTGAACCATAAGAGCAAGGTTTACGATTTCAAACCATCAGACTTCAAATCTCTTCGTTTGCGAAAAGATATCTTAAAACAAATACAAAACATCATAAACAAGAAAAAAAGCGTTAGAAAGGAAATTGAGCTGTCTTATGATGGTTTATTAAAAATACGAGTTTATGAGAAAGGGATTCCAGATTTTGTGAAGTTTGAGGAAGAAATGATGAAGCAGTGTAGGGGATGGGAAGTGCCGATAGGATTTACACGAGATGGATTAGTAAAACATGACTTTGATTCGATTGCACACATGATTTCAGCAGGGATGACGGATATGGGGAAATCGAATGTATTGAAGCTAATTATTACCTCCCTTATACGCAACCAATCAGAAAATACCAAGCTATTCCTAATTGATTTGAAGGGTGGTCTATCTTTTAACCGATATAGATTCCTAAACCAAGTCGAATCGATTGCGAAGAACCCTGACGAAGCCCTACAGACTCTAAGAGACCTGCAAAACAAATTGAATGAGAGAAACGAATACTTACTAGAAAAAGGATACGAAGATATAAAAGAAGCAGGAGATCCCACAAGATACTTTGTCATCGTAGATGAAGCTGCCGACATGACGCCATATCAGGAGTGCAAGGACATCATTGTAAATATAGGAAGACGCGGCAGAGCTGCTGGTTTTCGTTTGCTGTACAGCACCCAGTATCCAACTAATGAAGCTTTACCATCACAACTCCGTCAAAACATCGGCGCCCGTGTTTGCTTCAGATTACAAACCGAAGCAGGGAGCCGTGCCGTATTGGATGAAGGAGGTGCAGAAATCCTTCCTAATATCAAAGGGCGTGCAATATACCAAACTAACGAAAAGAAGGTCTTACAGACAGTTTATATCGATAATAAGCAAATAGATAACATCATAACACACATCAATATAAGAGCAAGAAAGGAGCATGAAGATGCAAAAATTGGCCATGAAGGAAACGAGGATCGAAAATATTCTCTCGAGCTTGAAGAGATTGGGATTTTTGACTAGGAAGCAAATACAAGTTCTTCATGATTTAGGTGGAGACAGAAATGCATCGCGGGTTATGAAGGACCTTGAAGAATATGTATCTAGCTTTCGCTTTGGTGAAAAAATTTATTATCTCAACAAAGAAGGACGTGAGCGCATGGAGAGTAAAAAGGTGCTTAAACGTTCTAACCAATTTAGGCACTATATTATGCGGAATGATATCTATATCGCTTATGAATGCCCTAAAACGTGGAAACAAGAAGTTAAAATGAACGTAAAAGGCATGGTTTCTATAATTGCAGATGCTTTATTCAACGACGAAGGAAGATACCACATTATAGAAATAGATCACGAACAGAAAATGAGTGTAAACCGAGTGAAAATGCAGAAATATAAAAAACTAATTGACTGCAAAGTATTTGAAAAACCGCCCAAATTCACATGGTATACAACAACAGAATACCGCAGAAATCAATTAAAGAAGCTTTGCGAAGGTTTAGATTGCAACATATTCACAGTTACGGATTTCCATTAAAAATAGGGAGATGGTCCATATGGCAACTGAGACAATGAGCATCAAAGATTTTATGGATGGTAACTATGGAGCGAAGAAAAAGTGGAGCTTGTTCAAAAAGAAAGCAAAAAAATACGCACCCGTCGCAGTGCACATTGGTCTTGTGATCGGTAGTGCTATTATATTCAGCCAAATTATAGATATTCCTCATGGATTTGCTGCTGAACCTGGAAGTGATGTCAACGAAGTATTTAAAGATGCTCAATCAACTGATGGTAAGTTTAAAAATTATATAGATGGCCAACTGTATAATCGTATTGTGAATGCATTCGAGCCAGTAATATTTTTAATCAAAGCAGTGTCGTATCCAATCGCATCCGTTGTGGCGCTATGCGGTGGGTTGTTTATTATGGTGGGTAGCCAGGAACGGGGATTCAGTCTTATTTCAAGGGCAGGGATAGGATATATAGTGGTCCAAATGATTCCATTGTTTATGCGATTGCTTGTTGAGATTGCAAAAGCGATATAAAAAAATAGAAAAAATACCAATTAATCCATCAATTAAATTGACTTAAGTCAATTTACGGTGTGTAATAAGAGTATAAAGAAAAGGAGGTGAACAAAGTGGATTGGGTAGTAATCTTAGGTTCCATAACAGCATTCGTAACCATTTACTCGCAACTATCTTCCGGAATTAACAACAGCTTAGACATTTACTACAAAATCAAGGAAGAAAAAGAAAAGAGTCGTTCCCACCAAGAAACCGACTCAGAGTAGAACCACAGGAGAGGGAAACCTCCCTTGTACCTAAGATTATTATAACACATTCCGCTTTATCTTATGAAAAAATTCATCTTAAGAGACTTTCCAGTTGTTATCGTTTTGGGAGTAATTTTGTACCTGATTGACTATAACAATTTGCAAACCGCAGACTATATTTGTATTGCACTTAGTATACTTGCATTTGCAACAATAATTTTCAATTTGGTAACCACGTATATCAAGGAGAAGAAAGATGTATAAATTCGAAACCAAAGAAGAGTTGATTCGTTTTATTAATGATGAGATCGTAAATACATCAGAAGCCTTGGATATCTTAGGGTGTTCAAGGCAAAACCTAAACATGATGATAAAAAAAGAAAAAATAAAACCAATCAAAGAAATGGTTCGCGATCGATTATTCTTTAAAGAAGATGTTTTGAAAAGTAAAGAGCAAATGAAGAAATAAAAGTCCTATAGTCACGGGGCTTTTTTCTTTGCAGGAATTTCTTAACCATCATGGAATACTGTCACTAGGAGGTGTTGTGACGTTATGACGGACGAAATTGTTTATTCTGCTAGTGAAGTATACAAACGACTAGGAATAAGTGATAGCACCCTTAGAAAGTACATGGAAGTGTTGCAGCGAGAGGGATTTACAGTGAAGAAGGATAAGCGCGGCAGACGTGAATACACAGAACAGGACATTATGGTCATTGAGAAATTAATTGAGCTTAGTAAGCATGACGGTATGACGCTGGAAAAGGCAGCGAAGATGATTGCGCAGCGATTAGAAATCGCCAATCCAAATGCGGAGACAGCGGAATCCCAAGAAACTGATCTAATCCCATTCCACATTCAACAGCAACTCCAGCAACAGTACAGTGTTATGGCGCAAGAAATGAATCAAAGCATGTTAGCGATGGAGAAGCGATTAAGTGAGCAGGCAGAGCAAAGAAGCAAACGAATTGAGGGAAGTATAGAACGGCATAATGAACGAGTTGAAAAACGATTAGAAGCACGAGATGAAAATCTCATGAGAACATTGCGTGAGATCCAGGAGACAAAGAAATTAATGCAGGAATTTCGTGAAGAGGTTGCAGCTGCAAAGGAGAAGAAAAAGCCGTGGTGGAAGTTTTGGTAAGGACAAGAAGAAGAACTGCCAGCCAGGGTAGGAACATATAAAAATAGAGTTGTAGAAAAAGAAAGAGTGGATTCCTTGTGAGAGTAGGTATCCACTTTTTTCTTGTGTTTGTTCGCACCAAAAATTAGGGAAGACGTAACATATTATTTATCTGTTTGTTTTTGCTTCTTTTTCAAATACTCCGCACGCAATTTTTCAAGTTGCTGCTTTTTATCAAATTTGGCAGGCGTCTGTTTTTCATGAAACTTGGCCACAGCTACCTGACCTTTGTGATCCAATTGATATTTCCCCACTTTGTTCACCTACTTTTCTTGTCTTTAAAGACAATCTATTTAACAAATATAATATACCTTATTTTATTGAAGTAAACCTCATTACTTTATTAGTTTTTCTACTTATACCCATATTATCCGGAATATTTTGTTATTTCACCCGTAAGTTGGCCGTTAGATTATGCGAAATTTTATACATATGGAGTAAAGGAAATAAAGATAATGATTGCTTTTAACCACTGATATAACGGGATGAATGAGAAACTGCATACGTAGGTGAAGAGGATGTTTCACAGAATGTTGATAAGTCGGGGATTGTTGATGATGAGAACTTCTGATAATTGTGCGTTATGTGAACTAGGTTTGTATAAAGTATTCATGTTTCCTTTAAAAACCTTCTTCAACTAAAGGGCCATATTGCTGAATAGTTACCTGTAGGAAGAACAAGAATTTGAACGGAATCATTAGGAGTAAAAAGGGGGATAAAAGACATCCTCCTTTTTACTATGACTTATATTCAAATAAATCACTTTCAAAAAACAACATAAGAAAAAAGCTTTAAAAGACGCAGTATAACAATAATGCAACCTTAAGTTGACAATATGCATTCGCTACGTGATAGAAAGAACAACACTGCTTTTATACAATATAACTAACAAAATGAGAGGGGTTAAAGTAAATGAAATTTGGTGAAAAACTTTTTAAGCTTAGAAAAGAAAATGGATTTTCTCAAGAAACTTTAGCTGAAAAATTAAACACCTCAAGACAAGCAATTAGCAAATGGGAAAATGGTCAAGGATTTCCCGAAACAGAAAAGCTCTTAATGATTGGAAATATCTTTGAGGTATCTATTGATTACTTATTGAAAGATTCTGTTGAGAACAATGAAGGAAATGAAGAAGGTTATTATGTAAATAGAGAAATGGCAGAAGGTTTTTTGATAAGCACACAAAAAACTGCTAAGCATATTGGATTAGGTTTTGGTTTTTTTGCATTGGCGTTTGAACCATATTTAATTTTAGGGAAAAACTCAATGTTAGGAATACTCCTAATTATTGTCATTGCAACATTAGGGATTATTTCTTTTGCAACATTAGGATTTGATCAAGGACAATATACAATTCTCAAAAAAGAAGTTTTATTGTTTGATTCAAATTATTTTAAAGAGCTAACAGTAAGATATGAGGGCTTTAAAAGAAAATATTTAGGTATATTGGTGATTGGAACTTGTTTACTGGCGGTGGGATTCTTAGCTTTTGCTTTGGAGAAAAAATTAGAGATAGGAATCTTGACTCCTTATTATCCAATTTTTGTGTTTTTAATAGCCGTTGGTCTATATATGTCAGTTCGTACTCTTACAATTCTTTCTGCATATCAATTATTGGTAAATAACGATGAACATACAAGTCGATTTAGTTTTAAATTAAAACAGAAAGCAAAGAAAAAATTTGATGAGTTTTAAAGATAAATTTTTCTTCAATATGATGGGGCCATTTTCTTTTTAAAAAAGGAACGAGCGAACCAGAAGGATACTCTAAAAATGAAGGTAAAGCATATACGAGGGGGATTAGAAATTGATTTGGACATATTTTATTATCTTTTTGTTGGCAGCAATTCCTTTTTTTGAAGTATCAATGATAGTACCAATTGCAATTATCGGCGGTATTCCAACAGTTCCAGTTATTATTATTGCATTTTTAGGGAATTTATTAACTATAATTTTACTTATCGTGTTTATAGACTCGATTCGCAATTGGCGTAAAAAGAAAAAAACTAATGAAGAAATAAATGAATCCAAAAGTCATCAACGCGCTAAGAAAATTTGGGGAAAATATGGTTTACCAGGCTTAGCGTTTATTGGACCGTTTTTTGTAGGTAGTCATTTAACAGCATTATTAGCTGTCACATTTGGCGGTACACGTTTGAAAACTTTAGTATTAATGACAGCAAGTATTGGGTTTTGGGCAATCTCACTTGGTAGCGCAGCGTATTTGGGCTTTGATTTTCTAGTGAAAGATGAAGATGATTTTGGTTTTATCACAAGACTTTTAAATCGATAAAAACAAACATTCTTCCAGAAACGGGCGCTTTAATTGAACAAACAGCTAAAAGGATCTTCTGATTGAAGATCCTTTTAATATGCCTATAATGATGCGTTATGTTAACCCCATATGAATAGAATATACAGGATTCCTTGTTCAACTAACTGGCAGGTTAGTGGAATAAGGTTCTACCAAAGGATATACCATTAATCATATAGAATTCACATAAAAATAAATGTAGGAGGATAGAAAAATGGACAATCCAGTTATATGTACGGAAAGGTTAATTTTAAGAAGAATGACTAAAGATGATACTGAAAATTTGATGGAAATCTTTTCAGACCCAGTAGTAATGCGGTACTATCCTTCAACCAAAAACGAAAGTGAAACAATGAAATGGATTAATTGGATCCTAAAAATTATGATGAATATGGGATAGGTTTATGGATAGTAGAAGATAAAGTAACTGGATAATTTCTTGGACAATGTGGTATTGTACCTCAAGAAGTAGATGGCGTAATGGAGATGGAGATAGGTTATTTATTCGTTCGGCGTGTCTGGGGGAAAGGATATGCAACAGAAGCAGCTTTAGCGTGTAAAAATTACGGATTTGAACGACTAAAATTAAATAGTATGGTCTCATTGCCCGATGTAAATAATATTCCTTCAACTAAAGTTGCTAAACGAATTGGTATGCAGGAGATAAAAATTATAAACAAATGGGGAAAAGAAGTGTATGTTTACTCTGTCTCTATTTAAAAACTATGATAAAATTGAAGTATGTGAAGGGTTACACTTAAAGTATCGGGTGCTTTAATTTATCAGGAAACTAAGAGATTTTAACTTCCAATAACGATAATTATGTCAATGAGCTGTCCATATGGGGGGCTTATTGTATTTTTTGCTTAGCGTGTTTTTTCAAAATTATATTGGTTTAAAAGAATAGAAAGAGATAAGACCAATCACTATGGTCTTATCTCTTTCTATTCTTTATTCTATTACCATCCACCTTTAGGTACAATCGTGAAGGAAATATCGTTTACTGGGTCTTGGCCTATCTTTAGTTGATAGTAGAAACCTCTACCATCTTTTATTTGATTTAAGTCTACCCCACTATCAATTACCCTATTTACTTCTTCAATCGTGAGTTTTGGGTCTGCAATACGAATGATACACTCCATCAGTTTTCGATACTGCTCATTCGCTGTCTTATCATCAAATACTAGCTTCTCAGTTGTAACCGAATAGGAATTTTCTAGCCAATCACTTTTACCCATTCTAGAGTAAATTTCGAAACCTTTCCAGTCTGCTTTATAGATACTATCGTTTTCTTTATCACGATACTCTATATTTGAATCTTCAATCTCAATCATGCCGTTTGAGTATTCTTTTAACTTATTTTCAAAGTCTAATCGATGTGTGAACCCGTCTTCTATAGTATCCTTAGATGATAGACACCATACGAGTATCAGTCCGATTAGGCTTGCTAGTAATACTTTAAATTTCATATATGTTATTCCTTACTTTAATTAGTTATTCTCTTATATACGTCTTATATAAGGTGAAGTGGAAATATAGAAATATCCCTATTTCTGAATAGGGATATTTCTATATTTTTTAAATCTCAGTTAAGAGCTTGAATTTCCTTTTTTGTGCCGAAGTTAATTCATTTTCTACATAACGATCTATAAGTAAATCAATTATTTCGTGTGCATATTTCGTATTAGTAAGCTTCATTAGTGCTTCGAGTTCTTCTTTGGATTGACTTGAAATTTTAATGCTGCCCTGCTGGTTTTTAAACTTCTTTTTCTCTGGTTCCTGTTCTTTTTTCTTCTCTTTTTGAGTTACTTGCTTCTGTCCACCCTTATTTTCAATAACAGGAGTATCTTCGGTAGTTTTCGATTTAACAGGCTCCTCACTTGGTATATAAGGAGCAGTTGGTTCAAAATTACTCTTTTTTCTACCTAATAATCCAGGTGTTTTTGCCATGTTACACACCAACCTTCATTTTTTCAAAAATATCAATTCGAGATAATAATTCATCGCTAATTTTTTCGTATAGTTCGATAACATTTAAATCATGTCTGTCTTTTTCTGTAATACCATTAACATCGAATCTTTTAATACGTTCCATCTGTGGAACAATATTTTCAAACAGGTTTTCTTCACCAAATATTTCACGAGCGTTTTCCATAATATACTCGTCCACTTTACCGTTGTTTTTTAACAGCACTGGAAGAATGCCTACAACTTCAATATCAAGATCATATTGTTCTTTTAACTTAATAAGCTCATTGACATAGTTTTCTGCACCAGTAAGAGAACGCTCTTGTGTTTGAAGTGCAATAAGAACGTAATCAGAAGCTACAACTGCATTTTTCGTAACTTCAATTGACATAGGAGGAACATCGATAAATATGTAATCATATTTATGTTTTATCTTTTTAAGTAATCCCTTAAAGTAGTGATCCTCTTCTTCTTCAGAAGAACATGTTTTATAAAGGAACTTTGCGAAGTCCTGGAAATCAACATAAGAAGGAATTAAATGTAAATTTTTCATAATTTCAACTTCTAAACCATCTAAGTTACCCTCTTGAATCCCCTTCATTAATGTTTTTTCAACAGTCACGATTTCATCGGGATTAAGAATAGATTTTGTGAGCATTAAAGATTTTGTAGCATTACTTTGCGGATCAAGATCAACAAGTAACGTACGCTTTCCTTTTTTCGCAACTTCATAAGAGTTCAATACAGCATTTGTGGTTTTACCGACTCCACCTTTGTAATTACCTACCGTAATTGTAATAGCCATTTTTAACACTCCAGTTATAGTTTTTGAAATTTCCCTATATCCCTTTATAGAAATAGGGAAAAATAGAAATAGGGAAATAGGGATATTTCTAACTATAGAAATAGGGATATTTCTATATCTTTAAAGAAATTATAACAATGATATTAGGGTTATGCAATAGAATCATAGAGTTAGTAATTAATAACAAAAACGTTGGTATCAAAAGATTCTTTTGATGTATGAAGTAGAGAGAGTTAAGAAATAAATATGTAATTTCGTAGAGAAGTTAGTAGGCACAAAAATCTCAAAAATAGGGAAATATAGATATAGGGAAAAGGGGAAATATCCCTATATCTATAAGTGGAAAAGGGGAAATAGGGAAATAGGGATATTATTAAGGGGGTTCGTAAATTCGCTGTTTACAAAGGATAAAGCTTGTTGTAACGTAGTACACAACAAGCAACATTCTACAAAACAAAACATAATTTGATACTTTACATAAATGAAAATCATGAAGATCGATAGAGCGGAATTAAAAACAATTGAATATGGACACAAAACAAAAAGCCACTCCCATATGCTAATGGCTACCAACCTTTAGCGGGAATGACTCTTCTAGCTAGTGTACCACCACTTGGCTAGAAATGAACTGCATTAACCGACAGTGTTTACGTTTAAGTAGTGTACCACCACTATCCTTAAACAATTATGCCTTTCGACTAGGCTTATTTGATATACCCATTTTATCTATGATTTGGCTAAAATTCAACTAGTAAATGCTAGAATTGTATTTTTTATAGTCAAAAGATATATAGGGCATCTCTAAACCTAGAAGTCTTGTGCATGTACAGGCAATTTAGGAATTGGAGATGCCTTTTTGTTTTTTGTTCGCGTGGAATTGCCTGAAACCACGTTAATAAAAACTGATAAGCCGTAATTACGTGCTGCTATACATTTAGCGGGAACGTGTTACGGCGTGGCTAGCTGTTGGTCGTGCAGGGGGTACAGAGTATACGCCTACAAGAACAGCACCCCTCACTGGAATCCTGTTCTTTTGGTGAGGGTGGGCGAGAACTTGCCCAGGGACGATTCTCTAAAAGGTTCGGGTGGTTATCGTTAGCATTATGGTGCTAGGGAGTACATTCAGTTTGTCGTGTAGGGACGATATTACAAGGACAAGCCATAGAAAAAGGGTGTATGCGGTGAAAATCGCTGAGTGAACAGGGTCTATACATACGGATACCTTATAAGTGACCGCATGACAAAAACAAAGACACTTATCCATCTATTTTGCCTGATTGCTTTTTTGTGATCTTTCAAAATAGGGGATAAATCTGCCTTCCAGCCGTGTTCCATAATCGTTCCCACATGATAAAAACCCTTAAACCCTTCAGTCAACATTAAATTCGAAGAAAAGATGAAAAATATAAGTTTTCATAAAACTTGGGGAAAATACTTGCTAGGATAGAGGAATAAATAAGGGAATTACCACTAACTTAGATAGAGGATAAGGTGAATGATGAAGCAATTAAATTAAGTGTCCTAGGGTTCATCTTCTTAAACCTTTTATTATTTGGATTACTATCTTTACTTAGTGGTATTTAGTAAAATTTGATTTGATACAATTAATTATAGACTGGGGGATTTGTTCATGGATTATTCAAAGGATAAATTAGAAGAGGAACTGACGAGATCTAGTAAACATTATTCAGATTCTAAGTTTTGGGATAAAGTGAAGAAGTATGGTAAAAAAGTAGGAGCTAATGTTGTTTATGCAGTTTTATTATTGTATTACACTCTTCAAAAAGATACTGTTCCAATAAAGACAAAAGGGATTATTCTTGGAGCTTTAGGTTATTTTATTTTTCCTTTAGATTTGATTCTAGATGCTATCCCAGTGGTTGGTTATGCAGATGACTTAGGTGCGTTAGGAATTGCTCTTATGCAAGTTGTTATGTATATTGATCAAGATGTTAAGGATTTGGCTAAAAATAAATTACAAGATTGGTTTGGGGAAGGTATAGATACTTCAGAAATAGATAATAAGTTGGTAGGTAATGAGGACTAGAGAAAACATTCTTTAGTTCTTTTTTTATTTAATTAATTTAGAATATACCCTATTTATTTTCGAAATTAATTTTATCAATTGGATATAGTACGTGAAATTACATATAAAAACTGTATTTTACTAGAGAGAAAATAGGATTTTACTGTTTTGCTAGAGGGGGACAAATAGATTATTATGAGGGTGAGAGTTTTTTATTGGGAAATAATTATTCTTATCCCCAATAAGCGACTTCATAATTTTGAATTTTATTTATTACAACGTAATGTCTTTGTTGTTTATTCTTTTTATCATATCCTGAGACTGTAATAAAGCCTTCGAGTTCTAAGTGTTCAATTTTGATATCGGTTACAACAAAATCTATATTCTCTTCTTTTTTCATGTGCTGTATTGCAACTTCAGTAGCTTTTTCTTTTATGATATTTCCATTATGAATAAATGATGCGGTCCAACCTATGGTTAGAGTTATAAGTGCTACAATGATTAAAATTATAACATTTTTCTTTTTTAATTTATCCATATTTACCCTCCATTAATGTTATTCTATATTTTAGAATATACTAAATTTTACAAGAGGGGAGTACTTTGAGTAATAAAGATACAGATCAAGTATTAGATTTAAGTTTTTATCGAATGGCTAAAGACGTGTATATGACAGATGAAGAATTAGGAACAGAAATTACAGTAAAAAATGCTGATATAGTGATCCCTATAATGAAAATAGTATAAAATCACAATTGCAGGGATTTTTTCATAAAGAAAAGACACTTATATAAGTGTCTTTTCTGATTGTTTTTAGCAAGCTCCGCCGAATCCGCCGCCCCAACAGCTGCAACCAATGATAATTAGCAGGATGAACAGCACAATTAGTAAAGCAAATCCGCCTCCAAAGCCACCACAGCTTCCACCAAAGCCCATATTAGTTCCTCCTTTTAGTTAAGAGGGAAAACATAGGGATATATATGTGATTTCACGGTTAAGATTTATTTTATGTTGTTTCGATTTGATTGAGCAGGTCCTTTTAAAAAAAGAAAAGACACCCTAAGGCGCCTTTCTCCAACTTAAACCACTTCACTTTTAATAACATTTTTCCACAAATGTATCTCGCAAGGTTTATTTTACTATATTTATCTATATTGCTTATTGAGAAAAAAGAAAAAGCCCCTTAAATCAGAGCTTTTATGTTATGGTTAAGTTACTTAAATGATTATTTTCTTGCACATGTTATCCCCATTTGGGGTACAGCCGCATGCCCATTAATAATTATCTACTTAAACACCAGCATAAGAATTGTTGGTGTTTATGAGCCGAATTTGCGATTTTAAAAGACCCATATAGGGGTCACCATATCATTTTTGGAAAAAAAACTTATCTTGGCAGCATTTTTAAAAGATAAATACATGTTCAGAAAGATAAAATTCAAAGATTAATTGAACATTAATTTATGTACACACTTTATGAGGTACCGCCAGCATAAAAAAAAAACCACGCTAAGGGTATTTGATTTCTAATTTATGTTATATTAGAATCAATGCATATTGAAAAGGAGATATAAAATGAAATTTAGATTTATTACGATTATAATCGGTATTTTATTATTAGGTGGATGTTCTTCGGTTTCAAATAATTCAAGTACTTCAAGTAATCAAAGTGAGTCTTCTGTTGGTTTGAAATAAAGTTTGATTAAAAATATCCCGTGACCCGTGTTTGCTCACCATATACCTAGCCTTTATTTTGAGAAAAATCCAATCAAAATAAAGGCGTTTCGTTATATTTAGTAACTTACTTTTACAAAAAGTTTAATCAAAAATTCAAGACCTTATAAACAGTTCACCGCTATTTCAAAGCCACTAAAAAAGCTCCATGAAAGGAGCCAATTATTTCACAAGATTCTTCTGTAATTCCTCTATTATAAGCTCTGCACCTACCGGGCTTAGCGTAAGCTTTCCGTCTGCTAAAGCAATATTTTTATCATATACTTCTCCTGTTATTGCACACGCACCATGCGCTTCATATTTTTTTAGGATGATTTTTTCACCATCTACATAAATCTCTAATGGTGTCTTTTCTTCAATTTCCAGGGTGCGTCTTAACTCCATTGGTATAACGATACGTCCTAAATTATCTAATTTCCGAGTTACTCCTGTTGATTTCATGAAACCTCTCCCTTATATATTCTATAGCTCTATATTTCTCATACCCTATGCCATTTTCTCATTGTAACAGGCTTTTTCCGTACATGAAAAACATTATAATCCAAAAACTGACGATCAGAACAAAGATATTTTTACACTTTTGCTTAAAGGGGTCACCTTACATGCCCATCAACTTAAGAAATTAATTGTTCCCCCAAAACGAAAAAAATGAGCTGAATTCTATAAATAACTATTAAAAGGTGAAATTTTCATTTTTGGGTGGTTCCAAATCCTTAGCTTGATGAACATGGGGCCGTCCCAAAAGCCATGGAAAATTGGCTGAGGGATTTTGCCCCTTTATATGTCAAAAAAAACAAAAAGAAACCATCCATTGGTAAAATGAAAGTACCACTCACCACGCACAAAAGGAGAGGCAAGGGCTGCAATTAAGACAGTTTTTTCGGTTCTGTTGCAAAGTTTTCTAGAGTGTAGCTTCATGTAGAAAACTTTGTAACAGAACCTCAGTATGTCCAGGTTTTAGAGATTGTTTGTAATTGACCTGAAGTTTTTGCACCAGAACCCGATTCTGGGTATGAGGAGCCACTCTGGGATTTAATTACAAATCAAAAAAGAACTTTATTCAAGTTCTTTTAATCTACGATATAGAACTGCCTGACTCACTCCTGTGATTTGGCATATTGCCATAACAGTTTTATTGGAGCACGGCAACTACTTTGATATTAAGTCTGCAAATTAGAAAGCCATTATTCCCTCTTTGGGAGTCTTACAAATACCTGGTTTAGTAGTTACTAAATATCCTTTAAATGCCTACGTGACCATCGAACATCATTATACCATTACGGATCCTTCCCATCTTTAGTACAGTCAGCATAATAAAAAGCTTTGCGAAATTATTCGCAAAGCTTTTGTAATGACATGTAATTATAATAGTAATTTTCGTATCTCTTCTGTACTTAGACCAGTGAATTTTGCAATGTCTTCTAACGGCATACCATTCTTATGCATACCACAAATTAATTGGATTTTCCCTTGTTCTATGCCTTCTTCTCGCCCTTTTTGGATCCCCTTTTGAAGGCCTTTTTGAATCCCTTTTTCTAAACCTTCCTCTAAACCTTCTTCACGAGCGTGAGCCAACTTAGCCTGTTCATCAAGAAGTAGCTTCTCACGAGCCTCGTAGGCTGTTCGGAAAGAGGAGTCATGGCTCATATTTTCCCATTTATTTATTGCTTTTTGTAAAATTGGATCTTGATTCATTGCAATCTCCTCCAATGTTTGAGTTAAATGTTCATCTTCATGTGCTGGTA
>Ga0102589_1002399_pt1 | contig 21868 bp, 13 predicted proteins | sample AraplaMF_Col_mLB_FD_76858 | JGI IMG/M metagenome (GOLD analysis project Ga0102589, IMG submission 76858) | Arabidopsis root microbial communities from the University of North Carolina, USA - plate scrape MF_Col_mLB | ecosystem: Host-associated > Plants > Roots > Endosphere | place: USA... | reverse complement strand
AACGTGCTTCTGAAATGACGCAAAACAAACGTAAATATAAAGTAGCAGGTCGCGAAGAAATTACAGCGATGATGCACGAAGCAGAAGAGTGGACGCAAAAGCATAATTACGTACCATATTACCTATACCGTCAAAAGAATATTTTAGGTAACTTAGAGAACGTTGGTTATGCAATGCCGACGCAAGAAAGTATTTACAACATTGTTATTATGGAAGAAGTTCAATCAATTATCGGACTTGGCTGTGGTGCATCAAGTAAATTTGTTCATCCGAAGACAGGTGCAATTACGCACTTTGCAAATCCGAAAGATCCAAAATCATATAACGATGGCTTCGTAAAATATACAGAAGACAAACTGAAAATTTTAGAAGAGCTATTTGTATAAGAAGAAAGAGGTTGTTCCAAATTGGAACAGCCTCTTTTTTATCCTGCTATTTGCAGGAACCGATCGGTGTGGGCCGATTAAAGTTCCACTCTGCTTTGTCAGTTTTTGTCGGTAAGTCGATATATTCGAAAAATCGCTGATATAAATGGAGTTGCGGTCGATATATTTTGAAAACCGCTAATATAATTTCATTTACCGTCAAGCGGAACCTTTTGTAAAACTATGTCGATAATAATCAGAAAAATTAGTCAAATCATTAGAGGACAATGTCTACTTATAGACGAAATGATAGATTTATGAAAGAGAAAAGGGGGAAATTGTTGGCATGTACATGACGATAGGGAGAATATTCGATTTAGCGGTTGGTAAGTATCCGAATAAAGAGGCGCTAGTAGAGCCGGAAAAAAATATTCGCTGGACATATAAACAGTGGGATGAGCAAATAAATAAAACGGCGCAAGCGCTATTGAAAGAAGGGGTAAGAAAGGGAGATACTGTATCTGTTTACTTATATAATTGCCGTGAATTTGTAAACGTTTACTTAGCCTGTGCGAAAATTGGGGCAATCTTTAACCCGATTAACTTCCGTTTAAAAGCAAAAGAATTATCTTATATTCTCCAGGACGCAGCCTCGAAAGTAGTAGTCTTTGAAAAAGCGGTTGAATCAACTGTTGCTATCATTGAACGAGATTTTCCAAATTCGTCTTTTTGGTATGTAGAAGACGACACACCTTCCTATGCTAGTTCTTACCATGAAAAAGTGAATGCAGCATCTTCTGACAAAGTAGATATCGAAATTGATGAAATGGATTATTGTTCTATGCTATATACGAGCGGTACGACAGGTCATCCGAAAGGTGTACTACATCGCCATCGTGAAATGGCTGAGCATAGTATGATTTGTACGTATTTCTTAAAATATAATAGAGATAGTGCTGGGCTTGTAGTGGCACCTTTATACCATTGCGGCGAGTTAAATGCTGGAATCATTCCGCGTATTCAAGTTGGTGGAAAGAATGTTATTTTACATCACTTTGATACAGATAGAGTATTACATACGATTCAAGAAGAGAAGATTACGACGTTTTTTGCAGCACCAACGATGTGGAATATGTTATTGCAAAAAGATTTAACAAAGTACGATTTAACTTCGATGAAGATTGGTATATATGGAGGAGCGGCGATGGCTCCAGCACTAGTGAAGGAATGTAAAGAACGTCTTTATATTGATCTTGTACAAATTTACGGAATGACAGAAATGGGACCAGTTGTTGCGTTTCTTGTAGAAGAAGATCAAATTACGAAAGCAGGTTCAGCAGGAACACCGTGCTTTAGTCATGAAATCCGCATTGTAAAACCAAATGATGATGCACCAGCAGAACCAGCTGATGTATTACCTCCTTATGAAGTAGGGGAGATTATTTTACGCGGCCCAACTATGATGGCTGGTTATCATAACCGAGAAGAAGCAAATGCAAAATCGATGTATAAAGGATGGTATCACTCTGGTGATTTAGGTTACTTCGATAAAGACGGTTATTTATTCGTCGCAGATCGCGTGGATGATATGGTGATTAGTGGCGGCGTTAATATTTATCCACGTGAAATTGAAGATTTCCTTCATAGTCATCCTGGTATATTAGATGTTGCGGTGCTTGGTGAGCCGGATGAATTATGGGGAGAACGTGTTGTTGCAGTTGTTGTGAAGAAAGATGAAACAATTACAGAAGCTGATTTAGAAAAGTATTGTAAAGAAAGTGATGAATTAGCAGATTATAAACGTCCGCGTCATTATTTATTTGTGGATGAACTGCCTCGTAATGCGAGTGGGAAGTTGCAAAAGTTTGTCCTGAGAGAGTCGTTAAAAGGTGCCAAAAAATAGAAAATGTGGGATGCACTATACCTATGTGATTTTCGCCTGTTTTTAAATAGACGAAGCAATATCTTTGTTCTTTTGTAGAGGTGGAGAATTAAGTGAAGATCAATTGGTCTTCACTTAATTCTCGTTTCTTTGTAAAGAAGAGTAATTCGTGCAGTTGAAACCATGTGAAAGAACTAAAGGGATGTACAAAAAAAGACACCTCAAGGTGCCTCTTTCCGACTTGAACCATTTTCATTTCATACGAATCTATCCGTATTACCCCTTTGTTATAAGTGTAAACACATACTATAAAACAGAATCGTCTATATACACTAATTGTTAGTTCAAAAAATACAAGAGATTTGAACTTAGTATTGGAGTAACGCCACATCCCCTAAAATGATTGATATGTTACGCCTTTTAAAAGAATCTGCTTTATAGAACGTGTCCACAAGTTATATTTTACTACATGTAATATTCATTTAGTTTATTTTTTGTGAATATGTATAATTACATAAACCTCATAAGGAAATGAGAGTATACTTTGTTATTTTGTAATAAAGGAAAAGCCCGCCTACAAAAAATAGGGGGCTTTTCTTATTTTTTATGAATGTTTATTCCAATTATATTATCAGATGAATCTAAACGAACATACACGTCATCTGACAAAAGGTGGGCATTATATATTCTTTGTTTATATGTTGATATCTCGAAGCGTTTTCCATTTGATTCACATTCCAGAATAATCATATCTCCATGTTCTTTCCAATTTACTAATCTAGCAGTTGTATTCATTTTTAATCCTCCTCTAAATCATTTTATGAAAATTAATAGAGATAGTGTGAGGAAGGAGTTTATATAGTCAAAAAGAAAGGTGAAGAGATTGTAACATAATAACTTTTTCGTAAAAACAAACTATTTAATTATATCAATAATAAGATTAAATAATATAATATATTAATCTAACAGAAGGGAGGAATAGCCATGCAATTAGTTTGTTTTAAAATAGTAAGTGGTCAATACTTCTTATTTGTAGAAGGTATTCAAATTCCTGTACCAATTCCAGCAGCAGCGGCAGCTCTATTAATTGGTTTAGGAATAATTCCACTTTGTTCTTAATGTAAGAACTTTCAGCAGTTCTACTTTTTAATTAAAAAACCCTCAAGTATTTATATACTTGAGGGTTTTTTTATTGTTATAAAAATCGTTGAATGAAATGGGGTTCGCAACATTGTTTGATGGTCATGTTGGGATACCCACTTTCTATTTTTATTTACGTGAAAAACCTTCTTCATCAAGGTATTCCGCAGCTTCTGGATAAGAGTTGAATGTACCGTCTAAGTTTACACCAGCGTACACGTTCCACATATCGTCCTCTGAGATAAGAGTAAGGATATGACCGTCTTCGTTCTGCCATTCTTCTTCTTTCGCAGGTTCTGCAGGAACTACTATTTCTTCTTGTGAAAGTAATTCAATTGATTGCTCGATTACTGAACGTAATTCATCTGCTGAAAATTCGCGGATGTTTACCATACCTTTATCATCCGTTTTGTAACCTTTAATACCACTTGCATATACAAATCCGTTTCCGTTTGGATGTAAGTGATAAACAACGTTCTTTTTATCTAAACGACTTTCTTCAAAGTGAAAGTTCACGCGTTTTAATGATACGTTCTTTCTTTCTAATTCAGGGAAAGATTCAATGATCGATAATTTTTCTTCAAAAGTTAGCATAGTGCCTCCAAATATATAATAAAAGATTTAATTTATCTATTATAGCATAGTTATAATGGTTTCCAAAGGTAAGGAGAGGGTTATAATTGAATGCGTTTACGTCACGATACTGTAAAAAGTGGACTAACGAATATATTCTTTTAGGTGTACAATGGAACGTGGACTTAATGTGAAGGTGGTTATTATATGTTTCAAAGAATAGCAAAGGAATGTTTAGCTGGTTTTACGGTTGCGATTGTTGCGTTGCCACTTGCCATTGCATTTGGTATTGCAGCAACGGGAACGTCTGAGGGAGCACTAGTCGGATTGTATGGTGCGATTTTTGCAGGGTTATTTGCGGCGTTATTTGGTGGTACACCTGGGCAGGTTACGGGGCCAACTGGGCCGATTACTGTTATTGCGACAGGAGTTATTGCGACGCACGGATTAGAGGCGAGTTTTATAGCATTTATGATGGCGGGACTGTTTCAAATTTTATTCGGTGTATGTAAGCTTGGCTCTTACGTTCGATACATTCCATATTCTGTCGTTTCAGGATTTATGAACGGTATCGCATTAATTATTATTTTAGGTGAAATGAAGCATGTGCAAAATAGTTTTCTACTCGTCGTATTAACGATTATTGTCATGATTGTTTCTGGAAAATGGATTAAGGCCATTCCATCTAGTTTAGTCGCATTAGTAGGTGTGACAGCTATGCTACCTTTATTTTCTTCTGCGCTAGAAGGGCTTACAGTGAAGTTGCCGGTTATCGGAAACTTGTCATTAAATAAGGTGATTGAGAAGATTGGAACGATTCCAGAAGCGATGCCGACGCTTCATATTCCATCTTTAAGTGGAACAGGCATCGCAGAACTTATTTTACCAGCGCTTAGTATTGCTTTATTGGGATCGATTGACTCGTTGTTAACATCGGTTGTAATGGATAATGTGACGGGGACACGTCATAAAAGTAATAAAGAACTGGTCGGACAAGGTATTGGTAACATGGTGAGCGGATTGTTTGGTGGATTAGCAGGGGCAGGAGCAACTGTACGGTCTATCGTTAATATAAGAAGTGGTGGTAAAACGGCGCTTTCAGCAAGTATGCATAGTGTTATATTATTTATTTTCATTATGGGACTTGGATCGGTCGTACAATACATTCCACTTGCTGTATTATCGGGTATTTTAATTTTAACTGGTATTGGCATGTTTGATTGGGAAAGCATGAAGAAAATGCATGTAGCGCCAAAAGGCGATGTCATTGTTATGCTCGTAACGATGGTTGTCACAGTGAAGTTTGATTTAATGATCGCTGTTGCGTTCGGTATTATTCTTTCGTTCATTATATACATGGTGAAATGTAAAGAACGTAAAGCTTCTATTGTAAAAGAAAAAGAAGCAACGTATAAAATTAAAGGCCCACTTTCTTTCTTAACAGTGGATCGTGTTTTTTATGCTTTACAAGACGTAAACTCTCCGGTTGTTTTACGTATGAAAGATGTGCGCTATATGGATGTATCGGGCGCAATGGCTTTGCTGAACTTTGTTGAGCAGTCGGATAAAGTAGGTGCGAGTGTGACGCTAGAGCAAGTGCCTGCTCATATTGAAAATACGTTAGTAACGATGGCGAGTAATGAGCAGAAAGATAAATTACAGTTTGTAAAAGCTGAAGCTATATAAGGAGATACCCTCTTATGAGGGTATTTTTTTGTATATTAAATATCATTATATAGGGATATTTTGGTGTTATTGACATTTATTAATCTTAGCAGTATAGTAACATTCTAGATTAGGAATGTGATATTATAATAACGTATATGAATTTTGAGATTCCTTTTTTTCAGAAGGAAGAGCTTTAAGCTGGAGGGAATAATTGATGTACAAACAGTTACCACACGGAGTGAAAATTGGGATTACACGCTCAATTGTTGTTTCTTTTGAGAAGTACATGAAAGAAATTGAATGGAACGAAAAAAAGTTTGATATGCAGCAATTTGTTGAACAGTGGAAACAATATTTATACACAAAATCAACTTGGATCAATAAAGTAGATGATGAGTTGAAAGAACATCCAGATTTCCATCAAGCGTTAGCAGCGAAAGTAAATGAAAAAATTAACGAGCTTATTAATGAAGAGCCGAGCGAAGAGCAAGTAGAGCAATTAAAGAAAAATAAAGTGAAGCACGTAGATGAAATGTGCAAGTTAGAAGCTGAATATCATATTGAACGTTTATTAGTAACGAAGTAAATTTTACATAAAGAATAAGCCTGTCCAAGGAGGTGTGATGACCATCTTTTTGAACAGGTTTTTTTGTATGAAAAAGAATAAGAGAGGCTGCTTCTAGAGCAGCCTCTCTTATTAGTCTTGTGGTACAAATGCTTTCCAAGAAGATAGGTCCATATCTTCTTCTAATATAGATGAAGCAGGGAAGACAAATGACCACGGTTTTGTAGTATTCGCTTTAATTTCAAGGTTCGGTAACGTGAAAGCACCTTTCACAACAACTGCACCTGAAGCATCTTCGATATGAAGTGGAAGTTGCTCTAGTTGAATCGTGTCTTTGCAACCGTTACGAATAAGAAGAGTTGTATGTAAATCACCGTTTTCTTTTCTTGCAGCTTGTAGACCTAGGAAGTTAATTTCACCATCATTTGGAGGTGTTAAATTGTCTACGAAATTACGTAAAGCTTCTTTGCTTGCTTCAGGTAACTGAGCTTCCCAAGATGGGTCTAAATCTAATGCATGCTTACTTTCAAGTTCAAATGCTAATTCCCAATCTGTTTGCGATAATTCAGCATCCGTAATTGTTTCTTGCTCAAATGTAAAGATGAATGGCATATTTACATTTGCAGGAATATCGCCAAGTGCAGAAAGGTTAAATGTTTTTCGTGCGCATAGTTTCTTCTCTTTATTTAGAAGAATTAATGTAACCTCTTCGAAAGAAATTGGTTTCGGAACAGTGCTGCGAATAAAGACAGCTACGTCATAACCATTATCACGTTTTTCAATTTCAATTCCAGATAAAGAAATTTGATATTCTTGTAAACGTGGAAGTTCTTTATGTAAAAATTGATAAATGTATTTTTGTTCTTGTGCTACTGTACCCCAGCTTGGATGGAAGTAAAGCGTTGGTTTTACAGTTTTATTTTCAGAATTTTTTTCTTCTTGTCCGAATAATTGATTACTAGAGACAGTCGTATCTTTTCCGCTTTTCTTAGCTCTTTTTAGGAATGATAACATAATCTTTCACCTCGTTATTGTACGTTTTCAGGAACACCTAAATGTCTTGCAACATAGCGGCACATTTCTTTTTCGAAATTACCATATGTGTATAAAAAGATATCTAAACCTTCTTTTTGATACAGACGAGTAGGGTCTTCTTGTTGATATTGTCTTAGCCCAATGCCTTCTTTTAAGTGGGTCATTGCATCTAAGTGATTTACCCAGTTCTGATCTAGGAAGTGAAGGGCAACATATCGTAGCGATTGCTGTAAATCAGTATTGCTATTTAGTTCATTTACGCGCTCTTTATAAAGAGATAGTGTATCTTTCAAAACGGATTGTAAATCTTCCGGTGAATGTACATTATTCGCTGATAGTGCTGGTATGTTTTCTGCTGGTAAAATTTCGTTTATACTTGCTGTTAAACGAGCGAAATCCCATTCTTCCGGAAGCATACCTTCTAAAAGGTGTTGTTTAGAAATAGCTTCTACAGCATGATCAATCATTGGAATAATGATTTCAATCATATTTGTATTTTCTTGCAACAAGTTATTACGTAATTTATAAATAACGTTACGTTGGTCATTTATTACATCATCTAACTTTAAGTTGTACTCACGCATTGAGAAATGGCTACCTTCACAAATTAATTGTGTACGGTTCACGAAATCATGGACTTTAGAAGTAAGAATCAGTCCTGTTTCATCTGTTTTCAGTGATTTCGTTAATTTCTCGACTTCTTCTTGTGCGAAACGTTTTAGCATTTCATCTTCTAAAGAAAGGAAGAACTGAGAGCTACCTGGATCTCCTTGACGACCAGCACGACCTTTTAACTGATTGTCAACGCGTCTTGATTCATGGCGTTCTGTCCCAATTACATGTAAGCCACCAATTTCATGGACACCCTCACCTAGTAAAATATCAGTACCTCGTCCGGCCATATTCGTCGCAATTGTTATTTGTCCTTTTTGTCCAGCTGTTGCGATTAAATCCGCCTCTTGTTCTGCACTTTTTGCATTTAATAGTTGATACGTAATATGCGCTTCATCTAAGTAACGAGCAACAGTTTCTGATTGCAGAATAGACATTGTCCCAATTAAAATCGGACGTCCTTGTTTATTGTGTTTTAGAACATCTTCACGTACAGCTTTATATTTAGCATCGGCTGTTACGTACACGACGTCATTTTTGTCTTCACGAATGATCGGACGGTTTGTCGGAATCGGCATAACTTCCATGTTATATACACGGTTAAATTCTTTTTCTTCCGTTTTTGCTGTACCTGTCATACCAGATAGTGCAGGATACATACGGAAGAAGTTTTGAATTGTAATGGACGCTTGTGTTTGGTTTTCTTCTGTGATTTCTAAACCTTCTTTTGCTTCAAGAGCTTGGTGTAAACCATCGCTTAAAGAGCGACCATCCATAACGCGGCCTGTGAAAATATCTACAAGTAGAATTTTTTCATCATGTACAATATAGTCAACATCACATTGGAAAGCGACATGAGCTCGTAATGCTTGAATCATATAATGATATAAAGTTTGATGCTCTAAATCATATAGGTTATCGATATCAAATAAATCTTCAATTTTTGTAATACCATCTTCTGTAAAACTAGCAGATTTCGTTTCTGCATCGTACGTGTAATGAAGGGTATCCTGGAATGATTTAATAACTTTTGCACATAAATAGTGTAAATCAGAGCTGCTTGATTTCTTACCGGCGATAATAAGAGGCGTCTTCGCTTCATCAATTAAAACGCTATCAATCTCATCGATAATAGCAAAATGATAGGGACGTTGCACCTGCTCATTTTTTGAAGCGGCCATATTATCACGTAAATAGTCAAAGCCAAATTCTGTTCCAATACCATATGTAATATCAGCTTCGTAAGCAAGTTTCTTTTCTGAAGGATCGATTTGAGGAATATTCAATCCAACCTTTAAACCTAGAAATTCATGAACTTGGCCAATTAATTCTTTATCTCGTTTTGCTAAATAGTCGTTTACAGTAATCACGTGAACGCCTTTTCCTTCAAGCGCACGTACGTATGTTGGAAGAGAAGAAACTAATGTTTTTCCTTCGCCCGTTGGCATCTCGGCAATATTACCTTCTAATAGTACAAGACCGCCGATTAACTGCACATCATAGTGGCGTAATCCAAGTACACGCTTTGCTGCTTCACGTACAACAGCGAATGCTTCTACTTTTATATCATCCACTGTTTTTCCATCATGTAGCATGTTTTTAAATGTACTCGTTTTATGACGCAGGTCTTCATCAGATAAATCAGATATTTTTCCTTCTAAATTATTAATTTCTTGAACAAGTTGTTCATATTTTTTTAGTTTTCTCTTTTGAGAATCTCCTAACAGCTTTTTTACCGAATTCAGCATGTTGTAAACACTCCTCTTACTGACAATAGCTACATTATAGCACATGTTTATCCGGAATAAGTAGAAGTAGTAAATTGAAGAAAAAACTGGATAAAAATAAGATGTTATTGCACATAGTATATTTGAAAGCCATTAAAGAAAGAGAGTATTCAATGTATAATAAATTTGGTATGATAGCTAAATGAGATAAAGTGGAATTTTTCTAAAAAGAAAAGAATATAGTTATCTCGTTTTATGATGTAATATGTATGAAAATTATATATTGAAAGAAAAGAGCTAGAAGATGAATAATAAGTTTGTGAAAGGCGCTGCGATTTTAACGATTACAACGTTTCTATCGAAAGTGTTGGGAAGTTTTTTTCAAATCCCATTACAAAATATAGCAGGAGATGAAGTGCTGGGGATCTTTCGCCTTGTTTTTCCTGTATATATGATTGCTTTAACTTTATCAGTAGCGGGAGTACCGCTAGCTATATCACAGTTAATTGCTGAACTTCATGAGAAGAATGATAAAGAAGGGATTGCTAAACTATTTACGTCAGCATCTATTATTGGAGTAATATTTGGAGTGCTTGGATTTTCAGTTATTATGATTGGATCCAGCATGTTTGCAAATATGCTTGGCGGACAAGATACGAGACTCCCATTAATTATTACTTCATTTGCTTTATTAATCGCACCATATATGGCGGTATATCGAGGGTATTTCCAAGGTTTTGGAGATATGATTCCTACCGGGGTGTCACAAGTAATTGAGCAATTTATTCGTGTTTTCTTTATGTTAGCAATTGCATTCTTATTTGTATCTTGGAATAAAGACAGTGATGTTGTAACAGGTGGCGCAATGATTGGTTCTTGCCTTGGGGTAATTACATCACTTATCTATTTGAGATTGAAGTATGTAAAAAGTATATATCGTTATAAAAGCACTACATATTCATTACAAGATTTTAAAAATAATGCAAAAAAGATACTTCAGGTTTCGATACCAATTGCAATTGGAGCATTATCGATGCCGGTGTTAAACTTAGTTGATTCTGTAACGATTCCACATATGTTGCATGAATCTACTGCAACGATCCAAGAACAATTTGGTATATATAGTCGTGGCTTTGCGTTTACACAATTAATTGTCGTGTTTGCAAGTGCGATGGTATTTCCGTTAATCCCGTTGTTAACTGCTGCATTAACAAAGAAAGATATAGCGTTAGCAAAACAAACAATTGAACGAACAAATGAACTTGCTCATGTTTTAACAACGCCGATAACAATCTGGCTCATGGCGCTTGCAGTTCCGTTAAATATTGGATTGTTTACAGATGCGAAAGGGAGCGGCATGTTAGCTATTCTAATTGGTAGTTCGTATTTTACATCACTTATGGTATTATCAATAGGAATTTTGCAAGGAATTAACCGCTCTAAGCAAGCTGCGTGGATAGTTGTTGGAGCGAGTTTTGTAAAAATCATATTAAATATAGTGCTCGTAAGTAAATTTGGCATAACTGGTGCGGCTTATAGTACACTTATCATATATATCATGATTTGTATCTTAAATTATATATACATTCGAAAAGAATTGGCTTATTCGATTCGAATAGGGAGATTTTTTGCTGTAATCGGAGTATCTAGTATAGTAGGTATAGGATTATATTTCACATCTACTGTAATAAATGTGGTAAATTCTAGACTTATTGCAGTAATATATAGTGGTTCAGCATTTTGTGTGGCCATGTTCATATATGGCATATGCGCATTAAAGTTGAACTGGATATCCAAAAAGCAAATTCCATTTTTACGTAAATGAATTTTCCCATAAATGAGTATGGTTATTTATATGTTTGTGAAAGAAATCAATTTGAAGTTATCCAACTTTTCTTATTAAAGAGTTGATAGCAATTTGTTGAATGACAAAAAGTTGATTGCGAAATGTTGGAGGAGATTAAGAGTGCGGTTAGTTTTATCAGGATATTATGGTTTTTATAATGTTGGGGACGAAGCAATTTTGCAATCAATTATTAAAGCGCTACATGCAGAGGATCCTACTCTGGAGCTTGTTGTACTTTCGAATGACCCTGACTATACAAGAAAAATGTACGGTGTAGAGGCAGTAAATCGTTGGGATATAAGAGCAATTTATAAGGAAATAAAGAGAAGCGATGGTTTAATTAGCGGAGGGGGAAGTCTCCTTCAAGATAAAACGAGTATTAAAAGCATTTTGTACTATACAGGTATTATGCGGATCGCTCGTTTTTTGAAGAAACCGTATTATATTTATGCGCAAGGAATTGGTCCAATTACGAAAAGACAAAATCGTTTATTAGTAAAATGGCAAGTATCAAAAGCGGCATATATATCAGTTCGTGATGAAGATTCATTTTTATATTTAAAAGACATGGGTATTAAGAAAGATATCGAACTAGTTCCAGATCCAGTATTGGCATGTCAACCAGAAGGAATGAAGTCGGAGTGGCTGCAAAAACATTCAATTCATGGGAAAGTAATTGCAGTTAGTGTGAGGTATTGGGATGCGAAAGAAGACTATATGAAGAAGCTAGCAGATACGCTGAAAAAATTTAAGCGTGATGGATACCATATTTTATTCGTACCAATGCATGGGCCATTTGATCAAAATGCATCACGCGATATTATTAACTTAATGGGAGAAGAAGCTCATATGCTTCCGTATAAGCTGGATATTCATGAAAAAATTTCAATTTTGTCGGAATGTTCGCTTCTAATAGGGATGAGACTTCATGCGCTTATACTATCTGCGGTTGCTAATATTCCTATGGTCGGTATTTCATATGATCCAAAGATTGATTCTTTTTTACAACAAGTAAATCAGCCGATTATCGGAAACGTAGATGGTGACTGGTCAGCTGAAACTTTGTATAATGTGGCCGCGAAACAACTAGAACAAAAAGAATATGTACAAGTAACGTTGGAACAAAGAGTAGAAGAGTTGCGAGAACAAATTTCAACAGCGTCTCGATACATCATAAGTGACTTGAATGTAAAAGAGTCCAAAAAAAGAGGAATGGGATCTTAATTTAAGAGGACATCCTCTTTTTTATTTTTTGAAAAAAAGAAAATGTCGAAAGAAATGGAATGTTTGTAGAAAAATGTCGAATTATGTGAGTGATTTTAAACTTACGCTCATAAAAAAGGAAGTTTAAGAGATAAGATGTATGTTTAAAAATCCTAACATTAATATATAGTAAATGTTAGGATTTAGCGTTTTAATTGGTGAGTTATAAGAAAATAGGTATGGTAATTTTGAAACATCGGAAGGTAAGAAAAATGTCGAATTATACAAAAAACATGCTGTCGATTAATGTCGTAATATCTCTATAGTTAGATGTTGTAATTGGAAACCTTTTTCTGTTATAGTTGTAAATGGTTATAAGAAGATTGTTAAAAATGTAATTCTGGCGCGTTTTTCTATTCATTTGAAATATTCTGATTTTGTAATCTGCACCTTTTAAAATGAAAGTCGAAAAAACGATCGTTTAGAATTGTGAAAATTCACTTTTTTGTCGAATTTAAGGTTTTAAATTGGATGAAAAGGGTGTATGATTTCTTTGTGATTCTATAATACGGAATATCTCATTATTCTGTATAAAGGATACCTTAACCACATTTATATCTACTAGTTTCAAAAATAAATAGAATATCTATTTAAAAACTGATGAAACTAGTATTACATTCCTAAGGAGGAAATATATAAAATGGCAAAGACTAACTCTTACAAAAAAGTAATCGCTGGTACAATGACAGCGGCAATGGTAGCAGGTGTTGTTTCTCCAGTAGCAGCAGCAGGTAAATCATTCCCAGACGTTCCAGAAAAATTCTGGGCAGAAGAGTCTATTAACTACTTAGTAGAAAAAGGCGCAGTTACAGGTAACGACAAAGGAATGTTCGAGCCTGGAAAAGAATTAACTCGTGCAGAAGCAGCTACAATGATGGCTCAAATCTTAAACTTACCAATCGATAAAAATGCTAAACCATCATTTGCTGACGCTCAAGAGGGCTGGGCAGCTCCATTTATCGCAGCTGTAGAAAAAGCTGGCGTTATTAAAGGTACAGGCAACGGCTTTGAGCCAAACGGAAAGATCGACCGCGTTTCTATGGCATCTCTTCTTGTAGAAGCTTACAAATTAGATACGAAAGTAAACGGTACTCCAGCAACTAAATTCAAAGATTTAGAAACATTAAACTGGGGTAAAGAAAAAGCTAACATCCTAGTTGAATTAGGAATCTCTGTTGGTACTGGCGACAAATGGGAGCCAAAGAAATCTGTAACTAAAGCAGAAGCAGCTCAATTTATTGCTAAGACTGACAAGCAGTTCGGTACAGCAGCAGTAACAGTTGAATCTGCTAAAGCAGTTACAACTCAAAAAGTAGAAGTTAAATTCAACAAAGCTGTTGAAAAATTAACTAAAGAAGATATCAAAGTAACTAACAAAGCTAACAACGATAAAGTACTAGTTAAAGAAGTAACTTTATCAGAAGATAAAAAATCTGCTACAGTTGAATTATATAGTAACTTAGCAGCTAAACAAACTTACACTGTAGATGTAAACAAAGTTGGTAAAGCAGAAGTAACTGTAGGTTCTTTAGAAGCAAAAACAATTGAAATGGCTGACCAAACAGTTGTAGCTGATGTGGCAACTGCATTACAATTCACAGTTAAAGATGAAAACGGTACGGAAGTTGTTTCACCAGAGGGTATTGAGTTTGTAACTCCAGCTGCAGAAAAAATTAATGCAAAAGGTGAAATCACTTTAGCAAAAGGTACTTCAACTACTGTAAAAGCTGTTTACAAAAAAGACGGTAAAGTAGTAGCTGAAAGTAAAGAAGTAAAAGTTTCTGCTGAAGGTGCTGCAGTAGCTTCAATCTCTAACTGGACAGTTGCAGAACAAAATAAAGCTGACTTTACTTCTAAAGATTTCAAACAAAACAATAAAGTTTACGAAGGCGACAATGCTTACGTTCAAGTAGAATTGAAAGATCAATTTAATGTAGTAACAACTGGAAAAGTTGAATATGAGTCATTAAACACAGAAGTTGCTGTAGTAGATAAAGCTACTGGTAAAGTAACTGTATTATCTGCAGGAAAAGCACCAGTAAAAGTAACTGTAAAAGATTCAAAAGGTAAAGAACTTGTTTCAAAAACAGTTGAAATTGAAGCTTTTGCTCAAAAAGCAATGAAAGAAATTAAATTAGAAAAAACTAACGTAGCGCTTTCTACAAAAGATGTAACAGATTTAAAAGTAAAAGCTCCAGTACTAGATCAATACGGTAAAGAGTTTACAGCTCCTGTAACAGTGAAAGTACTTGATAAAGATGGTAAAGAATTAAAAGATCAAAAATTAGAAGCTAAATATGTGAACAAAGAATTAGTTCTGAATGCAGCAGGTCAAGAAGCTGGTAATTATACAGTTGTATTAACTGCAAAATCTGGTGAAAAAGAAGCAAAAGCTACATTAGCTCTAGAATTAAAAGCTCCAGGTGTATTCTCTAAATTTGAAGTTCGTGGTTTAGAAAAAGAATTAGATAAATACGTTACTGAAGAAAATCAAAAGAATGCAATGACTGTTTCAGTTCTTCCTGTAGATGCAAGTGGATTAGTATTAAAAGGTGCAGAAGCAGCTGAACTAAAAGTAACAACAACAAACAAAGAAGGTAAAGAAGTAGCCGCAACTGATGCACAAGTTACTGTACAAAATAACAGTGTAATTACTGTTGGTCAAGGTGCAAAAGCTGGTGAAACTTATAAAGTAACAGTTGTACTAGATGGTAAATTAATCACAACTCATTCATTCAAAGTTGTTGATACAGCACCAACTGCTAAAGGATTAGCAGTAGAATTTACAAGCACATCTCTTAAAGAAGTAGCTCCAAATGCTGATATAAAAGCTGCACTTTTAAATATCTTATCTGTTGATGGTGTACCTGCAACTACAGCAAAAGCAACAGTTTCTAATGTAGAATTCGTTTCTGCTGATACAAATGTTGTAGCTGAAAATGGTACAGTTGGTGCAAAAGGTGCAACATCTATCTATGTGAAAAACATGACAGTTGTAAAAGATGGAAAAGAGCAAAAAGTAGAATTTGATAAAGCTGTACAAGTTGCAGTTTCTATTAAAGAAGTAAAACCTGCAACAAAATAATTTAAAATCATTTGATACATGAAATGATCAATAAAAGCCTATGAGAAAATAGACAAAAGTCTATGAGTATCATAGGCTTTTTATTTTGCTCTTATTTCATATACATTTGAGGTTGAAAGGAGTAGTTTTATTGAGAAAAAAATCGAAAACGTTTTCAAAAATAGAAGAATACCTCATTGATATGTAAATTATTTGTAAATTAACACCTGTTTCTGTTAAAAAAACATTCGAAAAGAAGAAAAAAATGTCGAAATATAATATTTTTAGTCGTAAGAAGTCTGAAAATTGTATTTATTGTAAAAAATATTTAGATGCTGAAGTGGAAATATGTGCTATAATTCCAATTGTGTATTCGATATGAAAAATATACGAAGCGCAGTGAGAGTGGTTTATAGGAAAACAGTTTATTCATTTCTATATTTAAGTATTATTGATATCCTAATAGTACGATTAAAAGACTGAATTATCAGAATGTGTCGAATCTTCTTTTGAGAAAGTTCTTGATAACGAATGGTTTTGTATAGTATGATGAACTTGTTTCAGAAAATGGTATTTAAACCTTATATTTACATCTAACGGTTTGTATCATTTTATTATGTGAACTACTTTTCATTATAGTAATTTTGTTTGTGTTTTTATTGTTTTATGGCTTTTCTAACTAGCTAGTTTTCAAATTTAATATGATATGAAACTAGTAGCATATTCCTGAAGGAGGAAATTTATAAAATGGCAAAGACTAACTCTTACAAAAAAGTAATCGCAGGTACAATGACAGCAGCAATGGTAGCAGGAATTGTATCTCCAGTAGCAGCAGCAGGTAAATCATTCCCAGACGTTCCAGCTGGACATTGGGCAGAAGGTTCTATTAACTACTTAGTAGAAAAAGGTGCAATTACAGGTAAGCCAGACGGTACATATGGTCCAACCGAGTCAATCGATCGTGCTTCTGCGGCTGTTATTTTCACTAAAATTTTAAATTTACCAGTTGATGAAAATGCTCAACCTTCTTTCAAAGATGCTAAAAATCTTTGGTCTTCAAAATATATTGCAGCAGTTGAAAAAGCTGGTGTCGTTAAAGGTGATGGAAAAGAAAACTTCTATCCAGATGGAAAGATTGACCGTGCTTCATTTGCTTCTATGTTAGTAAGTGCTTATAACTTAAAAGATAAAGTTAATGGCGAGTTAGTTACGACATTTGAAGATTTATTAGATCATTGGGGTGAAGAAAAAGCAAACATCCTAATTAACCTTGGAATTTCTGTAGGTACTGGTGGTAAATGGGAGCCGAATAAATCTGTATCTCGTGCAGAAGCAGCTCAATTTATCGCATTAACAGATAAAAAATATGGCAAAAAAGATAATGCACAAGCATATGTAACTGATGTGAAAGTTTCTGAACCAGCGAAATTAACATTAACAGGTACTGGCTTAGACAAACTTTCTGCTGATGATGTAACTCTTGAAGGAGACAAAGCTGTTGCAATCGAAGCAAGTGCTGACGGTACTTCTGCAACTGTAACACTTGGTGGTAAAGTAGCTCCAAATAAAGACCTTACTGTAAAAGTGAAAAATCAATCATTCGTAACGAAATTCGTATACGAAGTTAAAAAATTAGCAGTTGAAAAACTTACATTTGATGATGATCGTGCTGGTCAAGCAATTGCCTTTAAATTAAACGATGAAAAAGGTAACGCTGATGTTGAGTACTTAAACTTAGCAAACCATGACGTCAAATTTGTAGCAAATAACTTAGACGGTTCACCAGCAAACATCTTTGAGGGTGGAAACGCTACTTCTTCTACAGGTAAACTTGGTGTTGGCCTTTCACACGGTGACTATAAAGTAGAAGTACAAGTTACAAAACGTGGTGGTTTAACAGTTTCTAACACTGGTATTATTACAGTGAAAAACCTTGATACACCAGCTTCTGCAATTAAAAACACTGTATTTGCGGTAGATGCAGATAAAAACGGTGTAGTATACGGTAATAAACTTACTGGAAAAGACTTTAAGTTAAACAGCCAAAACTTAGTTGTTGGTGAAAAAGCACAAATTCATAACGTAGTTGCTACAATTGCTGGAGAAGATAAAGTTGTTGATCCAAACTCAATCAGCATTAAATCTTCAAACCACGGTATTATCTCTGTAGTAAATAACTACATTACAGCTGAAGCTGCTGGTGAAGCGACACTTACTATTAAAGTAGGCGACGTTACAAAAGATGTTAAATTTAAAGTAACGACTGATTCTCGTACATTAAAATCAGTAAAAGCTAACCCAGATAAATTACAAGTTGTTCAAAATAAAACATTACCTGTTACATTCGTAACAACTGACCAATATGGCGATCCATTTGGTGCTAACGTAGCTGCAATTAAAGAAGTTCTTCCAAAAACTGGTGTAGTTGCAGAAGGTGGATTAGAAGTAGTAACGACTGACTCTGGTTCAATTGGTACAAAAACTATTGGTGTTACAGGTAACGAAGTAGGAGAAGGTACAGTTCACTTCCAAAATGCTAACGGTGAAACTCTAGGTTCATTATATGTGAACGTAACAGAAGGTAACGTTGCATTCAAAAACTTCGAACTTGTATCTAAAGTAGGTCAATACGGCCAATCACCTGATACAAAACTTGACCTAAATGTTTCTAACACAGTTGCATATCAATTATCTAAGTACACTTCAGATCGTGTATACTCTGATCCTGAAAACTTAGAAGGTTATGTAGTTGAATCTAAAAATCCAGCTGTAGCTGAAGCTAAAATTGTTGGGAATAAAGTTGTTGTTAAAGGTTTAAAACCAGGTAAAGTTGATATCCACTTAACGAAAAATGGTGCAACTGCTGGTAAAGCGACAGTTGAAATCGTTCAAGAGAAGATCGCTATTAAATCTGTAAACTTCAAACCAGTTCAAACAGAAAACTTCGTTGAGAAGAAAATTAACATCGGTACTGTATTAGAACTTGAGAAGAGTAACCAAGATGATATCGTAAAAGGTATTAACTTAACGAAAGATACACAACATAAAGTACGCGTTGTGAAATCTGGTGACGACCAAGGTAAACTTTACCTTGATACAAATGGCAATGCTCACTTCGATTTATTTGATCAAGAGCTTGGTCATGTAACAGTATCTCAAACGAGTGATTCTGCACTTCCAAACTTCAGTGCAGACATCTACAATACTTTAACTACTAAGTACACTGACAAAGGTACATTAGTATTCAAAGTATTAGGTGAGAAAGATGTTCTAACAAGCGAAATCGGTTCACAAGCTGTACACGTGAACGTGCTTAACAACCCAAATCTATAATTCGATTATAGATAAAGTGAAAAATCAGTGGGGATAAATTCCCACTGATTTTTTTGCTGCAAATAGCGAAAAGAAGCCTCTTGTATATTTACAAGAGGCTTCTTTCTATTTCTTAAACTTAAACATATCCCCACTCAAATTCGAATCACTATACACGAACAATACCATGTTAATATTGTTGTCTGTAATGTATTGATATACATCTTTTTCGTGATAGTGACGCAGGTCGAGGATAGATGTATGTTTAAAGCTTTGTGCTAAGTGTGGCACGATTGCGTTTGCGAATGAGTCTTTTAGGACTAAGGCGCGTACTTCATTTGGTGCATTGTTATTTTCGATGACGATTTCTGGATAGTCGTCTGTGTAATAACCTGCGTATGATGTTATATTTTTTTGCTTTTCTACGCCGTATATGTCATCTAAGTTTTGATGAACAGTACCTTTCACATCTTTTGCGGTTACGCTTGTGAAGTTGAAACCGTCATTCGGTGTGTAGTAGCACAATTTTTCACCCGTTGCATCGATGAGTTGGTATAGTTGGTTGTTGAAGCTTCCGACTAAATGCTTATTTTGCGCACATGTACGAGTGTAGTCTTCTTTTTTTATTTCTTTTCCTTTATATATAGAAGATTGTTGCCCGATTGTGTTCATTATATATTGGTAGCCTACGAAGGCACCGTCTATATTCCAGTGATGATCCGTTTTGAAATACATGTCCTGTATTTCTTCGTTCGTATAGTTCTGTTTGAATTGCTCCATCAGTTTTATTGGCTTTACGTCAGCTGGAAGTTTGTTTAGAAAGTAATTTAAATTTTCCTGTGCATATGTGTGAATATGAGAAGGTAATTTAAATGATAATGCATTCGTTTTTGACGGCGGTAAAGCAAAGTAAAACTCAACGTTTTGTTCTTTTAAAAAGTGAGATAAATCGTTTATAGCGGGCATGGATTGGTCAATTTCATTATATTTTTTCGTCCACGCCGGGTTTTTAAGGAGCCATTTATCATCAGTTAAAATAATGTCGTTAATGAGAGATTTCCCCATATTAATTTGAGCAATCGTATAGTTTTTAATTAGCTCATCTCTTCCGATTAGTTGATCATTTGTGTATGTTTCAAAATCTTTAAAGAAGCTACCAGCTAGGAGAGCTTCTTTCGTAAGTGCTGGTTTTTGAGCGAGCGGCCGATTTTCAACTGGTGAAATGTCTCGGTCTGTTTTGAGTAACGATAATATGCCAAATGAAAAGATAATGGTGAGAAAACCGATAAACAGGATGAGGTTTCCCAATTTTTTCATAATAACTTTTCCTTCCTACATAAAGTGAAACTTGAATTAGTGGAGGGTGTTCATGCCCCGCTAATTATGAGCCTTAACTCATTGGGCTTTTAAGAGTTGCCCAGCAAATAGCTGGATAAGTTAAAACCTGAAATAAATAAATGGGTTATATGTTGAGTTAATCAAGTACATAACCGAAATCATAAATAATGTTAGTAATAATATAGGACGTACAAATTGCATTGTGAACATGTACGTTTTTGGTGCAAGTTCTAGTATGTTTTTCACTCGTTTTAAAATTGGTGTCGCTGCGATAAAGGCAATGAGAAATACGATAATGTATTCATGTACGTATAACATTGTATTGTCATCAATGAGAGATTGCCCATCTATGCCGAACATCGCTTTTAAATATTGGAACGAGTACGCGAAGTTGTCAGCTCGGAAGAACACCCAGCCGATCATAACGATTAGTAATACGTATGCATGTTGCAGCGGTTTCCATAGTTTGTTTAATATTTTTTCAAATCCAGCTTTTTCAATTGAAATAATAAAGCCGTAATATAAGCCCCATGCGATAAAGGTCCAGCTCGCTCCGTGCCATAAACCAGTTAATCCCCATACGATGAAGAGGTTACGATAATTCGCTAGTTTTGAAACGCGGTTTCCGCCGAGCGGGATATATATGTAATCGCGGAACCAAGAGCCAAGTGTAATATGCCATCTTCTCCAAAACTCTGAAATAGATTTAGAGATGTATGGATAGTTGAAGTTTTTCGGGAAATCAAATCCGAACATTTTTCCAAGTCCGATTGCCATATCAGAGTATCCTGAGAAATCGAAATAAATTTGCAGGGTATAGGCGATAATACCGATCCATGCCGTTCCAACACTTATTTCAGATGGTGGTAAGGCGAAGATTTTATCAGCGACAAATCCAACTTGGTTGGCGATTAATATCTTTTTCGCTAGTCCAAGAACGAAAATTTGAATACCTTCTGTGAATCGTTCAAAAGAATGGATGCGCGTTTTAATTTGCTCAGCGACAATATTGTAACGAACAATTGGTCCGGCAATAAGCTGAGGGAAAATAGATATATATAGCGCTAAGTTAAGTGGATTTTTTTGAACATCCCCATCTTTACGGTATATATCGATGACATAGGACATCGCTTGGAATGTATAAAATGAAATTCCAATTGGTAGTGGAATAGGTTCCACATGAATAGATAAGTGCAAGACGTTGTTTAAAATGTCTGTGAAAAATGAAATATATTTAAAATAAGAAAGTAATAAAATATTTCCGACCACAGCCATAATTAAAAATGTGACTTTCATATTTTTTCGTTTATCATAATGATGCACGAGTAGGCCGAAGCAGTAGTTTAATACAATGGAAAAGAGCATTAAAAGAACGAAACGTGGTTCGCCCCATGCATAGAAAATTAAACTAAATGCAAGTAATACGAAATTACGTAGCTCGGCACGCACTATAAAATAGAAAAATAATACGAGAGGTA
>Ga0102589_1002398_pt1 | contig 21869 bp, 23 predicted proteins | sample AraplaMF_Col_mLB_FD_76858 | JGI IMG/M metagenome (GOLD analysis project Ga0102589, IMG submission 76858) | Arabidopsis root microbial communities from the University of North Carolina, USA - plate scrape MF_Col_mLB | ecosystem: Host-associated > Plants > Roots > Endosphere | place: USA... | reverse complement strand
GTCACCGGGCAGGTGATGCGCAGGGTGCCGCGCGGCTCGGCCTGCATGTGCGCCACGGCCTCGGAGGCCGCCAGCGCTTCGTCGCGCATGGTGCTGCAGTGGCGCAGATAGATTTCACCAACCTCCGTCAGCGAGAGCTTGCGGGTGGTGCGCTGCAACAGCCGCACGCCCAGCCTGGCCTCCAGCTCGGCCACGCGGCGCGACAGCCGGGACTTGGGCAGGCCCAGCGCGCGGCCGGCTGCGGCAAAACCGCCCCGCTCCACCACTTCGGCGAAATACAGCATGTCATTGAGGTCTTGCATGGGGCCGTCCTTTCATCGCAACTGATCTGGCTGATCTGCTTGTTTGGCCATTGTTCGCGAATTATTGTCCCACCAATAGAACGATCTAGTGCATTTTTACAGACTTATCAACCAATCGCCACACCTACACAATCTATCCATGGCTGAAGTTCAAGGTGAACACGGCCTGAAAACCTGATTCAACAGCAACTTTCAAGGACAAGGACCCATCATGAGCAAGCTTCTTCACATCGACTCCAGCATCCTCGGCGGCAACTCGGTTTCCCGCCAGCTCACCGCGCAAATCGTGGCTTCCTGGCGCGCCGGCCACCCCGGCACCGAAGTCAGCTACCTGGACCTGGCCGCCGACACGCCTTCGCACCTCTCGGCTGAATCGCTGGGCTTTCGCATGCCCGCCGGCGCCGAGCTGAGCGACGCGCAAAAGCGCGAAAACGCCGTCTCCGAAGCGCTGGTGACGCAATTCCTGGCGGCTGACGTGATCGTGGTGGGTGCACCGCTGTACAACTTCGCCATCCCCAGCCAGCTCAAGGCCTGGATCGACCGCGTGGCGCAGGTCGGCCGTACCTTCAAATACACCGACAAAGGCCCTGTCGGCCTGGCCGGCGGCAAGACCGTGATCGTGGCCTCGGCCCGTGGCGGCGTGTATTCGACCAGCGAAGCCGCCACCGCCATGGAACACCAGGAGAGCTACCTCAAGGTGGTATTCGGTTTCTTCGGCATCACCGACGTGCGCTTTGTCCGCGCCGAAGGCCTGGCCATGGGCGAAGCCGCCAAGGCGGCCGCACTGGCCGCGGCCCAGGTTGAAATCGCCACGCACACCGAGGCGCCCGCCGCCAACCAGGACAAAACCGCCCTGGCCGCCTGAGCACGGCGCCCTGTGCGCAGCCCAAAGAAAAGCCCGCGAACGCGGGCTTTTTTCATGGCGAAAGAGGCAAGGGCCGGCGGTTCAAGCGTGCTTTTTCACCCAGGCCACATAGGCATCCACCCAGCCCTGCAAAAACTTCCGGCTCTCCTCGCTAAAGCTGCCGTCAGCCTGGTAAAGGCCTTCCTTGTTGTGGATAAAGGCCTCAGGCTGGCCCAGCGTCGGCGCATTCAGATAAGCCAGGATGTTGCGCAGGTGCTGCTGCGACAGCGCCGTGCCGATGGCGCCCACCGAAGCGCCTATCACGCCGGCCGGCTTGCCGTTCCAGACGCTCTGGCCGTAAGGGCGCGAGGCATGGTCAATCGCGTTTTTCAGCACGCCGGGAATCGAGCGGTTGTATTCAGGCGTGACGAACAGCAGGCCCTGCGCAGCCTTGATCTCGCCCTTGAGCCGTACCACCGAAGGCGCCGGGTTGCCGTCATCGTCCTGGTTGTAGGGCGGCAGGTCGTCGATGCGCACATGGGTGAAGCTGAAATCCGAGGGGAACAACTTTTCCAGCGCGCGGGCGAGCTTTTTGTTGAACGAGTCCTTGCGGATGCTGCCGACGACGACGGCGATGTTGTATTGAGCCATGGATTCTCCAGGAAATGGTGGATAAGACAGGATTAACCGAATTGGGCCCTGGACGGCGCAAGCGCGCCAGGCAAATCAGGTTGTAAACCAATTCAACGCCGCCTGCTGTAGGACTCAAGGACGGAAGGCGTTGCCCCAGCCATTCAGAAGCCCAGAAACCGACCGGAACAGCACCTTGTGACCTCGTGAATTCCGCCTGCGCGCATTTGCAGACTCGAGTGGCAGGTTTCACATGCCGTCGAAACAAAACATCGGCATTCAATGGCTCTAGACATTTATACCCGGGTGTTATAGAATTAATTTACCCGGATCAAATAGCCCCCTTTGTCTTTTGCTGGAGCCTGTTCCCATGCCATCCCTATACGAAATATCCCCCCGCTTTGTTGCCTTCGCGGGCTTTCGCCAAGTCGCCGCCGGCGACCGCACGCAGGTCGTCAGTGCCTTGCGCAAGCTTTCCACCATGGAAGACACGCTGGTCCGCGTTTTCAATGACGCCACCGGCGAACGCATAGACCTGGACCTTCGCCCCGAAGCCGATGTGCAGCCCTCACCCGCCGCGGATGCGGAGGCGCCGCAAGCCTCGGGCGCCCGCCCCGTCGGCCGGCCCAAGCTCGGCGTGGTCGCGCGTGAAGTCACCTTGCTGCCCCGCCACTGGGAATGGCTGGGCAGCCAGCCCGGCGGTGCCTCGGTCACCTTGCGGCGCCTGATTGATGAATCGCGCAAGGCGGGCGAAGGCCGCATCAGCGTGCGCACCGCGCGCGAAAACGCCTACCGCTTCATGAGCGAGATGGCCGGCGATTTCGCGGGCTTTGAAGAAGCCAGCCGCGCGCTGTTCGCCGGCGACAAGCCCAAATTTGAAGGCCTGGTCGCGTCCTGGCCCGAAGACGTGCGCCTGCAGCTGGACAAACTGGCCGCCGCCGGCTGGAAGGAAAGCGCCGAATGAAGCCGCCCGACATCACCGCACTGGACCACCAGCTGGAAACGGAAGTGCACGAAGGCGACCTGCGCACCGCCGGCGAAATCGCCGCGCCGCCGGCCTCGGTGGCCGAGCCTGTGCAGCCGCTGGCACCTTCGCCCAAGGCGCCGCCCCCTCGTGCGGTGCTCAGCGACAGCGTGCCCCTGTGGAAGACCTTTGCCGCCTTCCTCGCGCCCATGCTGCTCAGCAACATCCTGCAGTCGCTCTCGGGCACGCTCAACAACGTCTATGTGGGCCAGATGCTCGGCGTGGGCGCGCTGGCGGCGGTGTCCAGCTTCTTCCCCATCCTGTTTTTCTTCATCGCCTTCACCATAGGCCTGGGCGCCGGGGCCTCGGTGCTCATCGGCCAGGCCTGGGGTGCGCGCGATGTCGGCAAGGCCAAGGCGATTGCCGGCACCACGCTCAGTGTCGGCCTGCTGTTCGGCCTGCTGGTGGCCCTGTTCGGCGGCACCTTTACCGGCCCGCTGCTGGCGGCACTGGGCACGCCGGCCGACATCCTGCCCGACGCCACGCGCTATGCCCGCATCATGATGCTGGCCGGGCCCGGCCTTTTTGTCTACCTGCTGGCCACCGCAATGCTGCGCGGCGTGGGCGACACCGTGAACCCGCTCTACACGCTGGGCATCGCCACCGTGGTCGGCCTCATCGTCACACCCGCGCTGATACGCGGCTGGGGCGGCCTGCCGCAACTGGGCGTGGCCAGCGGCGCGGTGGCTTCGGTGCTGTCCATGGCAACGGCCACGGCCTGGCTGGCCTTCAGGCTGCGCCGCATCCACAGCCCTCTGGCGCCGGATGCCGAATTTGCGCGCCACATGCGCATCAAGGCGGGCATTCTCAAGACCGTGCTCAGGATCGGCGTGCCCACGGGCGTGCAGATGATCGTCATTGCCCTGGCGGAAGTCGCTTTGCTCTCGCTCGTCAACGGCTATGGCTCCAGCGCTACGGCGGCCTATGGCGCCGTCAACCAGGTGGTGGCCTATGTGCAGTTCCCGGCGATCTCGATTGCCATCACCGCTTCCATCCTGGGCGCGCAAGCCATAGGCGCGGGCCGCACCGACAAGCTGGGCGCCATCGCCCGCACCGGCTTGCTGATGAACCTGACATTGACCGGCGCGCTGGTGCTCATCGGCTATTTGTTCTCGCGCCACCTGATGGGCTTCTTCATCACCAGCGAGCCGGTGATCGAGCTGGCGCAGACGCTGCTGCACATCATGCTCTGGAGCAGCGTGGTCTTCGGCATGGCCTCGGTGCTCTCGGGCATCATGCGCGCCAGCGGCTCGGTGCTGGTGCCCACCGCCATTGCGATTTTCTGCATCGCCGCGGTCGAGGTGCCCACGGCCTGGGCGCTCAGCCATCGCATCGGCATCAACGGCATCTGGATCGCCTACCCCGTCACCTTTATCGCGATGCTCGGTCTGCAGACCGCCTATTACCGCCTGGTGTGGAAGAAAAAGGCGATACGTCGGCTGGTGTGAGCAAGACCGGGGTGCCCGGGCCGTTCAGGCGCATGAACTGCGCGTCCGGAACGGCGAACAGCCCATCGACCCCGGCCTTTCCGTCCAGGAATTCCCCACCCACACGAAGCGCCTCCGCGATCAGGCGCTTCACGCCGTCGAGCTTGTCCTGCAGGCCGGGCGAGATGCTGACAAAGGAATAGACGCAATAGCTTTCATGCCGCACCACGGCAAACTCGCCATTCATCACAAAGGCGTAGCACCAGGCGGTGTCCGTCTGGCCGACCAGGGAGACAGGCAGCAGGCAGGCCTTGACGCCTTCTTCCACCGCCCAGGTCTGCTGCTGGAGCTCCTGGGAGGCCGCATCCGGAGGATGGACGAACCTGCGGATCTTGCGCTGGACATCAGGTGTCCAGAAAAAATCAAACACATCACGAACAACGGGTTGGATCACGAATGCCATGGTGGTCTCCTGTGAGAGCTGGCGGGTATCAAATTCGGGGGTGGAGGACTCCCGGCGGTCGTTGAATGCCGGACCATATTCGATTTCACAGCCCTGTTCGCGGCGAATTGTCCGTAGGCGGATGTTTGAAGTTGGATAGTCGCAAATCAGCATTCAGTGCCCGTGAGCACTGAGCCTGTTCAACACCCGTTCACAGTTCATGCAGAACTGTTTCAAGGCTTCTTGCAAAAGCCTTGTTACCATGGGTTGTCCCTCTCGTATCGTCTATCTATCGTCTCTCATCGCTATGGCCCGGCACATGCCGCCGGTCGCCGTCGGGCAGCGATAACTCCCCCGCATGAAACGCCGCAACCCCACCATCGACATCGCCAGGGGCATAGGCATCATCCTTGTGGTCCTCGGGCACAACTGGACGGTGTTGCAGGAAAGAGGTGAACTCTTCCGGGTGATTTATTCCTTTCACGTGCCGCTGTTCTTTTTCCTGTCCGGCCTGTTCCTGAAGGACGCCGAGGGCCTGGCCAAAGTCGCACTGTCGCGCGCTGATGCGCTGCTCAAGCCCTACTTCGCGGTGTTGCTGCTGCTCGGCATCGCTGAGCTGCTGCTCCCGCAGGCGGTGCCCGTCGCGGGCACAACGCCCATCGCCTATTTTTCCGGTGTGCTCTACGGCACGGCGCCCACCATCGCATGGACACCGCTGTGGTTTTTGCCGCATCTCTTCATGGCCACCCTCTTGGCCACGATAGTCTTGCGCGCCACCAGAGGCCTTCGCGGGCCCACCGCCTGGCGCTGGCTGATCGCCTGCGCCATGCTGGCGGCCGGCATAGCCTGCATGGGCGAGTTCTGGCAAACCAATACCCGGTCGCTGTACTTCATGGGCCAGGCGCAATTGCCCGGGCTGCCCTGGAGCCTGGACCTGCTGATGATCAGCACGCCTTTCATGCTGTTCGGCTACCTGCTCTGCAAGCCGGTGACAGCCATGCGCTTCAGCACGCCCGGCCTCGTGGTTTCAACCATCGCCTTTGCCGCACTGCACGGCTACCGCAGCGAAACCATGGACCTGAACCTCAGGGTATATGGCGATCCCTTCATCTCCACCCTGCAGGCTGCGCTCGGCATCTACCTGGTCCTGAGCCTGTCTTCACTGCTGCAGCGCTATGCGGCGCTGCGGCGGCCGTTGGCCTATGTCGGGTCTGCAAGTTTGTTTATCTTGTTGTTTCACTATGTTGTGCAGGGGCGGGTTTTCCTGATGCTGTCCCATGTTAGCCACAACGAGTTGCTCATCAGTGCGACAAGCCTTGCCGCGGGAGTGGTGCTGCCCTTGCCGCTGCTGGAGCTTGTGCGGCGGCAACGCTATCTGGCTGCCATGCTGTTACCGCGGCATGCCGGCCTCTCAATGCCGCAAAACATGGCCGGAAAATCGGCGTGAGCGGGGGCGGCCCGGCCGCGGCCGGGCCGTTTGCTCGCCCGCCTACACGCCCTTGGGTGTGATCACCACGTCCACGCGCCGGTTGCGCGCGCGTCCTTCTTCGGTAGCGTTGTCGGCCACGGGCTGCGATTTGCCATAACCCTTCACCACCAGGCCAGCCGCAGGCACACCTTCCTGCGACACAAAATAGTCCTTCACGGCGGCGGCCCGTTTGTCCGACAGCGCCTGGTTGCTGGCCTCATTGCCGACATTGTCGGTATGCCCCGACACCATCACCGCCGCACCGGCAAACTTCTTCAAGCGATCGGCCGCCTCATGCAGCGTCTGCCGCGCTTCGGGCTTGAGCACCGCCTTGCCGGTGTCGAACAACACCGCCGCGTCCAGCGCGATGGTGATCACCTTGGACGGCGTGAAAGCGTCGAAATCGTAAGGGCCGTCGAACTTGGCACGAAAGTCCACAGTCTCGGCCGACAGGTCCAGCCGCAGGATCACCGGCTGGCGTTTGTCGACCTTGCAGCTCATCACAGCGCGTTTGTCCAGGGTGGTGTTGCCGAGCGACAGCTCGCACAGGCGTTCGGAGCGCAAGGTGTACAAACTCACCGCCAAGGCATTGCTCGTGGCCGCAGAGGTGTTTTTGCCGTCGCCCGTCACCAGCAGCTCGCCCGGCCCCGCATTGAAGGCGTAGTAATACGACACGGCTTTCCCGGTGCCCTCCCCCTTGATGCGGTTGCCCTTGAGCCAGGTCGGCTCATCGATGTCGGTGGAACCCGCGCCCGCAACCACAGCGCTTGCTCCGGCTGCCTGCGGCGGCGGCAGCTCGACGGGGCCTTCCAGCGCCACCGCGTAATCAATGGTCTCTTCGCTGAGGTCCAGCCGCAGGATCAGCGGCTGCGCCTTTTCGACCTGGCAGTTGATCACGATGGTCTTGTCGGCATTGGTATTGCCGTGTGATTCGGAACACAGCTTGTTGGCCTTGAGGTCATACAGCCCAAACGCCAGCGCCTGGGTCGCGCCGCTGGGCGAGTTCTTGGCCGTGGCGGTGACCTTGACGGCGCCGGGACCGGCATTGAGCGCATAGTAGTAAGTCAGCTTGCGCTTGATGCCCACGCCTTTGATCTCCTTCGCCGGCAAGGGCGTCGGGCTGTCCGGATCGGTGGATGCAGTGGGAACCGCTGCAACGACCGCGGCGGCCGCCGCGGCAGATGCAGGGCTTGCCGCAGGCGCGGGGGCAGGAGCGGGGGCGGCCGCGGGAGCTGGCGGGGGCACCGCATCCTTCTTGCCACAAGCCGTCAATGTGATGCCCATAGCCGCCGCAACGCACAGCGTCGCAAATCCTCGATATGTCATGAAGCCTCCTCAGGCGCTGGTGTTGTGTTCGTTGTGCCACCGCGTAATGTGCGGTACGCTGTTGTTTTCTGTCAATCAGGGCGGCGCCGCAAGCCGCCGCTGTACAAAAACATTGGCGCGGCCCAGCCCTGCCACCCCGGGGGACTTCATGCTTCGCTACCTCGCCGCCGGCTCCATCAGGGGCTACCAACGCTATATCTCGCCCTACAAAGGCTACCGCTGCGCCCACCGCGCGCATACAGGGCACTCCTCCTGCTCCGAGTTCGCTCGCAAGATCGTGTTGCGCCATGGCGTGATCGCGCTGTTTCGCGCACTGCCGCGCCAGCTCCAACGCTGCCGCAGCGCCTATGCTGTCCTTGTAGCCGCCGCGATCGCAGCAGCGGCAGCCCCGGAGCAGGACCCGCAAAAAAAGAAGAACCAGGATTCGTGCGGAGACGCCTGCGATCCCACCAACTGCATTGACCTGGACTGCGGCAGCTGCGATTTCTAGGCACTGGCGCGAGCGGCCGCATGGCTTCGGCGTAGCCCTCCCTTCAAGTCCCCCCGCCGGCTCCTCGATGCCGCGTAACGTCCCAAAAAAATCGTGAAACACGAGCGGCCCCTAAAATCTCACGGCCTATCTCGTCATCACCATTTCTCCAAGCACTACCCCCATGCAACTCAAGTCCATCCTGCCCGTCCTCTTCTTTGCCGCGCTTTCAGGCTGCGCCAGCTACAAGCCGGTTCCAGAAGGCTACACGGGACCCGTTGCCACGGTCTCCGACAGCGGCTTCTCCGAAGACGGCAGCAAAGCCCAGTTATTCGTGCTCAGCGAGGTTGACGGCAACCGGATCGACAGCAGCATAGGCGCCACGGCCGCAGCCAGCCATGGCCGCGGCTTTTCACTGAGCACCAGCATCATCCAGCGCCAGGTGCCGGCCAAACCCATGAAAGTCGGGCTGCGCGCCACTCATACCACCGCCGCCCCCATACAGGCGATTGCAAGCCAGATAGCTGGTACCTTCTTCTCAGTGGAAGGCGTCGTGGATTTTTCTCCACAGCCCAATGGAAAATACATAGTCAAAGGAGAGCTCAAGAAAGAGGGCTCTTCCGTCTGGATTGAGGACGCCGACACGCAGCGCCCTGTCACTGAGAAGGTCGTCAAGAAATGAATTCCACTTCAGCCAAGGGCCCAGATAGCCGCCCCAAGCACCTGCACTTGATCCTGCTGGGTGCCGTACTGCTTGTCTTGGCCTCCAAAGCGCGCAGCGCGGATATGGAGCTTGTGCTGAGTCCTGAACTTCAGGCCCGGATCCTGGCGCAGGTTCCGCAAGGTAAGGCCGCACGAACCATTGAGCGGTTTTCCGCTACCCACGAAATTGACCACAAAGCCAATTTTTCCAAAACATATGCCGACGAAAAAAGCATCATCACAGTGCTGGAAGATGGGCTGACAGGCATGACAGGCAGCACGGCTTTCAGGTCATCATCGAGCAAAGGGGCCGGGCGCGGCATGAGCTTGTGTGGCCTGGTACCTCTTCTGGTGGAATCAGGGAGCAACGTGGACACCTCGGTGATCTCCGTCGTTCCGGCCGGCAAGGCGTTTCTGCCCTTCAGCATCAAGTCGGATATTGACGTCAGCAATCGCGCAAAGCTGTCCACATTCGAGGCGAGTATTCCCTCCCTCTGTAGCCCCGCACCAGGCAGTGAGTTTTCGTATAAAACCGAAACTGCGGTCCAGTTCAAAACGTCTGGACTTTTCGGGCGCACCAACGATTTTCAGCGCATCGAATCGACAAGCTGCAAAGTGGCTGCCACCACTTCCCCAGCATCGCAGCTGAATGCATCCTTGACCGGGGACTATTGGGCCGTATCCTGCCAGATTACGCCGAAGACAGGTTCCCCTCGCCAGGCTGACTATGCCTACTTGCCCGATGCGAAGTTTTACTTGCCGCTGTACCTTAAGGATGAGTGGCAATCCACCAAAATCAGTTACAGCGAATTTGTTTACGCCACGCCTTAGGCGCCGCCAATTTCAGGAAATTCCCCAATGCAACTCATCGGCATGCTCGACTCCCCCTACGTCCGCCGCGTAGCCATCTCCCTGCAACTTCTGGGCCTGCGCTTTGAGCACCAGTCGATTTCGGTCTTCAGCACCTTCGAAAAATTCCGCAGCATCAACCCCGTGGTGAAAGCACCTTCGCTGGTCTGCGACGACGGCACGGTGTTGATGGATTCCACGCTGATCCTCGATTACGCCGAGGCACTGGCGGCAGAGCAGGCGCCGCGCAAAAGCCTGATGCCCTCCACGCTGGCCGAGCGCCAACAAGCGCTGCGTGTCATCGGCCTGGCGCTGGCTACCTGTGAAAAAAGCGTGCAGATCGTTTATGAGCGCCACCTGCGCCCCGCCGAAAAACTGCACCAGCCCTGGGTGTCGCGCGTGACCAGCCAGTTGCTGGCGGCCTATGGCGAGCTGGAAGCGCAGTTGCAGCGCAAGCCGCTGGCCGCGACCAGCGCCACCATGGGCCAGGACGGCGTCACGGCCGGCATTGCCTGGCACTTCACGCAGGCCATGCTGCCCGAAGTCGTCAACGCGGCCGACTTCCCGGTCTTGCGCGAGTTCTCGGCGCGGGCTGAGCAGCTTCCCGAATTCGCCGCGGCGCCGCACAGCGACCTCACTTACAAGGACAAGCCCTGAGGGGGTGGACTGGCCCGCTCCGGCCCGCTAGGATGGCCGCATGGCCTCCGATCCCGTCCACCATCCGGAACCCAATCCCGAGCTTTCGGAAGAAAAAATCAACGAAGCCCGCGATGCGTGGTGCAGGGCCTATGTGCATGTCTGGGCCGATCTCTCGAAGGGCCACTACGACAAGGAGGCGGTGCAAAAGGCCGCCGATGAGCATTGGCAACGCAGTCCCAAGTCGAGCCCGGTGATGGTGGCCAGCACCGAATTCACCAAGGCGACAAAAAAACCGGACGGCGCCGCTTAGCGCCAATTCAGGGACTGCGCACAGGCTGCGTCCTTAGCCCACCTGCAGTTGGTGCTCGTAGCACCACATCCAGCTTTCCCCCGGTTCAAACGACCGGATCACCGCATGCCCCGTGGCCGCATGGTGCTTGCTCGCATGCTGGTTCTTGGAGTCGTCACAGCAGCCGATATGGCCGCAGTGCACACACAACCTCAAGTGCATCCAGGTATCGCCCATCTTCAGGCATTCTTCGCAGCCTTTGGCATTGGGCGAATGGACTTCGGCGGGAACGTGGTTGCAGGGTTTGATATGCATGATGTGAATTCCAGATAACTGCTGGTCAGGCGGCAGCGCCCGCGCGCTCCATGGCCGCCAGGTGCTGGTGGATCATCGCGACTGCCGCCGCGCCCTCGCCTATCGCGCCGCCGACGCGCTTGACCGAGCCGCTGCGCACATCGCCCACGGCGAACAGGCCGGGGATATTGGTCTCCAGCGGCGCGGGCTTGTAGTCGGAGTGCTTGCAGGTCACGCTTTCGCCGGTGCGCACAAAGCCGTGCGCGTCCAGGGCCACGCCGCAATTGTCGAGCCAGCCGGTTTCCGGGTCCGCGCCGACAAACAAAAACACATTGCGCACCTCGGCGTCATGCTCGGTGCCGCGTTCGCGGTTGCGCCAGGTCACGGCGCTCAGGCCGGCGTTGCCGTCGCCGTGCAGCTTCACCACCTCGGTCTGCGGCAGCAATTCGATGTTCGGTGTGGCGTCTATGCGGTCTATCAGGTAGCGCGACATGCTGGCCGCCAGGCTGGGGCCGCGCACCAGCATGTTGACCTTGGCCGCGTGCTGCGACAGAAACACCGCCGCCTGCCCGGCCGAATTGCCGCCGCCCACCAGCACCACCTCGGTCTGGCTGCACATTTTGGCTTCCAGCGCCGAGGCCCAGTACCAGACGCCGCGGCCCTCAAACTCGGCCAGGCGCGGCACCTCGGGGCGCCGGTAGCGCGCGCCGCTGGCCACCACCACGGTCTTGGCGCGCAGCAGCCGGCCGTCGGTCAGCTTCACATGCAGCTCGCCCTTGATGGCCTTGGCCGCGCAATCCAGCGCATGGGCCTGCGCGGGGATCAGCATCTCCACGCCGAACTTCTGCGCCTGCACATAGGCGCGGCCGGCCAGCGCCTGGCCCGAAATGCCGGTCGGGAAACCCAGGTAGTTCTCGATGCGCGCGCTGGCGCCGGCCTGGCCGCCGTAGGCCCGGCAGTCCAGCACGATCACCTTCAGGCCTTCGGAAGCCGCATACACCGCGGTCGCCAGGCCCGCGGGCCCGCCGCCCACCACGATCACGTCGAACAGCTCAGTGCGCTCCGCCGTGTCGACCATGCCCATGCAACGGGCCAGCTGGTTTTCGCCGGGGTTAACCAGCACCGAACCATCGGGGCAGACCGCCAGCACGTCACCGGCGGCGGCGCCGTACTGCTCCATCAGCGCCGCGGCATCGGTGTCTTCGGCGATGTCGACCACGTGGTGGGGCTCGCCATTGCGGTTCAAAAAACTTTGCAGCCGCACCACGGCCGCCGACTGCGGCCGGCCTATCAGCACCGGGCCGCTGGCACCGGCCTCGATCAGCGCCACACGCCGCAAGATCAGCGCACGCACCACGCGCTCGCCCAGGTCGGCCTCGGCAATGATGAGCGCGCGCAACTGGCCGGGCGGCACCAGCAGCGCGTCCACGTCGTCCTCGGCGTGGCCGTCCACCAGCGCGGGGGCGCCCGACAACTGGCCGACCTCGGCCAGGAACTGCCCCGGCCCCTGCGTGACGATGGGCACCACATGGCCCAGGCCGTCGCGCTGTGTGATGGCGACCGAGCCCTTGAGCATCACAAACATGCCGGGCCCGGGCTCGCCCGCAGCAAACAGCCTGTCCCCCTTCCTGAAATGCAGCACGGTGCCGAAACGCCGTAGGCGCGCGATTTCGGCCGGCGTCAGCACGGGGAACATCTGGTGCCGGCGGCTCTCGGCCAGGGGCGGCGCTGAAGGAGGCAGTCTGGAGGTTGTATCGTCGGCCATCAAAAACTCCGGTGCGCTGGGGATTCGAAGAGGCGCCGTTCGCACAGCACCCATGCCCGCATGATGCCGGATTAACGGCCGTCATGCCGACGGCTACAAACTTTTGCGTACGGCAAACAGCATCAGCCGCCTCGGCTATAAACAGGCAATGCCCAAGGCTCTCCTCCCCACGCCGGACAAGCCACCCCCGACGCCTGTGCGCTGGGGCCGCTGGCTCGCGCTGGTGCTGTGGAGCGCTACCGCGGCCGGGGCCTACGGCGTGTATAGCGGCCTGGTTCATATTCCCCCGCAGTTCAACCCCTGGGCGCCGCTTGATGTGATGGCGCAACCCGGCCTGCTGACCCGCTACAAGCTCTCACGCGCCCGCAACAACCCCGAACGCTGCCTCGCCGCGCTGGCCGGCACCGGCATGCAGTACGACACCCTCCCCGACCGGACCACGGGCGAAGGCTGCGGCTTTCAGAACGCGGTGCGCTTGCGCACAGCGCCCGTGCGCCTGGGGGCGCCGCTCCCGCTCAGCTGCCCGACGGCGCTGTCCTTCTTCATGTGGGAAAGGCATGCGCTGCAGCCCGCGGCGCAGCGGCACATGGGCCAGCGCGTGGCCGGCATGGACCACCTGGGCAGCTATGCCTGCCGCAACGTGAACACCGGCGAAGGCACATCGCCGAATGCGCCGGCCCGCACGCGCAGCCGCCATGCCACGGCCAATGCGCTGGACATTTCAGCGTTCACGCTGGCTGGCGGCCAACGCATCACGGTGCAGAAACACTGGGTGGGCGAAGATGCCGCCACGCCACCCGGGCCCGAGGCGCTGCTGCTGCGCGATGCCCACGACGGCGCCTGCAAATACTTCAAGGGCGTGCTGGGCCCGGACTACAACGCCGTGCACAAGGACCACTTTCACCTGGAGACGGGCGGCTTCAGCATGTGCCGCTGAGGGCACTCCCAGCCGTGCAGATGTGCCAGATCACGAGCTCGCCGTTTAACCAGGTATGTGACGCCGCCGAGGCCCAAACGGACTGCTGTTTCGCAAGCTGGAGTTCACGTCACGCCTGCTCCAGCAGGAACTGCAAGCGCTCTTCAGCCCGGTGAGGTGCCATCTCGGCAATCTCTGCCTCGACCACCTTCTCCGCAACAAAGGGATCGAGCGCCACGCGCGCCTCCAGCGCCTCACGTGTCGTGTTGTGCGCCAGGACCATGCCGCCCTGGTTGCCGGCAAGACTACCTGTCACAAGAAAAATGCGGTCCTCGAAGCCCTGGTCTATCCATCGCTTGTGCCCGGCCATGTGGGCTGCGGCCTGGCCTTTGTTGCTTGAGAACTTGAGAAAAACGCAAAACATCAACACTCCCGCTTGAAAACACGTTAACGCGAACGACCCAAGGCAGCCTTCCCTGCCGGCTTTTTGGGGGACGCGCAAGACTGCACCCAGGCAATCATGAGATCCACCTCTTCCCGCACGAAGTTCTTGTCGCGCAGGGACTGCGCCAATACGGCAACGCCCTGGCTGCGCGCCAGAAGATGCAGGGCCAGGGCATCCGCGTCTTTGCCGCGGCCCATTTCCTCGAACTGCCCTCGCAGCCACACGCGAAAGATATCCATAACAGCGTTGGCTTCGTCCTGCCCTGGGTGCTTGAGTTTTGCCAGCTCCATGCACAGGCTGCCCACCGGGCAGCCGTGGCGCATGATCTTGGACTGGTTGCGTACCAGCAGAGTGATGAACAGCTGGATGCGCTTTTGGGCGCTTTCACCCTCGGCCTCCCACTGCGCCAGCATGTCCCGCGTGCGTTCCAGCCGCTCGGCAACCACCGCCGTCAGGATTTCGTCCTTGGTCTTGAAGTGATGGTAGAAATTGCCGCGCGAAATATTCACGGCCTCCGCGATGTGCGAGAAAGACGTGTGCTCGAACCCCTGCTCATAGAACAAGGTGTCTGCGGCCTGGATGATGCTGTCACGGGTGGGTGCGGCCATAATTAGGACGGTTGACCTAGAAATTGTCCGCAATACTAGGACAACCATCCTAGATTGTCAACCCCCCCCGATACGCCTTCTATTGGTCCATCCACCCGCGTCCCATAGAGCCCGGCAAAGCCCCGCAAAATTTCACCAACCGTGCAGCCGCCGCCAGGTGGCAAGCTCGCCGTTCTCGGCCAGCGCATGGTATTCAGGATGCTGTGCGCCGGTGGCGCAGGCATGGTTGGGCAGTATGCGCAATTGCGTGCCCACCGGAAAGCGCGCGGCGATGTCGGTGTCGGGCGCGCCTTCGCGCGAGAGGATGCCGTGCTCCTGGTTGGCGCCGCTGAGCACATAGCCGGCCAGCACCTCGCCCTCGGCATCGCAGACCTGGCCGTAGCCGAAATCGTGGGCCTGCTTTTGCGTGCCGCGGTCGCGGCTCATGGCCATCCAGCCCGCGTCCACAATCGCCCAGCCCTTGTCGGCCTGGTGGCCTATCACCGTGGTCAGCACGCTGAGCGCGATGTCGTCGGTGGTACAGACGCCAATGTTGTGCATCACCAGGTCAAAGAACACATACACCCCGGCGCGCACTTCCGTCACGCCGTCCAGCTGCGCCGCCGACAGCGCCGTCGGCGTGGAGCCCACGCTGACCACCGCGCACGGGAAACCCGCCTCGCGCAGTCGTTCGGCGGCCTGCACGCAGGCGGCGCGCTCCTGCTCGGCCATGGCCGCCAGCGCTTCGGGCGTATCCAGGTCGTAGCTGGAGCCGGCATGCGTCATCACGCCGCCCAGCAGCATGCCGCCGCCGTGCAGCGCGCGCGCCACGTCCAGCAAGGCGGCCTCGCCGGGCTTGATGCCGGAGCGATGGCCGTCGCTGTCGATCTCTATCCAGACCTCGAACTTTTCGCCATGTTCGCGGCCGAAGGCGGCAATCGCCTCGGCCGAGGCCACGCTGTCGGTGATGATCTTGAGGTCGCAGCCCTGGCGGCGCAATGCCAGCGCCTGCGGCAGCTTGGCCGGGACCATGCCAACTGCGTAAAGGATGTCGGTGAAACCATCCGCGTAAAACTGCGCGGCCTCCTTGAGCGTGGACACCGTGATGCCCTCGGCCCCGGCCCGAACCTGGGCGCGCGCGACCGGCGTGCATTTGCTGGTTTTGACATGCGGCCTGAAACGCACGCCCAACGCGTTCATGCGCTGCTGCATGCGCTCGATGTTGCGCTGCATGCGCGCCAGGTCGATCACGGCGGCGGGGGTGTCCAGGGCGGCCAGGGGATGGGACTGGGTGGTGGCGGTCAAGGGAATCTCCGGTTCGGTAGCGTCAAATCAATTTATCACCGGCATCATCGGTGTTACCAGTATCACCAGGGCCAGGCAATGCTCTGCCCCTTGCCGGCCAGGCGCGCACTGCGCTCCAGCATGCGGGCGACGGTGAGGTCCTGCAGGGCGATGCCGGTCATGTCGAACACGGTGATGTCGGCTGCGCCGCGCGCAAATGCAGCCTTGCCCGACAGCACATCGCCGATTTCGGTGCAGGTAGTTTCAGGCGCCCACTGCAGCTCGCCAATGCTGCGCGACTGCGCCGCATCGTCTACAAACACGCGCGCCCTGGCGAGCAGGCCTTCGGGCAGCTCACGCTTGCCCTTGGTGTCGCTGCCCACGGCATTGATATGGGTGCCGGGCCGCACGGCGGCCAGGTCGAACAGCGGACCCTTCCCGGTGGTGGCCGCGATCACCACATCGCTCTGGGCCACGGCGGCATTCACATCCGCCGCGTGTGAGATCGCGCACTGGCCGGCAAACAGCGCCTCAAACGCGGCATTTGGCTGCCCGTCCGCCGTCGCGTAAAACACCTGGCGCAGCTGGGGCAACTGGCGGAGCGCATAGCGCAGCTGCGCCCGCCCTTGCACGCCGGTGCCGAAGACGCACACCGTGCGGCTTTCGGGCCGTGCCAGCTGCAGGCCCAGGCCGCCGGCGGCGCCGGTGCGCTCGGTGGTGACGGCATTGCCGTCGATGAGACACAAAGGCCGGCCTGTTGCGGGGTCGAACAGCATGATGGTGGCCTGGTGCGCTTCAGCGCCCAGCACCGGGTTGCCAGGCCAAAAACCTGCTGCCTTGAAACCCAGCAGCGACTGCGCGCCCACGTCACCCGACTTGATGCCGAACACGCCGCCGGTGGCCAGCCTTTCACGCACCAGCGAAAACACGCGGCCCTCCCCCTGGCTTTGCAGCACAAAGGCTTCGCGTGTGGCTTCCAGCACATCAGCCGGCGACAACAGGGACTCCACCACGTGTTTGTCAAGCAGCAAAAGCCGCGCCTCGGCCGGCGGGATCGCCCGTAGCACGTCGCGCGCCAAGCTGGCAGGATGGGGCCTGGTTTCGGATGCTTCTTTTGTTGGTTGCATCTGGAAATATTATCTATTACTAGACAATTTGTCAAACACCCTTCCCCAATCCCCCAATCCCTCAGCTCATCCCCCACGCCACCAAAGGAAACCCCATGCCCGGCAACCCCCACGCCCCTTGTGACGAAGGCATCATCCGCGCCCAGGGTGGCGAATGCGGTGAGCGCGGCGGGGCGGCGCACCCGCGCCTGGCGCTGGCCGCCACGGTGCTCGGGTCTTCCATGGCGTTTATCGACGGCTCCGTCGTCAACATCGCCCTGCCCGCCATCCAGCGCGAGCTGGCCGGTGGCTCCGCCTCCGGCCTGGCCGAGATGCAATGGGTCATCAATGCCTATCTGCTCCTGCTGGGCTCGCTGGTGCTGGTGGGCGGCTCGCTGGGCGACCGCTTCGGCCGGCGCAAGGTCTTCATCCTGGGCATCGCGATCTTCACGGCAGCCTCGGTCGCCTGCGGCCTCGCGCCCAGCCCTCTCACGCTGATCGCCTCGCGCGCGCTGCAAGGCGCAGGCGCGGCGCTGCTGGTGCCCGCCAGCCTCGCCATCATCGGCAATGTGTTTGAAGGCGAGGCGCGCGGCAAGGCCATAGGCACCTGGGCCGCGTGGGCGGCCCTGATGGGCGCGGCCGGCCCGGTGCTCGGCGGCTGGCTGGTCGATGCGGTGTCGTGGCGCGCCATCTTCTTTTTGAATGTGCCCATGGCCGTGGCTACCGTGTGGCTGGCCTTGTATGCCGTGCCCGACAGCCGCGACCCCGATGCGCCCCGGCGGCTCGACTGGCCCGGCGTGCTGCTGGTGGCCGGCGGCCTGGGCGGTTTGACCTACGGCCTCACGCTGGCGCCCGAGCGCGGCTGGCAGGCGGCCGGCGTGCTGGGGCCCATCGCACTGGGCGTGGTGCTGCTGCTGGCGTTTGTCTTTGTGCAGGCCCGCACGCGCGCGCCCATGATGCCGCTGGGCCTCTTCAAGTCGCGCGATTTTGTGGGCACCAACCTGCTCACGCTGCTGCTGTATTTCGCCCTCAGCGGCGCGCTGTTCTTTCTGCCCTTTGTGCTGATAGGCGCCTTCAACTACTCCACCACCGCCGCGGGCGCCACCTTGCTGCCCTTCTCGCTGCTGCTGGGTTTTCTGTCACCGGCCACCGCAAAATTCACCGAGCGCTTTGGCGCGCGCCGCATGCTGATGGCCGGGCCTGCCGTGGCGGCCGCCGGCTTTGCGCTGCTGGCGCTGCCCGGCGTGGGCTGGCCTTACTGGGCCGGTTTCTTCCCGGCCATGGTGGTGCTGGGCCTGGGCATGACGATTGCCGTCGCGCCGCTCACCACCACCGTGATGAACGCCGTGCCCGCCACGCATGCCGGCATTGCCTCGGGCATCAACAACGCCGTCGCCCGCGTCGCCGGCCTGCTCGCCGTGGCGCTGCTGGGCGTGGTGTTTGCCGCCGCCCTGCGCGGGCCGGTGCAATCGGCCCCGCCCGAAGTGCTGATCGCGGCCTTTCGCTGGGTGGTGCTGGGCTGTGTGCTGTGCGCGCTCGGGGCATCCGCCTGCGCGCTGCTGTTTCTGGCGCCGGCAAGGCCTGAAAGCGCCCAGGCTTAAACTTGCCCCCTGGCGCGGCCGCAAGCGGCCCATCCCGCGCAGCCCCTAGCGCGCCCCCTTCACCCCTCCATACCTACCCCATGCCATTTTCCTCACTGGGCTTTTCGCCCGCGCTGCTGCCGCCGCTCCTGCGCGCCCTGGACGAAAAAGGCTATACCGCCCCCACGCCCATCCAGCAGGCCGCCATCCCCGCCATCCTGCAAGGCCGCGACCTGCTGGCCTCGGCCCAGACCGGCTCGGGCAAGACCGCGGCCTTTGCGCTGCCCCTGCTGCAGCGCCTGGCGACTTCCCCCGCACCCGCCGGCCACCGGCCCGTGCGTGCGCTGGTTCTCGTGCCCACGCGCGAGCTTGCAGCGCAAGTCGGCGAGGCCTTCGTCAGCTTCACGAAGTATTTGCCGCAGCGCGTGAAGGTAGCCGTGGTATTCGGCGGCGTCTCCATCAACCCGCAGATGATGAACCTGCGCGGCGGCGCCGACATCGTGGTCGCCACCCCGGGCCGCCTGCTCGACCTGGTGGACCACAACGCCCTGAGCCTGGCGGGCACCAACAGCCTGGTCCTCGACGAAGCCGACCGCCTGCTGGACCTGGGCTTTGGCGAGGAACTCAATCGCATCCTGGCCCGGCTGCCGGCCCAGCGCCAAACACTGTTCTTTTCAGCCACCTTCCCGCCCGCCATCGAGGCGCTGGCCGCCAGCCTGCTGCGCGATCCCTTGCGCGTGGAGGTTGCACCCGTGGTGCAGGCCGTGCCCGACATCACCCAACGCGCCATAGAAGTCGACCCAGGCTGCCGCACCCAGCTGCTGCGCCATTTGGTCCAGACCGAACAATGGGAGCGCGTGCTGGTCTTTGTCGCCACCAAACACGCGGCCGAAATCGTCGCCGACAAGCTGCGAAAAGTGGATATCCAGGCCGAACCCTTCCACGGCGAACTGAGCCAGGGCAAGCGCACCCAGGTGCTGCACGACTTCAAGATCAAGGTGGTGCAAGTCGTCGTCGCCACCGACGTCGCCGCCCGCGGCCTGGACGTCGCCCAGCTGCCTGTTGTCGTCAACTACGACCTGCCACGCTCAGTCACCGACTACACCCACCGCATAGGCCGCACCGGCCGCGCCGGCGAATCGGGTGTGGCCGTGAGTTTTGTGAGCGTGGGCACCGAGGCGCATTTCAAGCTGATCGAAAAGCGCCTGGGCCTCAAGGTCGCGCGCGAGCAGGTCGCGGGTTTTGAGCGGGTGGAAGTCGCGGTGGTGAACCCAGTGGACCCTGCGGGGACCGGTGGGGTCAAGGGGAAGCGGCCTAGCAAGAAGGATAAGTTGCGGGCTGCGGGGACGGCTAACAATAACTAAGCAGCGGGAGAAATGATTAGAAGTTAGATTGGCTTCTTCTGACTACTCATTTCAAACGTTTACGTGCCCGACTTGGACTTGGACTTGGAGTTGGACTTGCAAGCTTTGTTGACTCCACTTCGACTATGGCACCAAGTCTCTCCAGTCGAAGTTTTTCGTCACTCTCTGCATCCGCCTTTGCACGGGCATTGAAATTTCTCGCGGGCAATTGCATCGTGCCATGTCGCGATCTTGAGGTGACATTTGCCACCATTTCTCGAATCGCACCATGCAAAATTTGATATCCGCTCATCCTCACAGCGCGGAACCGATCTTGGCCAACGTGCTCATCGCCCTCGAAGCGCAAAAAAGCGACTGCGTCCACTTCAACCTCGTATGGGACGGTGTTCTCGCCTTTCTTGGGCTCCAATTTAATACCGTACGTCAATGCGAAATGGCGGGGATCATTAGCGCTTTGCGGATCATATTGAAGACCAGACCGCAGCAACAGGTTGTAGTTCTCGAAATCTACGTTTAACTGAGGAAATACCTCGTCCCTAGCAACTTCAGCTTTTACATTACATCTGATGTTTACGGTTAAAAACTCCAACCGATCAAGCAACAACTGCGAAGTCATGCAGTTCTCTCCAACTTAAATTCGCTAATAAAGCCATCGTTAGCCGCAGGATTATCCGCAACAAACTGGTATTCGCTCAGATTGGATAAATTCGGCAAACTTCCTTTTCCTTTTTGCCGCTCCCAATCGCGGTGCAAGATTTCGTCCTCCAACTGAATCAAAGTGGAAGCTTCGTCTTTTGCCCGCAGCAAAACACACAACCGTTCTTCCAACGCATCAGCAATGGCGTACATCGTATCGAGCGACAGATTTTGACTACCGCTAAACCAGCGAGAAACATTCGCCTCAGATACTCCCAAACGCTCTGCAATATCGACGCTTCGAAGTCCTTTCGACAGCATGCGCGCCTTCAACTGGTACGCGATATCGCTACGCCGAAGTGCAGAGAACACTTCTCTGTTATCTTGAATCGACACTTGAACTTCGCGGTTTTTTGGACTCATAAATTACTCCTGAATATAAATTTTTTCACCTGCGTCAATAAATTGAATCGCTTGTGCTTCGCAATAATTCGCTACATTTTTAGGAGTAGTTTCATCTTTTTTGTGATGAGCAAGTAAAACAATAAAGAAGCGCATGCCTTTCGCTGATAGCGGGAAGAAATATAGCCTTTCTTTCTGCCTTAGCCTTTTCAGCTCAAATATTTTGACTTTGGTCCCGCGATGATTAAAACCATGAGCTTCCTTGCATTCAACAGCAATGCCACGAAAGAACTCGTGATAGTTCTCAACGGTACTAGCGGAGGCCAATGCGCTGACGAGTTGAACAAATGTTTTTAACTTCGACGCATCATCGATGTCTTCCGTAATTGACTTGAAGAATTTTGATTTCTGAACAGTAACGTCGCCGTCAGACAAAGGCGTACAAATTCGCCAGACCTCGCTAGTAGCCTTATGACCGCCCAAAGCTTTTGACAGGCCCTTTTTGGCGTGCTCAAGGATCAATGGGACACCAATGAGCTTCAATACAGGCATAACGGAAAGGTTAACATATAAGTTAAGATTTTGCTGTACACTGACAAAAAATCAGTGAATTGGCAAATAGTGCCATGCGCCGCGCTCTGTCACCAGATGTTTCCCCACATGAGTGCCCATGTAATTAGGTAATTAATACCGATGAGGTGGCAAATGAGTTAACTACCAGCGGACGGATGACCATGCCCCCGGCTTCCGCCCCAAATGAAAAAGGCCTTCCTGCAGCTCGTCCGTAGAAAAGATTGCTGCAGAAAGGCCGGAGTGGCGACAAACGTTGTTCGGTTTGCCCCGAGCGATAGCTAATTTTTGTAGTTACAAAGGAATACTATCATGGCAAGTAAGCCCCCCGTGTCTCGGCCGAATGAACAAACTTCGGCCCGCGTCGCGAGCATTGCTTCGAAATTGCTCTCGAATCCGAAAACTCCTGCACCCGTGCGAACGGTGGCGGCCTCGGTGCTCACGCAACGAGTCCCTCCCGCCAAAAAAGGCTAGCAGCTTATCCGGTACAAAAGATCGCCTGCTAGTCA
>Ga0102589_1002397_pt1 | contig 21875 bp, 19 predicted proteins | sample AraplaMF_Col_mLB_FD_76858 | JGI IMG/M metagenome (GOLD analysis project Ga0102589, IMG submission 76858) | Arabidopsis root microbial communities from the University of North Carolina, USA - plate scrape MF_Col_mLB | ecosystem: Host-associated > Plants > Roots > Endosphere | place: USA... | reverse complement strand
AAATGAAGAAAAACTAGAAAATATGAATGTAAACGAATTTGTAGATCTATTCTTAATTTAATAATAGGGGGAATTTAGAATGGCTTGGGTTGTGAATAAACAGTCAACACAAGAGGAGCTTGCGAATCGCTTCCGAGCTTTAGTAGAAGCAAATGATATTTTGCAAATTCCTGGTGCTCATGACGCAATGGCAGCTTTAGTTGCGAGAAATACAGGCTTTTCAGCTCTTTATTTATCAGGAGCTGCTTATACTGCAAGTAAAGGACTACCCGATTTAGGAATCGTGACGTCTACTGAAGTAGCAGAGAGATCAAGAGATCTAGTAAGAGCTACAGACTTACCAGTTCTTGTTGATATTGATACAGGATTTGGCGGTGTTCTCAACGTAGCGAGAACAGCGGTAGAAATGGTAGAAGCGAAAGTTGCAGCTGTTCAAATTGAAGATCAACAATTACCAAAGAAATGTGGGCATTTAAATGGTAAGAAACTCGTTACGACAGAAGAGTTAGTTCAAAAGATTAAAGCGATTAAAGAAGTTGCACCAAGCTTATATATTGTAGCGCGCACAGATGCTCGCGGTGTAGAAGGTTTAGATGAAGCGATAGATAGAGCGAACGCTTATGTAAAAGCAGGCGCAGATGCGATATTCCCTGAAGCGCTTCAATCAGAAGAAGAGTTCCGTCTATTTAATAGTAAAGTAAATGCACCTTTACTTGCGAATATGACTGAATTCGGCAAAACGCCGTATTATAGTGCAGAGGAATTTGCGAATATGGGCTTCCAAATGGTTATTTATCCTGTAACTTCACTTCGCGTTGCAGCGAAAGCATATGAGAATGTGTTTACTTTAATTAAGGAAACAGGTTCTCAAAAAGATGCCCTTTCAAATATGCAAACGAGAAGTGAGTTATATGAAACAATTTCATATCATGACTTTGAAGAATTAGATACTGGAATTGCAAAAACAGTATTATCAGAGGATCAATAGATAAAGTGAAACTTTAATCAGTGGGGGGGTTCTTCATCCCCCACTGATTATTAGTTGAACCAATCGGACTTTTATGGGCAGTTGATCCCCCGCCTAACTTCTTTGCTTTCGCTGAATTTTGAGGCGGGGGTCTTACTGCCCATTAAAGCGGGATAAAACAACTAAGGCGATGAGAATACATCTTTGGCAAAACGGACTGCTTGATGTGAAAATTCATCGCCTTCTGTTTTCAAAAATAAGAAATTCCACTCATCGTAGACGAGCATACGTAGTAGTAAGTAAGTAAGTAAGTAAGTAAGTAAGTAAGTAAGTAAGTAAGTAAGTAAGGCCGAAATGATAGGGGGATTCAGATGGAGAAAACGAAGTTACCGTGGGATGAATTTTTTTCGCTTAATAAAGATGTGAATCATACTTTCTTTACGCCAGAAGATTTTTCTGGTGATGAAGATTTAATCGCAAAAACGACAGAACAATTCGTTAAACAAGAAATTGTTCCACAAATGGAGAATATTGAACAACATAACTATAAAGTTTCTCGTCAATTATTTGAGAAAGCTGGAGAACTTGGATTATTAAGTATCGAGGTTCCAGAAGATTACGGTGGATTTGAGTTAGGAAAGGCAGTTTCAGGGCTTGTAGCAGAAAAAATGGGATACGCTGGTGCATTTAGCGTTTCATTTAATATACACGCAGGTGTAGGTACATTGCCTTACATATATTACGGAACGAAAGAACAAAAAGAAAAATATTTGCCGAAAATTGCATCTGGAGAATGGATTGGGGCTTATGCTTTAACTGAGCCGAATGCTGGTTCTGATGCTTTAAGTGCAAAAACGAGTGCAGTATTAAATGAAGATGGTACAGCTTGGAAGTTAAATGGTGAGAAGCAGTGGATTACAAATGCTCATATGGCAGATGTATACGTTGTTTTTGCGAAGACAAATAAAGGAATGACAGCGTTTATTGTCGAAAGAACATGTGAAGGCGTATCTATTGGACTAGAAGAAAAGAAAATGGGGATTAAAGGTTCTTCAACGGCTACCCTTATTTTAGAAGATGTTGTCATTCCTGCTGAAAATGTTTTAGGGGAAGTTGGGAAAGGGCATCACGTAGCTCTTAATATTCTAAACTTTGCTAGACTAAAGCTTGCTTTTGGAAATATTGGAACAGCAAAACAAGCAATTGGTTTGTCGGTTCAATATGGAAAAGAGAGAAAACAGTTCCAAACGGAGTTAGTAGATTTTACGATGATTCAAGAGAAAATTGCAAATATGATCATTGCTACATATGGTGCAGAAAGTGCAGCTTATCGTACAGCGGGTGTAATTGATGCAGCAATTCATGAGAGTGATGAAGATCTTATGAAGAAAATGTCTCAATTTGCAATTGAATGTGCACTTAATAAAGTAAATGCTTCTGAAACACTAGGTCATATTGTAGATGAAGCTGTACAAATTCATGGTGGTTACGGTTATATGCAAGAGTACGAGGTAGAACGATTATATCGTGATGCTAGAATTAGTCGTATTTTTGAAGGAACGAACGAAATTAATAGATTAACAGTTGCCAAAATGTTAATGAAGCAAATGGAACAAATTGAAGATACAGAAGTAGAGATTGATGTAGCAAATGTCGAAAGAAACCATCGTTACATTTTATTAGCGAAAAAATTGTTGAAACAATCTTTGAAAACGCTCTCTAAAACTCCAGGATTAAAAATTGATCAAGAGCAAGAATTTTCACGTGTATTATCAAATATGTTAACGGACGTGTACGTCATGGAATCAGCATTTTTACGTACGAGTAAAGCCATTAGTAAAAATGGTGAAGAGAAAGAGCGTACGAAACAAATGATAACTGACGTTATTTGTGAAGAAGGCTATCGTAAAGTAGAAGAAGCGGCGATTTCTATACTTTCAGCGGCTGTTACAGAAGAACAAGATAGACATGTGATTTTAACTGAAATTCGTCAATTATTAGTGCCTTTATACACGAACGTATTTACAAAAAAGAGAGAGATTGCGAAAGCTATTATAAATCGCGGAAAGTATATTGTGTAAATAGGAGGAAAGCGATATGAAAAAGATTGGTTTTATCGGTTTAGGTAACATGGGTCTTCCGATGTCTAAAAATTTAGTTAAATCAAGTTACACAGTATACGGTGTGGATTTAAATAAAGAGGCTGAAGCTTCCTTTGAAAAAGAAGGAGGAATTATTGGCTTATCAATCTCAAAGCTAGCAGAAACATGCGATGTGATCTTTACAAGTTTACCTTCACCTCGCGCTGTTGAAGCGGTATATTTTGGCGAAGAAGGATTATTTGAAAATAGTCACTCGAATGTAGTTTTAATTGATACAAGTACTGTATCTCCACAGTTAAACAAACAGTTAGAGGAAGCTGCGAAGGAAAAGAAATTAGACTTTTTAGCAGCACCTGTTAGTGGTGGGGTAATTGGAGCCGAAAACCGTACATTAACGTTTATGGTTGGTGGATCAAAAGAGGTATATGAGAAAACGGAATCTATCATGAGCGTACTAGGAGCGAATGTTTTCCATGTTAGTGAGAAGATTGATAGTGGTACAACAGTTAAATTAATTAATAACCTATTAATTGGTTTTTATACAGCTGGCGTAAGTGAAGCTTTAACATTAGCGAAAAAGAATAATATGGATTTAGATAAAATGTTTGATATTTTAAATGTAAGTTACGGTCAAAGTAGAATTTATGAGCGCAATTATAAAAGTTTCATTGCATCAGAAAACTACGAACCAGGCTTTACTGTGAATTTATTAAAGAAAGATTTAGGATTTGCAGTAGATTTAGCGAAAGAAAGCGAACTTCACTTACCAGTAAGCGAAATGCTATTAAATGTATATGAAGAAGCAAGTGAAGCAGGGTATGGTGAAAACGATATGGCTGCTTTATATAAGAAAGTTAGTGAGCAATTAATTTCTAATCAAAAATAATAGACGTAAATACATCATAAAAAAGGAGAGAATATAATGATTACAACTGAAATTAAACGAGTAAAAAATCATATTAATGGTGAGTGGGTAGAATCTACTGGTACAGAAGTAGAAGCAGTTCCAAATCCGGCGACTGGAAAAATTATCGCTTACGTTCCGCTATCTCCGAAAGAAGATGTTGAAAAAGCTGTTGAAGCGGCAAAAGCAGCATACGAAACATGGTCTAAAGTGCCAGTTCCGAACCGTTCAAGACAATTGTATAAATATTTACAGCTTTTACAAGAAAACAAAGAAGAGCTTGCTAAAATCATTACGCTTGAAAATGGTAAAACATTAACAGATGCAACTGGTGAAGTACAGCGTGGTATTGAAGCAGTAGAACTTGCAACATCTGCACCAAATTTAATGATGGGACAAGCTCTACCGAATATTGCTAGCGGCATTGATGGATCGATTTGGCGCTATCCAATTGGAGTTGTTGCGGGTATTACACCGTTTAACTTCCCAATGATGATTCCATTATGGATGTTCCCACTTGCAATTGCTTGCGGTAATACATTCGTATTAAAAACATCTGAAAGAACGCCACTTTTAGCTGAGCGACTTGTAGAGTTATTCTATGAAGCTGGTTTCCCAAAAGGTGTATTAAATTTAGTACAAGGCGGAAAAGATGTTGTAAATAGCATTTTAGAAAATAAAGATATTCAAGCTGTTTCGTTCGTTGGATCTGAGCCAGTAGCTCGTTACGTTTATGAAACGGGTACGAAACACGGGAAACGTGTACAAGCGTTAGCTGGTGCAAAAAATCATGCGATTGTAATGCCAGATTGCAATCTTGAGAAAACAGTACAAGGTGTAATTGGTTCTGCATTCGCTAGTAGTGGAGAACGCTGCATGGCATGTTCAGTAGTAGCGGTAGTAGATGAAATTGCTGATGAATTCATCGACGTACTAGTAGCAGAGACGAAGAAGTTAAAAGTAGGTGATGGTTTCCACGAAGAAAATTATGTTGGACCATTAATTCGTGAATCTCATAAAGAGCGTGTACTAGGCTATATTAATAGCGGTGTAGCAGATGGAGCTACTTTATTAGTAGATGGCCGCAAAATTAAGGAAGAAGTTGGAGAAGGTTACTTTGTAGGTGCGACAATCTTTGATGGTGTAAATCAAGAAATGAAAATTTGGCAAGATGAAATTTTCGCTCCAGTATTAAGCATTGTAAGAGTTAAAGATTTAGAAGAAGGTATTAAACTAACAAATCAATCTAAATTTGCAAATGGTGCAGTTATTTATACGTCAAACGGTAAGCATGCACAAACGTTCCGTGATAATATCGATGCTGGTATGATCGGTGTAAACGTAAACGTTCCAGCACCAATGGCATTCTTCGCATTCGCAGGAAATAAAGCTTCATTCTTTGGTGATTTAGGTACAAATGGTACAGATGGTGTACAATTCTATACACGTAAAAAAGTTGTAACTGAGCGCTGGTTTTAATAAAGAGTAGACAGCCAAATCGGTTATTAAATGAAAACCACCACTTAGAATAGTGGTGGTTTTCGTTTTGTTAATTATTTTTTTCAAAAGCTAGTTTAATACCAAAACCAATTAAGACGATTCCCGTTAACCCTTGAATATAACGTTGCGTCTTCGGTTTTTTCATAAAAGCACTAATTTTATCAATTAAAAATATATAAAAAGCGAACCAAATTACTGTTAAAACGAGGTAAGTAAGGCCCATGACGAGAAGTTGGATAAACGTATTATGATTTGGATTTAAAAATTGCGGTAAAAAGGTTAAAAAGAAGACTGCAACTTTCGGGTTTAATAAATTTGTAAGAAACCCTTGGCGAAAGCAAGAAGAGTGTTCGTCTTCATGATTTAAAGGTATATCGGCTGTATCAACACTTTCTTTATTTCTTACTGCTAAAAGGGCTTTAATACCAATATAAATTAAATATAGAGCTCCAACGTACTTGAAAATAGAAAATAAAAGAGCTGACTTTACAATAAGTGCGGATAGTCCGATTACTGCTGCTAACGTATGAATCAAAAGTGCAATACATGTGCCGAACACTGTTTTTACTCCACCCATCTTACCGGCAACTAATGTGTTTTTCGTGGCCATTGCAGTATCAGGACCAGGTAAAATAATAAGACAAATAGACATAATGATGAAAAGAAAAAAATTTTCAATCATAGTCGCTCCTCCTTTTTATTTTTAGAATATTTGATTAAAAATAGTGTAGCACATATTTCGATTTAATAAAATTAAATTTTATTAAAAAATATTAAATAGGAAAGAGGCTATACATCCGCGTAATTACACGAATATATAGCCTCAGGTTTATCCCGAATGAACGGATGATTGGTGAGGGGGTAAACCACCACTTATGCGTTTAGTAAGTTAAAGAATCGATTTACATCTTCTTCTGAAACATCACTTAACTGCTTATATTTATAATTCGGATTTTGATCTTTATCAACGACAACAGAGCGTACTCCTTCGAAGAAATCTGCATGTCTCATGAAATTTTTAGCAAGTACAAGGTCGGTAGCAAAACATTCTTCAACAGACTTATTTTGTCCATCAATAAACTGTTTTAATGTTACTTTTAACGAAATAGGGGATTTTGATAATAGCGTTTCTTTCGTTTTTAAAGCAAAGGAACCTTGATCTTTCTCCAATGATTGGATGATTTCTTCAATTGTATCGAATGCAAAGTGTGAATTCATTTCTTCTAATGAAGAAGCAAGTTCGCTTTCTAAGCTTGGAGCAGTTGCAAATGTACGAATGACTTCTTTTAAATTAGTATGTACATCATCTTCTTTATGCCAATTTACACTTTCAAGTTCAGTAAGGAAATTTGGTAATGAATCAGATGTCATAAAGTAATCAGCAGCGTTTATAAATAATACGTCTGAAGCTTTTAAAATAGATGCCGTTAAAGCAACATAGCGGCCGGCAAACCCTGGAGCTTTATTTAAGAAATAAGCAGCACCGACGTCTGGGAAGAAGCCGATATTCATCTCTGGCATTGCCCATTTCGTACGCTCAGTTACAATTCGATATTTTGCACCATTTGTAAGACCGACACCACCGCCCATTACAATTCCATCTAAACAGGCGATGATTGGTTTTTTATATTGATAAATATATGTATCAATTTCATACTCTTCTTCAAAAAAACGCTCCGCATGCTGTAATGCAGCTTCATTTGAACGTGCTTCATAAAGAGTTTTAATGTCGCCGCCTGCACAAAAACCTTTTGTGCCAGCTCCTTTTAATACGATAAGCGCAATTCGCTCGTCATTTTCCCATTCTTTCAGTTTTTGCCCAATTGGTTGTAACATGTCATAAGATAAAGAATTAAGTGCTTTTGGGCGGTTTAAAGTAATTGATGCAACTCCGTTTTCACTAACAGAAAATAAAACGTGTTCAGTCATAATTCATCCTCCCTTACATATCTTCTTATTCTTAATTCTTGATACGTACTGAAATGTCCTTTATAAACTTTGTCTAAAGTTGGCGATACATGTTAATTTGCCAAATGCATATTTTGACGAGTTATATTTGCAGGATTTCGGAGGTTGAAAATGAATATTACAACATTACTGTAATTGTAATTATTTGAAGTTAGCATGATAAACACGCTATTATATAGGTGTAAATTGTACATAATCACCTTAAAAAGGGTATTTGAAATGATTATGATAATAGAAATATTGCTTTTTATTAGAAATAGAGAAAGGAGAAATCGGAATGCCAGGACCTTTACTGTTGTCGGTGATTATTTTGTCTTCTTTAATGATAGGGATAACTCAGTTTTTTCATCATACAGATACGACAGAGGAAGTGAAGGATAAAGTACGTCTCGTATTTCCGATTTTTATTATATCTATTTCTTTTTGTATTCTATTAAATAAGGATGGGTACATTGTCGCTGTATTTTCATTTTTTGTAGCGATTGTTTTAATTACAGTTTTATATTATGTAATGAAAGACTTTATACAAAAATAAAGATGTCACATGAGACATTTTTATTTTTGTATAAAATAAAATTTCACATACCGTATTATATGTAAAAAATAAAAAACATATAGCGATAGAAAAGTATATACTTTGCCGTGTATTTACTTGTCAATCTTGCATAGCCAATATACTATTAATAGTGTAGAGATTAGAAAAAGGGGTTGTATCTATCATGAAATTTGAGATGCACACAAAAATTATTTCAAATGAAAAAGAAGTAAGGTTACATATAGAAGAAAACGTATTTCAATTAAAATTGGATGGTTATCACTTATTTACAGTTCAAGAAATATTACCTTTATATAAATCAAATGAAGAAAGAATTGGTAGTGCAATGATACAAAAGTTAGAGTGGGAGAACGGAAAAACTACTATAAACTATCAACTCGTATCACTAAAATCAGTAAATTAAAAGGAGCAGGACAATATGAAGTTATTTCATACAGCGGATTGGCATTTAGGAAAGCTTGTTCATGGCGTGTATATGACTGAAGATCAAAAAATTGTATTAGATCAGTTTGTACAAGCTGTTGAAGAAGAAAAACCAGATGCCGTAATTATTGCAGGCGATTTATACGACCGAGCAATTCCACCAACAGAAGCAGTAGACTTATTAAATGATGTGTTACAAAAAATAGTGATTGATTTACAAACGCCAGTTATTGCGGTTGCAGGTAACCATGATAGTCCTGATCGTATTCATTTTGGTAGTAGTTTAATGAAGAAACAAGGGTTATTTATTGTGGGACAATTTCAATTTCCATATGATCCAATTATATTAAATGATGAACATGGTGAGGTTCACTTCCATCTCGTTCCATATGCTGATCCAAGCATAGTTAGACATGTATTGAAAAATGAAGACGTACGTTCACACGATGATGCGATGCGTATTTTTATGAATGAGCTTTCTGAAACGATGGATAAAGAAGCTAGACATGTATTTGTAGGTCATGCATTTGTAACTTCTGCGGGAGAAGCAGAGGAGAATACAAGTGATGCAGAACGACCACTTTCAATTGGTGGTGCTGAATACGTAAATAGTCATTATTTTGATAAGTTTCATTACACAGCGCTTGGACATTTACATCAAGCGCATTTCGTACGTAATGAGACAATTCGATATTCAGGTTCGCCACTTGCATATTCTATTTCTGAAGAAAAACATAAAAAAGGATATTATATTGTAGAACTGGACGAGCAAGGTGAAGTAACAATTGAAAAAAGGTTACTTACACCACGCCGTAAAATGCGAACAGTAGAAGCAAAAATAGATGAATTATTACAACATCCAATAAGTGAAGATTACGTGTTTGTAAAATTATTAGATGAAAATCCTGTCTTGCAGCCAATGGAAAAAATACGCTCTGTATATCCAAATGCAATGCATGTTGAAAGATCTATTCAAAGACGAGAGTTCACAGAGTCAAATGAAGTAACAGTTTCAAGACATAAAACGGATGATTTATCGCTATTAAAGGCTTTTTATAAAGAAATGAAAGGCTTAGATTTATCAGAAGAGAAAGAACGTCTATTTGTAGAGGTACTACAAACAGTGCAAGAACGGGAAGGTGAACGAGGATGAGACCGATTCAGCTTATTATGACAGCATTTGGACCGTATAAACAGAAAGAAGTAATCGATTTTAACGATCTTGGAGATCATCGTATTTTTGCCATTTCTGGGAATACAGGAGCTGGAAAGACAACGATTTTTGATGCGATTTGTTATGTGTTATATGGTGAGGCAAGCGGAGAAGAACGTAGTGATACGAGCATGCTGCGCAGTCAATTTGCTGATGATAATATGTATACTAGTGTAGAACTAACCTTTCAGCTAAAAGGGAAACGTTTTGAAATAAAACGACAACTTGGACATAAAAAACAAGGGAACAAGACGATTACAGGACATGCAGTAGAATTATATGAAGTGATTGGTGAAGAGAAGGTTCCAGCTGTTGATCGTTTTCATGTAACGGATGTAAATAAAAAAGTGGAAGATTTAATTGGTTTAAGTAAACATCAATTTAGCCAAATTGTTATGTTACCGCAAGGGGAATTCCGAAAACTATTAACATCTGAGACAGAAAACAAAGAAGAAATTTTGCGTCGTATTTTCAAAACAGATCGTTATAAGTTAATGCGTGAGTTACTTGATCAAAAACGAAAACAATGGAAAGACGTCTTACAAGAAAAACAGAAAGAGCGAGAGTTATACTTCCGTAATGTTTTTAAATTACCAATCCGAGATGGATCATTATTAGAGACATTAGTGGAACAAGAACATGTAAATACTCATCAAGTAGTAGAAGCATTAGAACAAGAAACAGATGTGTATAAGGCAGAAGTTGAGCAATTACAAGTAGAACAAGAAGTTCAAACGAAGCAATTAAAAGATGCTGAAACACGTTTTCATGCAGCGAAATCTGTAAATGAGAAATTTATAGATTTACAACAAAAGAATGAGAAATATAATACTTTACAAGAAAACCGTACAGTTATTGAAATGAAAGAAACATCTTTTAAACGTGCGGAAGAAGCGAAGCGCTTATTACCATTTGAACAATGGTACGAAGAAGCAATACAAAATGAGCAGAAGGCTGAAAATTTGTTAAAACAGATAATCGCCAAAAAAGAAAATATAACGAATAGCTTTGAACTAGCTCAGGAGAAATATGAAGCAATAAAGAATAAAGAACCTGAGAGAGAAGATGCAAAAAAACTTGTTCAAAGATTAGAAGAGTTACAACCGATTATTGCATCATTAGCTGAGAAGCAGTTGAATTTACAAAATGCAGAAATTCAAGTTGGGAAATTAAAAGAAGGTATGCACAACTTAGAGCGACAATTAGACGAGCATACAAATCAAAAACAGCTAATGTCTGGTGAATTGCAGCAATTAGAACGAGCACTTGAGCAATATGTCGATAAAGTAGAAGAACTAACGAATATGCGAGAAGATGCAAAAGTTTTAAAGCAAGCATATGATGTTTGGCAAGAAAAACAAAAATTCGAGCAAGAAAAAGAAGCGGCATATAATAAGAGGCAAATGGCAGTGAACGCATATGAAAATATGGAACGCCGCTGGTTAAGTGAACAAGCTGGAATATTAGCTCTTCATCTACATGATGGTGAATCTTGTCCAGTATGTGGTAGTACGGACCATCCGAAAAAGGCTACAGAGCAAAGTAATGCGATCGATGAAAAAGAGTTAAATGATTTAAGAGACAAGAAGAATGTTGCTGAAAAATTACATGTTCAATTAGAGGAGAAATGGAATTTCTATCATCTTCAATATGAACAGGTAATAGAAGAGGTTAAGAAGCGAGGCTATGGCTCGGAAGAATTAGCTGAAACATATAGTGCGCTTGTTCAAAAGGGAAAACAATTAGTAACTGAAGTGAATACGTTAAAAGCAAGCGAAGAAACGCGTAAGCAAACTGCTGTGAATATAAAAAGCGTAGAAGAAAAAGTGGATGCACTTCAGAAGCAACAGCGTGAGGTAGAAACAGAGCAGCACCGTATAGAAATGGAGTGTATGCAGCTTCGTACGTCATATGAACATGATAAGAAAAATATTCCTGAAAACTTACAAACAGTCCAAGCTTGGAAAGTCCAGTTTGACCAAGCTATGCATCAACTCAAATTAATGGAGGACGAATGGAAGAAAGTGCAGGAAGCGTATCAACATTGGCAAAATGAAAATATACGAATTCAAGCAGAACAGGAAAGTGTTTCTAATCAATTTGAAAGTACAAAATTGAAGAAAGAAGAGACTTTCGTGCGCTTTATGAAAGAGCTTGAGCAGAGCGGATTTACAAATCAATCTACGTATAAAGAAGCTAAATTAAATGATGCCGAGATGGAGAGGTTACAAAAAGAAATTCAAAGCTATTATTCATCTCTTGAAGTACTTGCAAAACAAATTGAAGAGTTACGTGCTGAATTAAAAGATAAAGAGTATATGGATATTACAGCGTTAGATGAACATATAAAAGATTTAGAAATAAATCTTGATATCATTAAAGAAAAACGTCAGCGTGCGCAAAATGCAGTAACATATATTTCTGATTTACATGAAAATATTAGACGTATTGATGAGCAAATTCATGAGGAAGAAAAAGCGTTCCAAGAACTTGTTGATTTATATGAAGTAATGAAAGGTGATAACGAAAGCCGTATATCATTTGAACGTTACATCTTAATTGAGTATTTAGAACAAATTGTTCAAATTGCAAACGAACGATTACGTAAATTATCAAATGGACAATTTTATTTAAAACGAAGTGAACGAGTTGAAAAGAGAAATCGTCAAAGTGGCTTAGGATTAGATGTATACGACGCATATACTGGCCAAACACGCGATGTAAAAACATTATCTGGCGGTGAGAAATTTAATGCATCGCTTTGCTTAGCGCTCGGAATGGCAGACGTCATTCAAGCATATGAAGGCGGTATTTCCATCGAAACGATGTTTATCGACGAAGGATTCGGTTCATTAGATGAGGAGTCATTAACAAAAGCGGTTGACGCCTTAATTGACTTACAAAAATCAGGCCGATTTATCGGTGTTATTTCACACGTTCAAGAGCTGAAAAACGCAATGCCAGCTGTATTAGAAGTAACGAAGCAGAAGGATGGGTGTAGTCAGACGAGGTTTGTGGTGAAGTAAGTTCAATTATAATTCATACTTTAAGTTATTAGTATAGAACTTATGATAAAACAAATGCCATCTCTTTATTGAGGTGGCATTTGTTTGTTATTCTTAGGAGTTATCTGGAGAAGGCGGTGTATTTTCCAAACGATTATAAGCTTTAAAGGCCGAAATTGCCGATATAACACCACCTACTAAAAATAAAGCTGATCCACTGACCAATATGATACGACTGACATATGTTTCGCGAGCTTCTTCAACTTCTTCTTGTAACATTGTTGGCATTTGTACTCCTCCCAAACAACATTTGTTTTGTAGATAGTATATACAAATGCCTAAAATATGTTAAAATCACTGGATAGTGTTAGGAGAAAGTATATAGTTAGATGTGAATTATTTGAAAAATCTTCATTATAAATTTATGCTAACTTCACATAGAGCACATATTAACATTGTATTATGTATATGTACCAAATAAATAAAGTGAATTGTATTTCATTCTGTTTTTAAAAATTTAAAATTCTATTATTTTTATATAAAGGTTTCACATCGGAGTTTTAAATATTTTGGAAATAGATCTAAATAAGAGAAATTCACATAAAAGGGGAATGTCTTATGACAACATATACGAGTGAAATGAGAAAAAGTTTAGTTTCAGAAGAAGATGTAGATATTTTAAAAATTATGGCTCACCCAATCCGATTACAAATTGTAAATGAATTAAGTACGAGAAAAACTTGTAATGTAACGCAATTAACAGAATTATTAAACATTCCACAATCGACGGTTTCACAACATTTATCAAAAATGAAGGGTAAAGTGTTACGAGCTGAAAGAAGAGGGTTAGAAATTTATTATCACATTAATAATTTAAAAGCGAGTAAGATTGTAAGTGTTTTAGGATATATAAACTAATGAAGTATTTTCATATAAAATAGCCGCTGCTGGTAAGCAGCGGCTATTTTGTGTTGTTTTATGTATTCGCATTTAAAATTTTATAGTTTTTATGATTTACAATTGTTCGATCAAATTCAAAAGTACCACCGCTTACATTTGTGATTTCAACTAAGACCGATTCAGTATAAAGTTTTAGTACAGATCCTGTAATCTTTAAATTATTTCGTTGAAAAAGTATAGTATCCCCTACGTTTGCTTTCATAGTACCTCCTCATTAAAGACAGAAATATTTTTTTATTATATATATTAAACCACGTATAGATATATTAGTGAATATTTAGTTTTGTTTATCAATAAAATATTTTTTATTTTATAAAAAATAAAGTGCATCGTAGTGTAAAAATCATTTTTTTCTATTTGTATAGGAAAATCAAAATTTTGTAATCTAGCTATGATATAACTTGAGAAATAATTTTTATAAAAGAAGAGGATAAAACAGCTGTAAGTCATACGGATGTAAAACATGATAATAGCTACTTACGTATTTAATAATTCTTTTTTTGTATTTCGTCCTTCGTTTTCTGTAACTGATTCCATATTTTTGACGCTCTATCTTGTAAGTGCTTACATAAGCGGGGACATCTTATACAATGAAGGTGTTAAATCAAAAGAGGTGGTCAATATGAACATAAAAAAAGTAAATTTAGCGAAAAGCATTGAAATAGAAAGAGGAGGCGGGAAGGTATGAAAAAATCAAATGTTAATCCATGGCTGGTTGTCCTTGGCACAGTCATCGTACAAATGGGGCTTGGAACAATATATACATGGAGTTTATTCAATCAGCCTTTAGTTAGCAAATACGGTTGGAGTCTTAACGCAGTTGCTATAACTTTCTCAATTACTAGTCTTTCCTTAGCATTTTCAACTTTATTTGCAAGTAAATTGCAAGAAAAATGGGGACTTCGTAAACTTATTATGATAGCTGGACTGGCATTAGGACTTGGGTTAGTACTTAGTTCACAAGCTTCTTCATTAATATTGCTGTATGTACTAGCAGGAGTTGTTGTAGGTTATGCAGATGGTACAGCATATATCACTTCACTATCCAATTTAATAAAGTGGTTTCCAAAGCGTAAAGGTTTAATTGCTGGAATTTCTGTCTCTGCATATGGTTCAGGTAGCTTAATCTTTAAATACGTTAACGCACAGTTAATTGAATCAGTTGGCGTATCACAAGCGTTTATATACTGGGGTTTAATTGTTACAGCTATGATTGTCCTTGGAGCTTGTTTAATCCATCAAGCTGCTGATCAAGGTGCGGTTCATGAAACAAAAACTCATGAATATACAACGAAAGAAATGTTAGGCACAAAACAAGTATACTTATTATTTATAATGTTATTTACATCATGTATGAGTGGCTTATACTTAATTGGTATGGTAAAAGATATTGGTGTTCAACTTGTAGGACTTAGCGCAGCGACAGCAGCTAATGCGGTGGCTATGGTTGCAATCTTCAATACATTAGGTCGTATTATTTTAGGACCGTTATCAGATAAAATCGGTCGTTTAAAAATCGTTACTGGTACTTTTGTTATTATGGCAAGTTCAGTCTTAGTTCTAAGTTTCGTAGATTTAAATTATGGTATTTACTTCGTATGTGTAGCAAGTGTAGCATTTTGCTTTGGTGGAAATATCACTATTTTCCCAGCTATCGTCGGTGATTTCTATGGTATGAAAAACCATAGTAAGAACTACGGAATTGTGTATCAAGGATTTGGATTTGGAGCGCTTGCAGGTTCCTTTATCGGTGCACTTCTGGGTGGATTCAAACCAACCTTTATGGTGATCGGCGTATTATGTGTCGTGTCATTTATTATAGCAATTGTAATTCAAGCACCTAAGCAGAAAAAAGAGCGAGAAGATGAGTATCGTAGCGTAGCATAAGTATATAAATCTTCTATCACACTATGATTACGAAAAAGCATCCTATTAAATAGGGTGCTTTTTTATGAATTATTCTAACGAGGTTATATAATCTTTGGAACCATTTGAGACAAAAAAAGTGAGTGAAACACTCATTTGGATTATATTGGAATATTAAAAGTGATATATTATATTCGAAATATGTATTAAATCTTAAATTATAAACAAGACATACATCAGTAATTGCAAGATATATTTTCTCGATATTTTCAGAAAAATGTTGAGAAAATATATACTTGAGTTTTTGATAAGGCTTTGTAAATGAAGGTATCTACAGTTTATCTTCTTCAATTTTACAAAAAAGGAGTTTAAATGTGTAATGAAGGTACTTATTATTGCTTTTAGATGTAATTATATTGAGAATCACTAAAATATTTTGTCTGAAAAATAAAAATAGGTTGACAAGTTCATTGAGAAAGATTATCATTTCGATGTAAGAATATTAAATGAAAAACATTATCAATGAATAATATTTTGATGAAAAGTACACTTGACCAATTAATTTAGTAAGTGTATTATTTTTTACATTGATAATGATAATCATTATCGTTATTTATTGAATGAGATTAATTTGTAAATGAAAGGATAGAGGAAATGAACTTAGGGGAATTTAATGGGAAAACGGTTTTAGTAACAGGTGCAGCCCAAGGTATAGGTAGTGTTGTTGCCAAAATGTTTTTAGAAAGAGGAGCTACAGTTATTGCGGTTGATCAAAATGAAGAGGGGTTAAATGTGCTCTTAAATGAAAATGAATTAAATGAAATACGTATGAAAACGTTTCGTTTAGATGTGAGTGATAGTACCGCAGTTGAAGACATGGTAAACGGTATTGAAAATGATATAGCACTGATAGATATATTAGTTAATGTTGCAGGGGTTTTACGTATGGGGGCGATTCACTCTTTAAGTGATGAAGATTGGAATAAAACATTCTCTGTAAATTCTACAGGAGTTTTCTATATGTCCCGAGCGGTAAGTAAACGTATGATGCAAAGAAATTCAGGGGCAATTGTTACAGTTGGTTCCAATGCAGCAAATACCCCGAGAATGGATATGGCTGCATATGCGGCATCCAAAGCTGCAACGACGATGTTTATGAAGTGTTTAGGATTAGAACTTGCAGCATATAACATTCGCTGTAACTTAGTTTCTCCAGGTTCAACTGAAACTGAAATGCAAAGGTTACTATGGGCTGATGAGAATGGAGCAAAAAATATCATTGCTGGTTCTCAAAGTACATATAGACTCGGTATACCATTACAAAAAATTGCACAGCCTTCAGAAGTTGCCGAAGCGGTATTGTTTTTAGCTTCAGATAAAGCGAGTCATATTACAATGCATAATTTATGTGTCGATGGCGGAGCTACATTAGGCGTTTAATAAAAAAATAGGGGGCTACTATATTATGAATGAACTTATGGCTGTAAAGGAACTGTCAGAAAAACTTTTAGAAGATTATAAGACTGAATCTTCATTCTTTTTCGCTTCACCTACTCGAACAATATTGACAGAAGGAGAGCTTACTACAGTAAAGCATCGTGAAATTGAAAGTTTTCCAGAACTTGTACAAGTGGTATTACGTAATGCAAAACAAGCTGGAAATCCGAATCCTATCGTTGTTGGTGCTTTGCCATTTGATCGTAGAAAAGAAATGCAACTTATCGTACCAGAATATTGCAGAATATCTGAACGATTACAATTAGATACAACAAACCAGCTTGAAACAAATGAGAAATTAACATTTGAAATGACACCTGTACCAGATCCTGAAGTGTATATGAATGGTGTGAAGCAAGGAATTGAAAAAATACAAAACGGAGATTTAAAGAAAATCGTTCTATCTAGATCGTTAGATGTTAAATCTTCCAAAAAGATTAATAAGCAAAAACTTCTTCGAGAATTAGCAGAGCATAATAAGCACGGTTATACATTTGCTGTGAATTTACCGGAAGATGAAAACGAGTGTAATAAAACATTAATTGGAGCAAGCCCTGAATTACTCGTTTCACGTAATGGTATGCAAGTTATTTCTAATCCGTTAGCCGGTTCAAGACCGCGTAGTGATGATCCAGTAGAAGATAAAAGAAGAGCAGAGGAATTACTTTCTTCTCCAAAAGATTTACATGAACATGCGGTAGTAGTAGAAGCGGTTGCTGCTGCGCTTCGCTCATACTGTCACACATTACATGTTCCAGAAAAACCATCCGTTATTCATAGTGAAGCGATGTGGCATTTGTCTACTGAAGTGAAAGGTGAACTAAAGGATCCGAATACTACTTCTTTAGAATTAGCAATTGCTCTTCATCCTACGCCAGCAGTTTGCGGAACGCCTATGGAAGAAGCGAGAGAGGCGATTCAAAAAATTGAGCCATTTGACCGTGAATTCTTTACAGGAATGCTAGGATGGAGCGATTTAAATGGAAATGGTGAATGGATTGTTACAATTCGTTGTGCTGAAGTGCAAGAAAATACACTTCGACTATTTGCAGGAGCGGGAGTTGTTGCTGAGTCAAAACCAGAAGATGAGTTAGCAGAAACATCAGCTAAGTTCCAAACAATGCTGAAGGCTCTAGGGTTAAGTGATAATTCATTGAATGAAAAATAGGGGGAAGAAAGAATGTTAATAGGTTATACAAAGTGGCCAAAAGAATTTGCCGATCACTATCGAGAGGAAGGGTGTTGGCTTGGTGAAACATTTGGCGGGATGTTAAGAGAGCGGGCTGAAAAATATGGAGATCAAATTGCGGTTGTAAGTGGTAATACGCATATTACGTATAGTGAGCTTGATAAAAAAGTAGATCGCTTAGCGTCAGGTTTACTGAACTTAGGAATAAAGCAAGAGGATAGAGTTGTAATCCAATTACCTAACGTTATCGAGTTTTTCGAAATATGTTTTGCGCTATTTCGAATTGGAGCACTTCCTGTCTTTGCACTACCTTCGCATCGAAGCAGTGAAATTAGTTATTTTTGTGAGTTTGGTGAGGCGAGTGCTTACGTTATTTCAGATAAGGCTCTCGGCTTTGATTATCGAAAACTAGCAAGAGAAGTGAAAGAGAAAGTGCCAACTTTACAACATGTAATTGTAGTAGGAGAAGAAGAAGAGTTTGTGAACATAAGTGATCTGTATATAGATTCCATTCCATTACCAGAAGTTCAGCCAAGTGATGTTGCGTTTCTTCAATTGTCAGGAGGGACAACAGGACTTTCTAAATTAATTCCTAGAACACATGATGACTATATTTATAGTTTACGTGTTAGCGCTGAAATTTGTAATTTGAATACGGATAGCGTCTATATGGCAGTTCTTCCAGTAGCACACAATTACCCGATGAGTTCTCCAGGGACATTTGGAACTTTCTATGCGGGTGGAAAAGTAGTGTTGGCAAATGGAGGTAGTCCAGACGAGGCATTTGCTCTTATAGAAAAAGAAAAAGTTACGATTACTGCTCTCGTTCCGCCATTAGCAATGATCTGGCTTGATGCTGCATCTTCTCGTAATAACGATTTATCGAGCCTAGAAGTGATTCAAGTCGGAGGTGCGAAATTTGGCGCTGAGGTTGCAAAGCGTATACGCCCTACATTTGGATGTACGTTACAGCAAGTGTTCGGTATGGCAGAAGGTTTAGTAAATTACACAAGATTAAATGATCCTGAAGAAATCATCATTTATACACAAGGTAGACCGATGTCTACATACGACGAAGTAAGGGTTGTTGATGAAAATGATAACGATGTAAAAGTTGGTGAAGTAGGAAGTTTATTAACAAGAGGACCATATACAATTCGTGGTTATTATAAAGCGGAAGAGCATAATGCACGTTCATTTACAGAAGATGGATTTTATCGTACAGGTGATCTTGTGAAAGTAAATGAACAAGGCTACATCATTGTAGAAGGTAGGGATAAAGATCAAATTAACCGTGGTGGTGAGAAAGTTGCTGCGGAAGAGGTTGAAAATCATCTATTAGCACATGATGCAGTACATGATGTTGCAATTGTATCAATGCCTGACGATTATTTAGGAGAACGTACTTGTGCATTTGTTATAGCTCGCGGACAAGCTCCGACAGTAAGTGAATTAAAAATGTTTTTAAGAGAACGCGGTATAGCTGCTTATAAAATTCCAGATCGAATTGAATTTATTGAATCATTCCCGCAAACAGGTGTTGGAAAGGTAAGCAAAAAAGAATTACGTAAAGTCATTGCTGAAAAGCTTATTACCGTAAAACGATAAAGAATATAAAAATTGGAAGGAAGTGATTAGATGGCTATCCCATCTATTTCAGTATACAAAATGCCAGTTGAATCAGAACTACCAAAAAATAAAGTGAACTGGACGCCAGATCCAAAACGTGCGGTTCTTTTAATCCATGACATGCAAGAATATTTTCTTGATGCATATAGCGATAAAGAGTCACCGAAAGTAGAACTCATTTCAAATATTAAGGTGATAAGAGAAAGATGTAAGGAACTTGGTATACCAGTTGTTTATACAGCACAACCAGGTGGACAAACGTTAGAACAACGAGGGTTATTACAAGACTTCTGGGGTGATGGTATTCCTGCTGGACCAGATAAAAAGAAAATTGTCGATGAACTTACTCCTGATGAGAATGATATATTCTTAACAAAATGGAGATATAGTGCATTTAAAAAGACAAATCTATTAGAAATTTTAAATGAGCAAGGAAGAGATCAACTTATTATTTGCGGTATTTATGCGCATATTGGCTGCCTTTTAACAGCTTGTGAAGCGTTTATGGATGGTATAGAGCCGTTCTTTGTAGCAGATTCAGTGGCGGATTTTTCATTAGAGCATCATAAACAAGCATTAGAGTATGCATCTAATAGATGTGCAGTAACGACATCAACCAACTTACTGTTAAAAGATTTACAAAATGTAAAAGGCGATAAGAGTGAAGTGATCACTTTACAGGAAGTGCATGAACTAGTTGCACAATTACTTCGTGAACCAGTAGAAAGTGTTGAAACTGATGAAGATTTATTAAATAGAGGACTCGATTCGGTCAGAATTATGAGTTTAGTAGAGAAGTGGCGTCGCGAAGGAAAAGAAATCACTTTTGCAGATTTAGCAGAGAACCCAACCGTTGTCGATTGGTACCGCTTATTATCTCCGCAAACAGAACATGTACTTTAATATAGACTACATAATAAAGGGGTAGTAAAGAATGCCTAATAGTCAAAAGGTTCGTCATTCATTATCATCTGCGCAGACTGGTATGTGGTTTGCACAGCAATTAGATCCGTTGAATCCGATTTATAATACTGGGGAATATGTAGAAATAAACGGAAATATTAATCAAGATATTTTTGAATTAGCAGTACGTAAAGTTGTAACAGAAGCAGAAACACTACATGTTCGTTTCGAAGAGGATGAAATGGGACCATGGCAAGTTATTGAAGAATTACAGTTTCATATGCATTTTATTGATGTTCGTAAAGAAGAAAATCCTGAAGAAGCTGCTAAATTATGGATGAAAAATGATTTATCTATGCCAGTCGATTTGAAAACAGATACATTATTTACTGAAGCACTTATTCAAGTTGAAAATAATCGTTTCTTTTGGTATCAGCGCATCCATCACATTGTGATGGATGGCTATGGATTTTCACTTCTTAGCCAAAAAGTAGCGAAAGAGTATACAACACTTATAGAAGAAACAAATAAGAAAGAGAAGCCATTTGGTTCTCTCTCAAAGATTGTACAAGAAGATATTGAGTATCGTGATTCTAAACAATTTCTGGAAGACCGCGCTTTTTGGCTAGAAAAGTTTGCAGATGAACCAGAAGTTGTAAGCTTAGCAGAACGAGCACCGAGAACATCAAATGGATTTTTACGAGAAACAGCTTATTTATCCAGTTCTAGCACGAAAACTTTACTAGACGATATTAATATTTCGCTAACAAGTTGGCCAGAATTTATTGTCGCTGTAACAAGTATATATATGCATAAATTAACAGGTGCAAATCATATTGTTTTAGGTTTACCGATGATGGGGCGCCTAGGTTCTGCATCTATTTATACACCGAGTATGGTAATGAATTTAGTACCACTTCGTCTCACTGTAACACCAAATATAACTGTTGCGGATTTATTACAGCAAGTTTCTAAAGAAATTCGAGACGTACGTCGTCATCATAAATACCGTCATGAGGAATTAAGAAGAGACTTAAAGTTACTAGGTGAAAATCAAAGGTTATTCGGGCCGTTAGTGAATGTTATGCCTTTTGATTATGGGCTTAACTTTGCTGGGAATCGTGGTATTACACATAATTTATCAGCAGGACCTGTCGATGATTTATCGATAAATGTTTATAAACGTTTCGATG